>Ga0209208_10001815_pt1 | contig 30451 bp, 32 predicted proteins | sample S1TSphfallax_3_FD_187694 | JGI IMG/M metagenome (GOLD analysis project Ga0209208, IMG submission 187694) | Host-associated microbial communities from peat moss isolated from Minnesota, USA - S1T2_Fd - Sphagnum fallax MG (SPAdes) (version 2) | ecosystem: Host-associated > Plants > Peat moss >...
ATTTGTTATAAGCCAATCAAAGTGGCTCCTTGCAAACAATAACATTAAAAAAATTGGTGCTCCCCTCTACTAATTGATAAGAAGGATGAATCTACCATAGAAATTGGGTGACTTTGGCATCCATTAAATTATTTTTTATTTTGCCAATTTTTTTGAAAAACTTTTAACCCTATTGTTGAAATTTTCATAATTTTAGATTGCAAGATTTTGGAATCAAACTCTGGCCTAGTAAAATTGAGCACATTAGTTATGAACACACTGACCACAAGGACAATAAGAAAACTCTGAAATTGAGTTAGAATTTAAAATGTAAATTTATTATATGCCAAAAAGTCCATAATTAAAAACTCACATGCGGAACCTTCAATTTTATAATAAATAAATTATTTGACACTTGTGTACCAAACCCACCCAAGTCCTCCAATATACACCCATACCCTCTCTCTCTCTCTCTCTCTCTCTCTCTCAATTTATGTGTGCATGTGTGCACATTCATTTCCCAATATATAAGAAGAACCAGCTAAAAACTTATAGTTAGAAATCCTTACAATCAGAGCACATAAGTCCTTGCTCAATCACAATTCATGGTGGTGTGCACAATGGCAATTTAGCATTGGGCTAGCCTCTATGTGTAATACTACAATACATGTTCTATTTGCTAAATTTTTTAAATGTGCCAAATAAATTGTACATAGTCTACATCAATTTTGCATGGAAATATTGTACACTAATCATCAGAATTAAAAACAAAGAACTGTGCAAATTACATACACATGAAGAAGAATTGTCATGTGCCAATGTGCTTTGTCCACATTACAAATAACACACTTGGTGGATATTTATGTGTAATTTTTACCATGTTTAATTCTTTACATCCAATGCACACCAAGGATTTTTTTTAAATTTTTAAAAAATAAAATTTATAGCAGTTTTGTGAGGAATGTGGGTTGGCAATCTTCCATAAGAAGTCTTGGCCAATTTTGGCTACAGGTAGCAGAGGACATTATGGAAAAAAAGAAAAGAAAAAAGGATTCTGGCTATGTGTTGGTGACATTCTGAAACTTGTTATATAAACGTGGCAATTTCAGTTATTTTTCCTCAAATATGGTGACTTTGTACAATTTTTGTCCAAAAAAATCTCCTTTGTAAGATTCACATTGCCATATTTTTGGTTGTCAAGTGATGAAATTTCACCCCTAATAAAAATCACTGATGCACACCATATATCATGCATGTAGAACATTGTACATGTATAAGTTTGCATTTGGTTCCTTAATACATGGAAGCACATGAATGGGCTTCATTGAAAACATTCAAATATTCATTTGATAGGGTAATCTAAGAGTACGGGGATGATAAGGTTACAAAACCATGAGATTTTCTACCATTCCCATTTGAAGACAATTGCACCACCCTTTACCACAATAAAGGACAATTGAACACATTTTCAATATTTTGGAGTATAAGCATATGACATAGATTCATGTTTATGATTATGAAACTACAACATGTGTAAACATGTCTTTTGATTAACATGTGTGACTCAGCAAATATTATACTATTGTCAAAGTAATTAATTATGATAAACATCACATGTGTTATACATTGAAATTGATGAAACCACAAAGTTTATCTCACAAATGTGTCATAAACATTGGAAAAAAAAGTTTGTGTTGCATGGTTAGTGTGAAAAAAACAAGTAGTTGAAGCAACAAAATTATGTATCGTTGTTACATAACTATGGGGATCTATGTTCTTTATCTCACACACATTTATCAAATATCTATCATTTAAATATATTTCATATGTCATAGTCATCATTTCTATCATGGATTCTACACATTCACAAAACTATGCATAAAATATTGAAGATCCCTTCATTAATGTCTTAATTTAAAATTTAAAATTTTATTCTATGAAACATTTAACTTTATTCTAATCATATTTTAAATATTGTGTCCCCATTCCCATTTGTAGAAGCCTAAGGGATTTGGGACTTACCTTTGGGAACTTTGTAACTATCCCAACTTGTTGTTGGTTTAAACCAAGTTTCAATCCCTTTTTACATAGCTCATTGTTAAGAGGTAAAAAATCCTTAGACTAGTTAATGCCATAGGCATTCTAATAACTAAATAGTTACTAATGGTAGACTTATTGTCCTTTACCAAAGGGATGAAGCTAGTAGGATTAATTAATTCATGTTGATGAGTGGTCGGGTGTGATCCATCCAATCACTTAAATTTTTTTTAGAAAGGATCATGATAAGGACCTATTTTCATGCGGTCAATTTGGGCCTTGTGTGTGAGAAGGAAGATTAAAGGATTTGGAGGGTTTTATAGCATTTGATGGAGTTGTAGTTTGGAGTTGTGAGTTATGAAAATTCTTTTTATCTTGGAGAGGTGTAACATTAGAAAGGGGAGAGTACTTTGGAAATGTATTGTATTTTTATGTTATTTTCAATGGAAAATGGTTGAAGAACCTTTAATGTGTTTTGTGTGGGTTTATGTTTATAGGCAATGAGGGAAGGTAATATATTTTAATTTTGCATAATGTGTTGCTACATTTTATATATTAATTTTACATTTTTTCTATAAAAAATGGTAAGAATGTATGCAAGGTTTTTTGTTTCTAAAATAGGTAGTCACTTGTTGTCACCAAAAGGTAGCAACCAATATATGGCAAGAGGAAGGGAGATTATTTGAAGGTTGAAACTTGTAAAATGCATGGGATTGTTATAGATGGTAAGCAATTGTTAAGAGAATTTGTAATGGCTATACATGGTAGGTAGTGTTCCTAGAAGGTTTGTAGGTCATTTGAAGGTTTGACAACAACTATGGAAGGCTTGCAAACCCATTGGACACCATTCTGGTGCATTGAAGGTGTTGTAGAAACTTAGAAGGTACTTACTTCCTAGCCCCTTTTATCTTATTTGTTTTTTTTTAATCCTTTCCTCTTCTTACACTATTGGACTAACCTTTAATTAAAACTTAAGGTTTGTCTCAAGATGACAAACCCTTTTTTTTTTTTTTGCATGAACTTTTTATTATTACTAGAGTAATTGTAGTGTAGTTAACAAATGATAATGTTCTTGTTAGGAATAAAAAATTTAACTTGTTCCCTCAACATTACTTCCCTGAGGATGGTAATGTTTAAGGGTTGCATTTTCGCCTTTTAAGACTCACTTCAATTTTTTTGTTTCATTCAAACATGGAATTGGTTCAAATCATCTTTTGGTTCGATTAGACTTTCTTTGTTTTCTTGGATAAGATTTCAAAGTTGTGGACTTTTTTGTTTTCAATTTTTCTAGTAATTGTTGTGTTTTTGTCTCAAACTATTAAATAGGCCATCAATACTATTTATTTTCATTTGCTTCACCTCTTTAATGGATATAAGGTGTGCAATTTCTCAACAATGGTCTAATGATAATGGGATTATTAGGTTTGAAAATGTTTCATATTTAAAAAGTTGCAATTTGTATAAGAATTAAATGTTGGCACATTTTTCACAAAATGTAGACTAGGATGTAATTCCAACAAACAAATCTTCTAGTTAATCAAATCAATAAGAACTTTGACCTCTAAGGTTGACCACCTATAACATCTCCCACCAAGTATGTTTGCATTGTTATGTAGGTTAGGCAAGAATCTTAATATTAAGCAAGGTTGTTTGTTTATCTTATATGTTTTGTTTTGGTCATGATGAAATCTCCCAAGCCACAAGCACCCAACTATGTTCTTAGTACCATTGGAAAGACCTTGATGTGTAGGGGCACACTAAGGTGATTTTATAATGTTTCAATGTAACAAAAAGACAAGGAACAAGATAACATGTCATTAATCAAACTAAAATCTCTAGTGAATTGTAATACCATAAATTGTGAAAATCAACAACTTGTTAGATTTACTAAAAACCTAAATACCTACTCAACATAGTCTAATATATGGGTCATCAAGAATCAAACCATTCCAATTCCATTCTCATAAGCTCAATTGATCTTTTTTATAACAATTTTATTCGTGATTAAATTCAATCCCCAATTCTAATGAAATTCTTCCCACCAATACAACACTGAAAACCTCCCTTATACCATAGCCCAGTCTCCAACACATTATAAAAGGTTCCATGATATTTGACACATCACACATATGGATCCCCATAATCACAAATGATTACTACCCCCCCCACAAAAACAAGCTGAAAACATATTATGACATAAGTTGAGTCAAGAAGTTAACAAAGGCAATGCCATTTTCTGATGGTTTATCAACAAATCTTCCCCGTGAATGACCAAACCTTTCCTAGAACAAAATTTCTTTTGGAGTTCCCAAATATGTGGGCATTCTTTTCCTATCAAATAGAGTTACAACAAACAAAAGAGACACCCAACCACATCACAATAACTTGCCATTAGGATCACTTTCAAAACCCCTAGAGCTTTTCATCATCTCCCTAAATGTGACCCCTAAAATCTGTTTCTAAACATGTATTCCTTCTGTTGAAGCACATGTGCAACGAAAAATGTATGCCTCTTAGAGAAGTCAAGTTGCAACATCATAGCATTCATGCCCAATAGGATATTGCAATGCTAACTATTTGAAACCTTCTAAAGAACTAGCTATCACCAGAGAAAAACAAATGCACAATACTTAGCTACTTGAACAACATTTAACACCTCCTCATATAGTCATTGTTTAAACGCCCCATAACTTGCATCCACCAAATCCAACTTAGAAAACCACTAGTTCCAATGAAGAAGAACCAAACAAGCACCAACATTGAGCACCATTGCAACAAAATCACAAGAACCAATTTGTCAAACATAATCTACAACAAACAAACAAATTAATGGAAAAAAAAAGCAACAACAACAATATGCAACACCGTGCCCAACATAATTGGTTATTGTCACAGATAGCCACCCAATGCCTTAACCGTGAATGCTGAAAAACAAAAAGGTGACAAACACCTTCGATGCAGCTGAAGTAGATAGTTCACACTCAAAGTGAACACCTCAGCCCTAAATCCAGGTCATATCAACATGCAATGCAAGAGTTATTCAATTTCGAGTATTTTCATCACTAGAAAATCCAACAAAAAAACAGAAATTAAATTTGAGGAAATTGGGGGTGAGCTCCACTATATTGGATACCCCTTCCAGATCAGGTCAAGCTTGAGTGACACATAGGGCCTGTTTGGAGTAGGGATGAAGAAGATGCAATGCTTCCCAAACTGCACAGGACAGCCAAGAGAGGCTTATATGCCTCATTGGCCACAAGATGTGGAGCCTGATTTCAGCTTGAATCATGCATGCTCCAATGTCCAAAGGAAGCCTTGAGGGACATTAAGGCACTAAACTATGATTGTGTAGCTAAACAACACTACCTACCCTGAGCAAACTTGGTATGAAATTGACAATTTCACACAATTTGATTACTATACTTCATCACAAAATTGTCTGTGGAGTTCTTACTGTTGCACTAACATCGGATTATTACAATCAACATGCTCGTGGCAGCAGCAGTGGGTGTGGTGTTGTTGTACAGAAAAATCAATCAATCAACAACCATTTGCACTCCAATGCCACAATCACAGAGAGCTACATATCAATCAGCTCATTCCAACTCTAGCTAAAATGCCTATTCCATGAGCTTGTATATTTGTGTAACTTTTTCACACTAATACTACAACCCTTTGTTGGTATGCTTAATGGTTTTCCTATGTCCATAATAGAGATAAGGTTTAAAGGCAATCCATGTCTTATGAAGCCCATGAAAGGGGCAAAAGATGGGCATTTCATTTTTGGAGTTTGTGTGGAAAAGGTGTGTGCGGTAATGTGGTTCTGTGCGGTGATGTGCACATGCAATCTTTCATCAGACTAACATTTTTTAGTGAGAATTTTAGGGTTTGCTGTTATTGGTGTTGCATTTTTTTTTGTGGCGATGGCACTCTCAGTCCTCTCCTCCACCTTCTCCAGCGCTGTTCCGGCTGCTTCTTCCTCCTCCTTCTCAGGCTCACAAGGCGACTTCCAGGTACACATACTGGTGTGTTTGGATTCTGGGTTTCTGTTGGTGTCTGTCATCTTTGGCTACATAGTATAAACCGGTGGCTGCCAAAATTTTCAAAGCTTCATCTTATCACTCTCTCTCTCTCTCTAAGTTATACGTTATGGATATTTTTTTTAATGAGTTTTTTTCCTTGGTTTTGCTGAATTGAGAAGTGGATTTTGTGGTTTTGGGTTTTGGGTTTTGTTTGCATTTTCAAGCTTCATCTTCTCTCTCTCTCTCTCTCTGTAAGTTATGGGTGTTTTTTTTTGAGTTTTCTTCCTTGGTTTTGCTGAATTGGGAAGTGGATTTTGTGGTTTTGGGTTTTGCTTGTAGGTGAATAGAGGAGAGGCAAGAGTGACATGTAGGAACACGGACATCCATCCCAAGTTTTTCAATGATGCCAAAGTGTACTGCAATGGAGAGCTTGTAATGACAACAGGAGGTACGCAAGGGGAGTATGTGGTTGACGTGTGGTCAGGCAATCATCCCTTCTACCAGGGCAACAAGACTGCACTTGTGCTGGATGCAGACAGGGTGGATAAGTTCAAGCAACGCTATGCAGGTTTAGCAAGCCTGAATACTATTCCTGTCCTGACCAAAGGAGAGATTGTCTTTGAGAAGAAGAAGAAACCTGTCAAGGGGAAAGGAAAGAAATAGAGAGGTATTCCCATCTTTTTATTGATACATGATTCCGCACCCAAAACAATGATCTTTTTATTGTTTTAGGCTACTTGTTGTCATGTGGTGGGGAAGCTTTCTAGCACCAACCTCAACATAGAATGTACAAGTATCATCATCCACAAGCTTTCTCTTCATGTCCAAGCTGCAATTCCCCAAATAAAAAGAGCAACCACCTCATTCATAAACACCAGAAGTTTTTGGAGTTTTGATTCACCAAGGAGTCCAGCAAAGGAACATTGCGAAATTTATTTGGTTGTATTGTCACTTAGTTGCTACACAAAGACATTTGGGTTTGGTTTGTTCATCAAGTTTGTTGGAGTTTTCAACTCTTTTGTGCTTGATTAGAAAAGCCAGTTCTCCCAACTTTGCAAGTGGTTTACTGGATCAAATCTGTAGGGATTGAAATGCAAGACCAATCTGACTCACCTGCTTTTCTGGATGCAAATCTTAGACACCTAATTAGATATCTAGACAACTGTGGAGTACAGAGAACAATTTTTGCAGCACTTAGTGACCAGCAATAGCTTGCGGTAATGTAGCTAGTACAGTTTTATTTTTTGCAGGATTTAGTATAGAGAATCACTACAGCACTTTCTTTATTCCAAATTTCTCTCTGTGATGTACATCAACTTATGGAGCATCAGTGGGGAATGTTTATAAACATGTTTTTGGATTTTTACAAAGCTCTGGAAAGTTTTTTTTGAGAATGCTATGAGCAAACTCCAAAAATACTTGAAGCTGGTGACACCACATCGCTTGTCCATATTTGAGATCTTAAGCAAGATCTTGAGACCTGTTCTGTATTCTCTCCTCTAGGAACCAGGAATGCAGCACCATCCTTGCTCATCTGCATTTGAGATCTTGAGAACTGTTCCATAGACACATCTGTCTCAGAGATGCAGCACCAACACTATAGTGGGGGTTTTAGGGTTGTTGATGGTGCACAGGGATTCTTGTATGCAACTAGGACTTTGTAAGGGATTTGCTGGTTTTGGTCTTTGCTATGGAGGACACATCTTCAACAGGATTTTGAGAGCTGCACAAGAGTTAGATTCAATAGGTCTCTGTGTGCTTGTACAGAGGAAGAGAGCTTTGTAAGAAAGCTTATACAGCCAGGTGGTACCTCTTCACCAAAACATAAGTTTGCTGAGTATTGCAACAAGAACCAACAATTCCTCCCTGTTCCACAACTCTTCCCTATCTTGTCAAGTCACAAGCAGATACACTGCTGCAAGATCAATATGTACTGTAACAAACCAAACACAAAATCAAGTCCATTCCCCAGACTTCATCTTCTTCCCATACTTCGATGTATATATATGTGTGTATATATATATGTATGTATGTATGTATGCATGCACGTTGAAAGTGCCAGATCCCATTGTGGTCACCCTGACTTTCTGATTAACCTTGTTATGGTTTTTACAAGGCTGACCAATGGGAAAAATCTGGTCTAGGACTCACTCTTCCTGCACACTTTTGGCTGCAACCCAACATTCCAGGATCCCATAGTGGCTACCTGCCTAGCTAATGAAACAGTCCCTTGGATTAGCAGAACCCTCAGAACCAGATGACTCTTCATGGCTGTCCATTTCCTCCTCTTCCTCCTCCTCCTCCTCATCATCATCCATATCCAGATCTAGGTCCAGATCTTCGTCAAATGCTTCACTTACATATAAATTATCAGCTTCAGACTGAGATTGCAGTCGCCGGAAACGCAGCACATGTCTTAAGATATCTGGTGTCAGTGAGATGTGAGACCGGTTTTCTCTCCTACGTTTGTTTGTTGCCATCACCTACAATCAGCACAGCACAAGTTCTTATGACTTGCATGCTTCAGATTCCAGTTCCATATGCTACCATCACCAATTGAAACCAGTGTCACTTGCAGGTGCTAAGTATATTCTAGACCCAAAGACCAGTGGAAAATGGAGCAGAAGAAAATGCAAAGATGACATATGGTAAGTCCCTACATTAATGGAACTGACTCCTGTTACTGGATTCTACATACTGGTAGGTTTCTATGTGTTCTGTTTTTCAGAGCATAGATTTCCTTTCTACTTTTGCATTAGCATGTTAGCTGGTGTCATCTCATCTACTCCGTATGTGAGACAAGACAAGGGGAGAGATAAATGGAGGATGTCAATCTGAGGTCAACAAGCCAAAAGAAGTCTCACCCTCTCTGCATCCTCTGGAAGAGGCAGAATTCTGTCAGCTGTTGGAGCCCACACTTTGATTGTGCTGTCAATACCACTCGTGGCAAGGATAGTGGCATGCGGGTGAGGTTCTAAGCAGTTCACCACTTGGCTGTCTCCTTGCATCAATGCAATGAGCTTCCCTCCCATCTTCTTCCATATGAAAATCCGTCCACAGTCGGACCCACTAACCACATACTCTGTGTTGGGCCCGAAAAAATTCACGCCTTTAACAGTTTTAGCATTTCGGTGGCCTTCGTAGACTTGTGGTTCAGGGAGTTTTGGATGGGGACCAATGACATTGTTGTCAATCCTTCCAGCTGCTGTTCCTTGGCTGCTGTTATCTATTGGGTTTGAACCCAAGCCCATTTCCTTGTCAAATAGGTAGATGAGCTCATCATTGTATGAGACCAGCAGTTCCTCTTGCTGTGAGAAGGCAACACATGTTATATGCACCTGACCTGCAAAACTTGCAGTCACAGTTTAATAGACCACTCATTCAATGTCCAACAGTCTCTACTTCTATTCCTGCACAGCTTATGCAACACTAAAGTGGTTTGTGTATGTCTGCCTGGCAATGTTCATGGATGGAAAAAGCACAGGTGCCTGCAAACATATATGAGAACATGGTGAAAATCTCATGCAGGTTAAGGTGGGAGCTTGCCTGTACCCAACAAGTGTTTGGGAGTGAAGGTATCGACAGGTTGATCATCATGTTCAGATGCACTGCTCATGAGGCGACGAATGTCATAAACACGGGCAAACTCATCCAAGCCACCAACAGCAAAGTGATTTGAGTTCCGAGGATTGGTGACAATAGCATTAAGGCGCACAATATTGCGGCGATGCTTGCTGCCATGAGAACGGAAGCCATGGCACACAAACATGTTGGTAGTCTTCTCTGTTCGCAGATCAAACTGGAACAAAAACAACAAAAGACAGAGAGAGAAAGAGAACAAAAATGAGGAGAGAAAGAACAAAAGTACAAAAACGATGAAGAAAGGGAGGAAAAAAAAATTTGCCATTTGATATATAGACAGCAAGCAAAACCCTTACTTGCCGCACAACACCATCTTCGCCACAACTATAGAATATGCGGGAACTTCCAGGCTCAACGGCGAGCTTGTGAGCACGTCCTCTGTGCTTGGCTAGCTTCTTTGTTTCCACCTGCCCGCCTTCCAACACTTGGCCATACCGCACCTGAAGTATGTCATCCTTCCCGATAAGGAACTCAAAACAAGGAAGAAGATCTAACACTCTGCTGAAGACCCTCTATGCAATGTCAATAATCGATGCATAGTTGAGGTATGAGCAGGTCATGTGCTTCTCCTTGTTTGCAGGCAATTCACAAGTGAAGAAAACCACCATTGTGTGTGCTTGCTTTCTGTGCCTGAGGCAAGTCACTCACTCTCACAACAATTCATGAAGGTCACACACACACAGAGCTGGAAAGTTTGGCATTATTACCTGACCATCTGCTGCACAGCTGATGATCACTCGGTCATCAGAATATGGCATCATTCTGGCCTGAAACACATTGCCATCATGACCAGAAGCATAGGAGAGTCTCTTCCTCTCCACCGCCCAATTCCACAACACAATCTCCTTGTCGTCTGATCCAGAAACCAAGGTCTCACCAGTGGAATTGAAGTGCACTGTATTGACACAGCCATCATGACCTTCCAATGTCGCATCCAATTTCAAGCGCTTAATGAAATCCTGCATGGGCAAAACCCTGATTCAGATGATGAGCCCACAGGGCAACTGACAAACATACTAAACCCTAAACAACCAGGCAAAGAAAGCAAGTAAGCAAGCAAGAAAGCAACAGTGAGGCATGAATCAAGGCTTCTTCGCATACATACTTCACATCCTCCGATCACACGTGCAAAGGAATTGGGCTGTAGATCACCAATTTGTCGTCTCCAATGCTCTTCCAGCCCACATCTGTACAGTGGCTGTGAATGATGCATCTCTTCCTCACAATTCTTCCTTTTGTTGTTGCTGGTAGTTGCTGCTGCTGCTTCTGAATTCCTCCTGATGGGTTCTCTCCTTCTGTACTAGTTTACTACTGCACCAAAGGATTCTGAACATAATGGTTGAAAACCCATGAGAAAGAACTGAGAAAAGGGGTCGTTGTTGTGGGCGATCACAACTCCAGCTTCTTCAACCCAACATGAAGAAGAAGACTACTACTTCATTCCAGGTTCTCCCCAATCTTCTTTTGGAGGTTTCTCTTTCTGAAGCTGCATCCAGGCAAGAGTCCCAACTGCTTCATCACTGTTTCTTCTTCTTCTTCTTCTTTCTCTCTCTCTGTCTCTCTGGCTCTTTGTTTCCTTCCCCCTCTTCTTATCCTACATGTAACCAAAGATCTCTACAAGCCTAACAAGGATTGTAGCTTCTGATCAACGAATGCCCATCCCCACAATTGGAGAAAGAAGACCAGGACCCAACGACACCCATGGCTCTCTTTCTTCCCTTACTAGAGCTTGCTGCACATGCAGATGCACAAGAAGACAATCAACAATCTGACAATTCCGTGCACAACACGAATTTTGTTGCAAACTATCCTCTATCTCACTCTCGGTATGGATTAGGGATCAATGCAGGCCCGGATGTTAGTTAGGTCTGGAATGGTGTGCAGGCGCCCTCACCGAGTACTGACGGATTCTCTCTCTCTCTCAGACTCTGGTTTTTCTTTTTTTGTAGCAAATTCTGCACTAAAGAAGCTTGTTGGGTTTGGGAGTTTTCTTCATAGTGGTATGGACCTCTTGGCTGCTATTGGGATGTAGGCGACGAATTGGAGCTGGATTGACAGAGAAGAGATAGGTGTACAGAAAGTGGGTGTTTGAAGAACTTATGAATCTTGAAGTGAAGGTGGATCATTATTATGGCCAACAGCAAGTATGAGTATGTGAAAGGATTTGAGCAAAATGATACCCTTCTGCCACAGACTTGGATTGTGATTCGAGTCGATGGGCGAGCCTTCACCAGGTTCTGCTCTTGTTTTCTCTTTAGAAGTCTGCTGTGCATTTTGTCTTGGTCTTCTTTTCTCCTGGATGTGCATGGCGCAGTTTTTTTCACCAGCTCTCCATCTCTCTACTTTCTCTCTGTTATGCTGTTCATGGTTTGCAATGGTTGATCGTACTGGATTGGGCACTTTCTGCATTCTGGTACATTGCAGAAAAATCTACATTGGCTGAATTCCATCTTTCAGTTTCATTTTGTCATGGATGGTGGAGGACTGATGAGATGGAGGGAAGGAGGGTGGTGTCAGATTCTCACAGGTTCATGGCTTTGAAAAGCCAAATGACATGCAAGCACTCTTGCTGATGAATGAGTGCGCAAAGGCTGTTCTGGAGGACATCTCTGATGTTGTGTTTTGCTATGGTGTCAGTGATGAATACAGGTCTCTTCATTCGTCAGATGTCTGGGTTTTGCAATATGTGGAGTTTGGTGTGTGTGTGTGTGTGTGTGTGTGTTTTTACAGTCTCCTAAAGACACTTGCTCAGATCATTTGCTTAATGCCATTCCACCTTTGTAGTTTTGCTTCATGTGGAATTGTTGAATCAAATCTTTCTTGGACAGTTCAATGTGTTGTGACAGTATAGATCAGGGCCTATCTAGTCTAGGTCTGCTTCTGTCTTTCTTGCTTCCCATTCCTCAGCATTTGTAGGAGCTGGCAGCTTATCAGATGATTGAGTAGATGTGCACAAATCTGAAACTTGCTAGTAATGGTGGCATTTGCCAGTTTTGTATTGCGGAGAACCTGCACCCTTTATCAACGTCGTGCAAGGTAAATCTCATTCACCAGTTTTTTCCTTTCATGTATTGTATTAGGTTGGGAACAAAAACAGAAAAACTTCACGAAAAATAAGCAACAGAAGTGTGCATCTGATGCAGTATGTACTATCTTATCTTTCATGTGTTGCATAAGAATTGTGTATATGGGACTTATTCTGTTCGACTGACATTCTCTTTCCAAATTTTCCAGCAAGCTGATTTCACTTGTAGTGTCACTTTTCTCTGCATCATATGCAATGAAATGGACCCAGTTTTTTCCAGAGACAGAATTGCAGTATGCAGCCACATTTGATGGCAGGGCAGTATGTTATCCATCTGAAAGTATTCTCCGGGACTACCTTTCTTGGCGCCAAGTTGATTGTGAGCAACTTACTTAAGCCACTCAGTTATGTATGATGCAAAATTATGGCAGAGTATTGTATGCTTATCTACACGCAATCTTGGGAACTGAGTCTTGCATGTCAAGTTTCCCCATCTGTGACTCACCATCTACAACAAGTAGCATCAAGTGCACTGAGCAAGGGAGATTTGATGGGAGGTTGGCAGGCCATATAAATAATCAGTATAATACCTGCTTTTGGAAGCTTGTGGGCTCTGGGATGAGCACTGCAGAAGCCCAGAACACTTTGAAGGTCAGCACTCTGTCTGAGGAGGTGCCAGAGACATCTATGTACTATGTGCAAAGTTTCTGCATCCATTTGGGCATGAGTTTAATATGACATAGCAACACTGCCTGGGTGCTAGCCAAGATCATGACAGAGTCTTCTCTTTTTTGCAGAATCTTAGGATGCAGATTTTTTTATCTTTCTTTTTTGCACAAAAGTTTGAGCAGATGACTATTCACTTATGCACACTCACTGTTGTGAGCTGATGAGTCAGTGGTGAGTAATTGCAATGACTAGCTGACAGTCACTGGTTACCTTCAAAGTGTTGTTTTGGAGTTTTCTCAGCAATCTGATGGATGTACTATGAGTGACCTGCAGGGAACAACAGCTGATGTGAAGAACAACCTGTTATTTGAGAAGTTTAACATCAACTACAATAACATTCCACCAATTTTCCGCAAGGGGTCAATTGTGTATCGGAAACAGGTGAGTATTGCCAGATGCACACATCATCATGAAGGATTTTTATCCTTGTGATTTTGTAAAACTATTCAGGGGAGAAGCAGTCAGTGGGGTAGTCAGTCGACAAGTCGACTGCATGATGTTATGTAAAGTTATTGATTAGTCTGAATCCAAAATGGATCTGTGGTCATGCTGGGTGGTTCCAGATGGATGAAGTAGTTAAGGTGGAGAAAGGGGAGGTTATCAAAAGGTTACGAGCCCACATTGTAGTTGAACATGAGGATATTATACATGATGGATTTTGGACAGCACATTCATACATCCTTGCTGTGGGCAGTAAGAATAAGCAGCAACAGGCTCTCCCACGACCTGCCAACCCTCAACTGCCCTCATCTCTTCCTTGAATTGCAAATTTGTGGTCATTTTACAAGGCATGCAGCTTAACTTAGTGGAACACGTACATCCCTCACTGATGCCACTAGACCTGAATCTTGACATTGCAGATTATGCTGGATCATCCAGTTATCACAACTGTGATTGTGTATTCCCAGTTATCAGATGCAGTCCACAATGAGTGCTGAAAGTCAATGCTCTTGAGATTTCAGTTTTCCACAACCGACCACATGTTTCCTGAAATATTTAGATCTTATGCTGCTATTTGAAAGTGGTAGCAGGAGGGCCCTTATGCCTACCCTTCATAAATAGTAGACATAAGATCCCTCCTACTCCTACCACCTTGTGATCTACACATGTTTAGGCTTCCAATAAGGTTCACCTCATGTCCTACATTAGTCCACAGACAGGCAACATTCTCAAAATGCAAAGCTAGATTCAACTTTTTGCATTTTCTATAACTTCTTCCGTCCTTCTTGAGAATGTTCCACATTTTCTATCGGTTTGGTCCAATGGTGATTGAATCAATATATGCGCTGCAATTGAGCATCTATAGAGCCTACAAGCTTTGAACATTGCATTGACAGTTTCCCCTTATTTCATAATGAGGTTCATATTGTTGCTACAAGTAAAATATTTTGTTGCTCCAAATTGAGTTCATTGAAGAAAACTCTGTTGGACACAGCGAGAGAGCCTCCATGACCACACAGCCAAGTTTGGGATGCTATTAATGACAATGCTCCAGAAGCACAGGTTTTCATTGAACCTCAAATTGATAGACTGCTTATCAATTTGAGTTCATGTAATTGCTTGTATCCAATTCCACTGACCTTTGTAATTCTGTAAGTCACAATTCATAATCTGAAGGAGCCATAATATATGAATGCTATTATTGTATGCTTTAAACATGTATGAAATATTTTACAAGACAGTTCCAACAGTTTATCTTAAGTCAGAACCAACAGATTTAGGTAGCATGGAACAATACACACAGCTTGAATGTGCAGACAGACAACATTAACCCATGAAGTCAGGATTGATCAACCACCTCATGCTCTAATAACTGCAATAACCTTAATCTAAACCCTAAACCCATGCTCTAACTGAAAGACCATTGCACGTCCATGTGCTCCAAAGTTCATTGCAAACGTCCCAGACAATGAAATGTGAACCTTTGTGATTTCAAAAAACCTGACTAAAACTTGCACATCTAGCAGTAGGTCTACTGTAATGCAAACCTTGGCTCTTGTTGAGAACCCCAAAAAAATTCCTCATCAGACAATGTCAAATGATGAAGGGGCACTATACAGGAAACTTTTCTTGGCATATATACATATCAGAAGTAGCCCCATGTTTCCAGCTTGAACCATCCCTCAATTGTGGATGGCTGTGGATGAAAGCCAATAGGCTGCAGACTGAATTGTTAATGGACAGGCCACATGCACAGATTCCAAACACATGCAGGATGTATGGAACTTCATGAGTGACCTCTAGGGGTTGTGCCACTAAACAATTGATCATCCGGTCCAAGAAGTGCCACCTGTAAGCATGATCATAGTTGGTACAATTTTAGAATATACAACAATCCTAAAGAATTAAGAGGCTGGCTCATCCCTGGCCTCAAATGCTGAGCAAAGACTTAACTATTGCCAAAAGTACTGTGTAGGATGACTGCTTTACTAGCGGCAGGCAGTTCTCACAGATATTCAAGATTGAACTGTCTAAATCAGGAAAATGAAAATAATAAGGCTACAGCTTACATTCTGGTCACTTGCAAATCGCCTTGATAGCATGATGGCAGCATTCCGTTCCCTTTCAGACTCCAACACAAGCATCAAGCTAAGGCCTTTATTTGCAACCCAGTATAAAGATCGCATCGCTGCCTGACCCCCCCCTCGTGCTCCACAAAGCTGCATATCCCACTGTGTTATGAAAGAGTATACAGCAACAAGGAGCGACACAAGTTAGCCATTTCACAGGAAGGACATCTCTAATTGAGTCTAATCAGAAATGTGTCCTCTATGGGATATTGGACCACTGCTCAAACATTGCTGCATTGAGGGGTTGGGCCCTTTGACCTAGCAACATCTTCAGCCATTCTGTTGCAAATCCTCCATGATGACATGTACATGACATGGACAGGCTGAGAACTTTGACCGTCAAGGTCATTTTTTAGTTACTCTGACTCTCAGTCAAAGTTTTTCTGTCTTGGATTTCATCTTCTCTTTTCTGAACCCTTATACCCACAGTGCAAGCATTGGCAGGTTTGCTTCTAAAGACAATTGAATTCATTAATCATTTTGTGCTGATTATGTGTATGCCCAACTCAAAAAATCCAATTATATGGGAGTACAATGTCAACCCAGATAGTGGAGGAGTAGTCTTCTTTCGCCTTGGTTGTGCGGCCTTTGAAAAGTGTAATCTGATTCCGCTCCACACGAAGAACATGAAGCAAAGGCTTCCTAAGAACCTCCCCATTTTGCTGGACTAGCCTCACCTGCAGTCGTGATACAGTCCCGCCTCACAGTCAATGTCTTACATAGTCCTAACAATAGCTTAGGACTGACCTCATTCAACAGAAATCACCAAGCATGAAGTTTAACAAAGAAACTCACATTGAATTCAGCACCACCTTTTTTGAAAAGAGCCTCCACAAAGTTGTCAAGCCCTGGAGCTGCATTGACCCCCAGGACACTGTTATATAATCAGACTAGCAGCCTCCAATCAAAAGCATGGATAGGAGCTGCCTTTCCTGTTCACAGAGAACCTTCTTCAAACTTGGTCCTTCACAGGAATATAAATGAACCCTAGGCACAAAGGGTCCCCTCTATTGGTTACAAGAAAGTCAAACATCCAGATACCTCAGCAGAATGATGAATTTTCTGTCTTCCTGAATGTCAACATTGCAGGAATATTGGCACCAGATCCTGATAGATTTTCAGGGCCAAAGAGAGGATTTTCTAGGATACTTGAAAAGCAGTGATTTTGATTTCACCATCCACAAATGAGTCATTTTGTTAATATGTACCTGCATCTAAAGGTCCTGAAGTTGAAAGGATTTCCTGTTTGCCACCTGGCAGAATAAGGCCTACCCGCAAGATCCAGCCTACATCAAAAGGTTCCGGTGCATATTGAGGCCTGGTGGCACCTGCAACCACTCACAAATAAAAGAGTGAAGATGCAAGTTACTAATCCTTAGGCATGCAAAAGGGCCTGGATTCAATTTCCGGTGTGGTCTCCTGCAGTCACTATCCAGAAATAACTGCATTGGCCTGCACTCCCTGAGTTGTGAGGCTTGAACTAAGACATGAGATACCTAACTACATTGGGAGTAGAATTGTCCACATTTTGATAGAAATCGGCAGAAAGATCAAAGTTTGGTTTGTTCCTCAGTTGCATTACCTCCACTACTACAGTGTGATGCTCACCTGTTATAGGCCCACCCTTGCTCCTGTCAGCTGACTCACGATGCCACTGAATGGTGCATGTGGAGATATCAAGCCCATTTTCTTCAAGCGGAGATATTATGAGAGAGGCTCCAAGCCGCTCCTCCCCCTGCAGCTCATAATGTCCTGGCTGTCCTACACGTTTTGCAGCCACCAACTGCCATCCCAGAACCCAGTCGGTTGTGCTACTCCATGTCTGCCTAATGAGAAGGGCAGCAACTTCTCCAGGGTGCACTGAAAGAATGCACATTTGAGTTCCAAAAAGTATCCACGAAGTCAATGTGCCCAAAAAGTTCCTCTTAAGAAAGAACTAGGTTTCTCATACCAATCTATAGTACATATGATTCCCTTCTGTAAGAAAAGAAAACCTGACAGTTGTGGTAGAAGAAGGGTGTACCTCTTTGCGCAGATGTATTAGTTCAACAGTCTTCTGAGTAAGCTGCTGCCGCAAACCTTCAATCTCAAACTCCAGGTCCATTGTCTGCCAATTCCAAGCACCTTGCTTCTTTCAAAGACTGGTGGGCCAAGAGAAAAGATCAGTCTTAAAATCCTAATTGTTTTGGTCAAGTGTAATTATTGCGGACATCGATTTCAGGATATGCATATAAAGCTTAACTAGAAGTAAAAAAGACCTTGCTGGGTTCATGAAGCATTTTAATCCTCCGGGCTTCTGTGATTTCTTTTCTCATCTCCTCAACCTCCTGCGTCCATTCACATGTATTATAATCATTAACACAGGGATTGAGCTTCAGCAGAGTAAAGCTTAACACTCCCCACTCCAGTTCAAGAGAAGGGAAAGAAATCAGGTCCAAATGACTCCTAGTTGGACATTGCAGATAAAAAATCAATAGCCAACTGGAAAGCTTATTTCAAGAGCATACTTTATACAGACAAATAATTCTTCTACATGTTTTCTTAGTACTCCTTTCCTTGCACCAAGATTTCCCATAGTTTACAACTATCATATTCCAGCTGTTGAAAGAAGACAAAGTTTACCAATGTTTTACACACATTGAAAGCTCCATTGTTAACAAAAGACAATCAAACAACCACAGCTGTTCATTTTATATCCAAAATTGAGCCCATGCCAACCTTACTTGAAAAAGTATAGTTTAATAGAGCTAAATTGTGTTCAGGCATACCTGGACCCAAAGCCCAGATAGCAAAATTTCCTAGCATCTTGTCCTAACCCTCAAAGTTTAGATTGAGATGGAGTGAAGTTCATAATTTAGCTACTTCTTGTCATGACCATTTGCAGTGGAACGGAAACTACCATGTCTCTAGCCAGTTATAGCATCATACATAGAATGCAGCATGGACATAAGCATGCAAAGTCTCAACTCCATGTCCACATATTGCCAACTGGACAAGATCCACCAATAATTTCCTGTGTACTTTTAGGGGATCAACCAAAAATAGACCAAACAGAGGTGAATTCAGAAAAATATTTGAGAGACTAGCAGAACCACTGCACCTGTTTATCTACACTGCCCACTGACTCAGCCTGCTCCATAAGGGAAGCTTTAACATGCAGAACAGTAGCATGAGCTGCCTCCACTTCAGAATATGCATTAGCCTGTGCCTCCTCCACCATCCTCTTTGCATCATCCGATACCTGCCCATCCTCACACCACCTTGCGCACATGCCTAAGTTGAATTTCCAATTTTCTGTGCAGAAAAGAGACTCCAGAAATTTGGAGTACAGAGGCCAGGGCAAGGCACACCTGCTTCAACAGAGCAGCCTGCTTTCTTACATGTTGCTCCAGCTCACTCTCCTTTTGTGTCCATTTTGCCTTCATCACTTCAACCTGATATCAAAATCAGTGACAGAATTAACCTTTCATTGTGCCCTTTCACACCTTCAAGCCATGCAAGGTCTGAGCAGCTAGAGCATGACAAAATATGGGGGCAGGGAGGTATGAAGAGGTACAAGGGAGAGAGCTTCTGTGACATCATCCTTGTTTCTTCCAGCAACACGACCTGCAAGTTCACCTAGTAAACCACGGAGCTGCTTCATAATTGCCGGCAACTCCATCAAGCCCACCTCCTGCACTTTGAGCTGCCATCACCATCCCAACATCACTTGTCACAGGGAATAAACTCACATTCAAGTCTTTGAGAAAAAACTAAGTGGCATGCATAGTCAATACAAAAACATCTGAACAGGAGCAGAAAAAATTTGGAGCTTACCTTTTCACAATCCCGCAGGTTCCCACTAGTACGCCTGAGGGAGCTTCGGAAGGGTGGGGGCCCATCACCACCAGGGTTTTTAGTCGGAATGGAGCTGTGTACATGTGTGTGCCCATGTGTATGATCACATTGATGGCCACGGTGTTTAACTTCCTTGGAACTGCTCAGTGTCTGCAAAATTTGACAAATATATCCATCATTCATGGCAACATATCCTCAAATTCAGGAAGAACTGATGCAAGTGTATGACAGTTACATGCCACACACAGAAACCAAAAGCCAAAGAGGCATGAAATCAGGGGAAGAGAGCATGTAGTACATTCAACACACATGAATTCTTGTGATTCCTTCAAAGTTGTAGGATTACTGTTTCCTTTTGGAGGAATTTTTTTTTGATAAACCATGCTGACATATGCCAATTCTGAGATGGAAGCTAAAATAGATAAAGTAGAAATTCAATCCAAGATAAGATGCAAGGTGGCCCATGAGCACAGCAACCGCTAGGTTTTTTTTTTCCCCCTAAACTAACAACTAGCAATGAAGTAAGGCTTGAAGAAGACTTGATAAGACCCGAGGAGCAGCTTCAAGACAATGAATGCGATCAGGAAAGACATGATTCAAATAAGTGTTAGGATGGGGTGCAGTAGGGCAATGACAGGTTTAGCTCAGGGAATACACATACCTCGTCTTCAAGAAGCTTTGCAGCAGCAGCTTGTCCGCTTTCAAATTGCGTGGCCAAATCGCGAACTGAAAGCCGACGCTCCAACAATTCCAAATCCGCTGCTTCTTTATCCGCAAGCACTCTTGCCTGGGATTGCACGCCATCGACCGCGTCGTACATATTCCTCGACGACATCAGAATCTCCTTCTTAGACACATCCAAATGTTTCGAAGCTCCGGCCAACGGCACTCATATTCTGTCCGCACTCTACTTTTCCAGCTTCAAACACCAGAAATCTGTGCTCATGTCAAACCTCCGCGCGACAATCTCCTGGCAACATCCTCAAACTCGTAGTAGCCATTGTCGGGGGGGCCGCTGTTGGTTCCATCTTAAAGAAAATCTGTTCACGTAAGGAAACAACAAATGCATCAGAAAAAAACAGTAGGTACTTACTTCATCGCGGGATCCGTTGCTTGCAATTCCAAACCATTCGGAACCCGATGCAAAAAAGTGACGCGAAGGAAACGAAGGAAGCACCAGCAAACAACAAACAATGACAGTGTTGTGCGTAACGGAGGTGCTGCTGCTGCTGCGGCGATGGTGATTCTCGTGCGTTGTTGTCCAACGCTCGCGAACGTTCACGGTTCCACTTCTACTGAGACGTTCCTCGTTTCCTGGTTTTCTCCGCCCTTGTTCCCTAACACACAATTCTATGTACCGTAACGAGAGTTCTAAAAGCAAACAAACAAACAAACAAACAACCCTATCTGATATTAGCCACAATTTCGCCTAAATTTGTTTGTGCGAATTTTCGCTCAAATGCCAAAAATTAATTAATTAAATTGGGGCTGTAACCAGTTTCTTTTTCTTTTTCTTTTTCTTCATGATGTTGCTCCCAAAAGTGGCGATCAGCCACAAGAGGATTTAGCCAAATCTGGCCTCAAGGCAAAATAAAGAAGTAGAAAATCTATGAATACTATTACATGTTGGTGAACCACTAGAACCCTATTAGCTAAATATGGTAATTTCAAAAGGAAAAAAAAAAAGCTAGAAATTTTGCTCAAACTCTAAAAGGACGTGTAAATTTTTCTATTTTGCTTTTTGGAATGTAGCCAAACTTTGGTTATTCCTCTTGCGGATGATTGCTTATGTGGCTACATCACATATTTGAAAAAAAAAACCTTGTTTCCAAAGTAATAAAATGAGTTGATATTATTTTTGGGTAATTTTTTTTCAATTACAATTTTTTCAAAAAGAAAATTTCAATTTGGAAGTTGATCCTAGGTAACTTACAAGAGTGCCCAAGTTAACTTGAATGGACAAGGCACATGTAGTGTATTTGGAGAGCGGATTATTTTAGATAACATGGTTTGCAAGGACTAGTTTGTGAGAGCCTTGCGAAGGAAGGATTTCTTTCATGGAAGATCCATGGTTTTAGGGATTTGTCTTTTTCGATAAACCATGTTTTTTCAAAACACAACTTAGCTTGGTTGTTATGTTGGGGAAGGCACCAATGTCAAAGGTTCTTACTATGGACCTTGAGTGCCATAGTACAAACCCTTCACAAGGGTCCCTTCCCCTATACTAAAATGCTCAACCTTTTTTTCACTTGTGATATCTAGTGAAGATGAATATTATGAGAATAAAACTGAAAATGAACATTGCCAATTCTTTATTTCACGGAATGCCTTTAAACCAAGGCATTCCAAAAATAAGTGTCCTTCAACTCTACTTATTTCAAGAATGGCCCATTTTTCGAATGTTATTCTATAGATGATTCTAAAGATGAGGAACCTCATGTGTAAGGTTTCTTTAAACACTTATTACCCTAGTTCTCCATTTTAAGCATTGTTTGTGTTTTTTTTTTCAATTTGGTTAAGTTGGTCATGTTGCAATTGGGGTTTAGAATAGTTAATCACATGTTAAAATAGTGTTATGTGTTTAGTAGATTATTGACAACACCCTCACTTCAAAATGTCAACTTTTGGCAAATTTGCAAATTACTCAACTAAAGTTATATTTACATTGCAACCCAAAGTAGTTGCACAAAATTTTTAATTAAGTTTGTTTTTTTTAAGTAGATGTGAAAGCAATCTACTTTCTACATGATACAAAGTTATTAGTACAAATTTCAAGCAAGTTTTTTAATTTAGTAGGCAATTTTCATTTTTGCAACTTAAATTGGAACCTCCACCAAAATGTGAAATTAGAATTGAATTTCAAACCAAACCCAAATTTGGAATTCTTGAAAATTTGAATTGGATATGAATTTGAAAATAGTTCAAAAGTTAGAACTATTACATTGAATCCCAATTAATAAGTAGGACCATAAAAATGTTATCTACCTAAATGAATACAAAAAATCACCATTGAGATCAATTAGCTAATTAAAGTAATTATGTATTTAATATGAATGTGTCTTGTCAACACCCCATGCTATTCTCATAGACTTTGTAAGTCATAATGACGCATTGTTAGGGCTTGAAAAACTAGAATCCTAGCCTAAGTTATGATGGCAATTATAAGAGTTATGTGATCACTCACAAGTAATAGTTCACCCATCCCTAGTGGCCACATTCAACCAACAATTTGGACAATTTGGAGACACATATCTTGAGTAAGCTTTTCATTTTACCACAACATCTTCCAATTTTAGCGACTTATGAGTTTTCATCCTTCATTTTTGACCATTGTGATTGTGAAGTGAATCATTGTACCTTCATTTTTCACAATGGGAGGCATTTGTTTTTTGTGCATATGGTCAAGTTTTGTATTTGGGTGGAAGATCTTTGATAAAGCGAATGGTGAAACTAGAAATATATTTATGCAATTAATCCAAGAGCTGACAATACCCCCTCTCAATTGACTTAACTCTAGATGACATTTCAAAGAGCAATTTTCATTCTTCCTTTCTTGTTGACTCTCAAGAAATGGAAATAAATTATGATAGCTTTTCCAAGGTTGTGCCAAATCAAAAAAGGTGTGGTTGGGCTTGGACATTAATCCATGATGTCAAATCTTTTAATTTTGATTCCTCTCACTCTTAATGCATTGGTAATTCATGATTTATGTGGCCACACTTGTGTGAACCATCTTTTCCTTTGTTATTGTATTAATTTCAAGGTGTAAATAGAAACTATCATAGTACCTTGTCAAGTTTGGCATTAATGTGCCAAATAATTAACATAATTTGAAGATTTTGATTCAATGCTTGAGTTTTTTATTTTGAATATTTCAGCATATAAGGATTAAATTGAATAATGTTGCCATAATTTTTAGAAGTTTTATATTGTGCTTTTGGTTGGACTAATGAATAAGGCTTCAACACTACATTGAACTGGTAGTGGGTTTCAAATTTGGCCACCTTGATTGAATTTTTGACATTTAATTATTTTTTTTCCTGAAAATTTTGACAAAAATGAAAATAATATAATTTGTGCCAAACTTGAAAAGGTACTACACTAATTCAATTTGATGCCATAGTTTTTTTACTTTTACAATCCAAGTCATTTGTGTTACATAAAAAAATGGGAAACCAAAACTATTTTTTACATTAAATTGAGATAGCCAATATTAGATAATTTTATGGTAGAACTAGTTCATGAAACATTAAATGAGTTGGAAGAGTTATATATCATGTTCTGACCATAAAAGATTATAAGATTCATCATAACATATAAAAAAGATGATAAATATTTTCATGAAGGTCCACAAAGATCTATAAAAAATTATTAAAGATACTTGAGTTTTCTCAAGCTCAATATTTTAATTTATTGTTAAAACTCTCAAACTTTATCTTTCCTAATGGCTTTATGAGAATTTTAGCTATAAGCTTATCAATATTGAATACATGTTTTATTTCAACTTCTCCTAAAAATAGTTTTTCCCCAATGTAATGATATTTAATTTGAATGTGGAATATAAGGTTATTAACAATTATAATGCAACTCAATTTATCATCTAGAAATTTCATTTTGTGATTTGTGATCATACCCATCTCCAAGAAAATGATGGAGCTATGTACTTGCCTTTGTTTTATCAATTTTAACATATGATTTTATTTTTCTTCTTTGGATGGTAATGTTATGTTTGGTTGCCTCTCTAAACTTTAGGAAATAAATCCATCACCTAATTGAACACATGGAGCATGTACTTTCAACAACCTTTTTTCACCATTTCTAACACCATTTTCACATAGCATTTTAACGCTAATTGATCCTTAATGAACAATTTCATCCCTTATCCAAAGAATTATAAAAAGAACTTTATTAAATGTGTGCTTTTTTTCTAAAAACTCCCATAATCTAACATAACCTTTAAGGTATTTTAAATTTGTTTGGCAACTTGTAAATGTGGAATTCTAAAAATAACCATATGCCTAATCACAATTAAGACTTGACATATGTTATATATCATGCCTAATGTTGCATAAATATAAAAAAATTCAAACAATTTTTCTAAAAATATAAAGTTATTTAGTTTTTCATCCCTTTTTTTTTTCAGCTTGAATTATTCAAATAATGGTGAAGTTGTTGCATTTTTGTTGGTCATGCATAATTTAATCAAAAATTCATGCCCACATTATTATTGATGCACCCCCACACTCCTTGAAAAATTCAAATGTGAATTCAAAAGTGAAAACAATAAAAGAAGGAAGGAATTAAGGTACATTCCCTAACGTGCAACATTTCGAAAGTAGAGGGGTGTGTTGTAGCTTTGAGATGGGGACTAGAATGAGCGACAAGCAAATCAATTATTCACACATGCCTACATAAACCAAACAACAAGTTGGTTAGTGCGTGGTTGGAGCACTTTTAGTGCACGGACTAACTATGGGCATACACGGACTCATAAAACTCACCATGGCCCAGACTTGAGGAAAGCCACCACCTTCCCCCTTGTAATATTCTCTATGATTAGCCATGGGGGCTGAATTCAAATGTCATTTTGTCTCGAAACTCTCAAAATTCAAACTTTTGACACTTTAGAGGGCCATAATTTATTGTGAAGACCTTTAATTGAGATGAGGTCTAAAGCAAAGTTGTATCCCTCATTGAAATCTTTCTAATGATATGTGGCATGTCACTTGAATGCACATATTTCAAGGCAATTTATGACTTTTGGTGAACAAGAATCAAATTGACATTTTGATTCACAACCTTTTTCTTTTAACCATAACTTATGTTTTAAGTACTCAAATGGGTCATGCAAGCCCATTTTAGACATCTAAGTTTCAAGATATTTTCAATGGTATAAGAAAAAAATTCATCCAATGAGTTTTTGACCCTTGAAATTGCTTTTTGAAAATTTGGAACTCCATAAAGATTTCAACTTCCAAAGTGGAAGTCCATTTAAAAATGTGTGGGTTCATTCCCTCACACTCCCATGAGTGCAAATGTGACTCCCGGTTTGCACTTTTAGCCCACACCTTTCCATGCCTTTGCTTTGGTCATGAGCCCAAGGCTAAAGTTGTGACAATTATTATGTCATGAAAATTATACTATCAATTTTTTTTAATTACTACAATTAAAAAAAATCCCATGTATTTAGATTAATTATAATAGTTATTTTAAAATAAAAATCTAACCCAAATATTATTTCCTTGTGGGAATTTAATATATACAAGATTGTGATAAATATTTATTTTCAATGAAATAACTAATATAAATTGTAATTATTGTTATTTCAAATTTGCTATTGAAGGTGTGATTTTTTTTTCATACCATGCCCTAAGAGCTTGATTTTATCATATAGGCCTTTAATAAATCAACAAATTGTATATTCATGTTTTTTAAAAATAAAACTTTGAAATTGTGTCATGTAAATTATAAATATTCCAAATTTCCACTTAAGTATGTCATTTTAACATTAAAAAGAAACATGTCCTATCATTATGTGTGGCCATAGCCACAATTGACCTAATGGTGTTCCATTTAACAATTAATGAAAATGTTATTGTAAAATCCTTGTTTTCTTTCTATTCAAAACCCTTGCAATGAGACGCACCTTCAATTTCTTTAATTTTCCATCAAGGTTAGGTTTCATGAGTTGTATACCCATTTAGTGATAATTAGGTTTCTTTTCTTTCGATATATGTCTTGAAGTACCAAAGTGTTGGTCTTTTAAATGGATTCCATTTTTGTTTCCATGACATTTATTTTTGACATACGTTTGAACCCCCCTTGATTTGTGGAAACCTTGTTGATATAAATATAAAAGGTTAATTTATTAACATTTGTTTGTGATTTGAAAATTTTGAAAGTAGCAAATTATCATTTGATTATCCATAAAGCCTCTTCATCACCTTTGATTATGAATTTTGAATGTTAACAACTATCTTCATGTTGTTGTCTCCCTACTAAACCCATAAAAACTAATTTGGTTGCCTATTCTAAACATTGATTGAACAAAATATTTAAAAACCTCCTAGTCAATGCATTAAGAACTATTTCAATGAAATCCTTGTCATGCATTTTAACACCCATGGCTAGGAATTGAGCTAAAATGGTTTTGAACTCTCATGTAATCTTCAACATCAATGTTTTATGAAAAAAATAGTTGTTGCATAAATGATTCTAAAGGTAGAGTCTTTGGGTGACATTTTTGATCTCCTATTACATTTACAAGTGAGTTCATGGTAGCATATGATCCTTGAATTCACAAATGTCAAAAAGTATTCCAACCTTGATTCAAGCATCTAAAATGACATTTTTTCTACCTTCTTGATGTCTTAGTTGATGTACTTTTGTTGGTAAAGTTCATATGTGGTAACTAGATGAAATTAAATTGTGCCTTCATCATTGTTGTTAGTGATCCAAAGTGTTTCATTTATGATAGAACTTGTTTGATTTTGTTGACCTTCTTATATTACAAGATGTGACAACTTGGTAGTCATTAGGGGTGCAACAATATTCCACACCTTCTCTCAAAACAATTGATTTCAAATTTTGATCTTCTAGTTGTGTAATTTGTAAACCTAGCTAAATAGATTGAAATAGGAAATGTTTGATTTAAGTTGTGCACAATTGTAAGTAATGTGGCCAATGTATGGTTAACTTGGACTTGCATTATTTGAGTCAAACACATAGATCAAAAAAATTCTTTGTAATTGATAAAATTTTTTGCTCACTTTTGTTGGAACTAAACTATAGCTAAAAATGTAATGGAGTTGAACACACATTTAAAGTCACATGATTAGAAGGCAACACAATATGATTCCATGGTGACTTTCAAAAAATTAATTGCTTACGAATTGATGATAAACAAAGAGTTCCAATTAAGCACATTTAATTTTTAAAAATTAATGGAGTGACTAACAAAGTTTGATAAGAATGGAATACCAACTAGTATGCAAGACAATAAAAATGCTACCTACCTAAGTGAATCTAGTAAGCACCAACTAGATTACATATTTAATTAAAGTAGTCATCTACTTAATATGAAGGCATCATGTCAATAAAAATCTCATAAAACAAATCTTTATTAGTTTGAGACGTTTTGTGTGCTTGGAGGTTGGAGCCCTTGGTTTTTAGTGTGGCTTGATATAGCCCTAAGAAATTCTTGTTTTGATTTTTTTTGTTGTGTGGTTACCATTAGCGCATCCCACCCTTTCATGATATTTTTTGGGTACTTTTAAATGTTTGCAATACTTTCCAAAATGTTGTTCATGATGCCCAAGCTTCTTTTCTAGACATGTGAATGAATAGATTACTTCCTTGAATAAATTGTTTTTTTTCCCCCTTTTTGTGTATTATGGGCCAATGTGTTGATTCCACCTAGGAACATGGCAAACCCGGTAGTCTTTTTTGTTAGGTGATAACAAGTTTTTTCAAGGCTTGTTCTATAGTGTAATTAGTTATGCCCACCATTGTTTCGCATCTCAAGGGTGTCCTCCAATGTGATTCACACTACAATTGAAATTGATTACATCCAAAGTGGAACCAATAGATGGTTGCCAATTCCACATGGGAAAAAATGTCAAAAAGTGCTTAAATAAGACACCCAAATTGGTTATATATTATGAAATGGACAACTTACCATTATGATGAATATAAGTGACACCTAACATAATGGCCAACCGTGAGCCCATTCTATTATGTTAAAATCTTTTGAGGAATTGTGATGTGTCATGACATAGTCATGGAACAATATAAGAACTTCAATGATGGAACACGTGAATGTCATGGGAGCATCATTGAAACATGGGAACATCTTGGGAATTGTGAAAATGAAACATGAGAAACATAGTAATATGTAATATAATTTTATTTACATAGTAAACATGGAACATAAATTTATTCATTTTCAAAAGTTTTGACATGTGACAACTTGAAGAGCAATGGTGTTACCCATGTTACTATGTTTTTAAATGTAAAAAAAAAAGGCATAATTGTTGACCACAAATGTTACTAGACTAGGAATGTTGGTTGTATAAGACCAAATATATATATTGAGCATGTTGTATATCTTGGCATGAAGTACATGGATTTTCTCATGTGAGTCTCAATGTCATGATCCAACAAGTCTTACAAGTTGGAAATTTAGTTCATTTAGTTCCTACTTACCAAATATGTATGAGTTGTGTGCATGTATATAATAATGATATACACAAGGTGTGAGTGTAAGTGTATAAAATCTCACCCACATTAATGTAATACATAGTGAAAGTGCAAAAAAATGCACTTGCATGCGACATAATGGTTGAGCAAAGCCATGAAGAACTAGACAAATTTATAAAATATAAAACATAATAAGCAAAAATCATGTAGACATTGTTTTCTCTCAAATCAAATGTTTCATTAATCTTTGAAAATACATTTTAAAAATGGGTCAAACCATTGAAGTGAAAGTGCAAAACAAATGCACTTGCATGCAACATAATGGTTGAGTAAAGTGATGAAACATTAGGCAAATTCATAAAATATGAAAAATAATAAACAAAAATCATGTAGATGTGGTTTTTTTTCAAATCAAATGTTTCATCAATCTTTGAGAATACATTTAAAAAATGGTACATAATGATTTTCATAATGAAACATGCATTTGCGCAATGCAATGTTAGATGAATGTATACAATTCACACATTACAAGATGTATAAGGTAAGGCCTTAATATTAGGGAATTACTTTGTGAGAACCGAGGGCAAAGCCCAAGGTCCATGCAGTAATTCCTTGACAACAAGGCCTTATCATGTGTAACAATTGAGGTAATCAATGGTTTTTAAAAAGAAAAATCCCTTCCAAAAATCTTATTGGTTTACATCCTATGCCCTAGGGATCTTACAATCTCACACCCTCCACCCTAGGGCTCTTTTTTGTAAGCCTGATTACTAAATGTAATTTGCCTTATAAATACACTAAGAATTTTCTTTGAGGTTGTTACGTCAATGTGAGCATTTGTGTAAGTGTGGGTGAGAATGGTGTACACTACCTTCGTGTAAGTAAATGGAATTACATGCACAAGGGAAAGTGTAATGAATATGCAAGTGTAAATATTGTAAACAATTTCTACTTACAAGGATTATACATGGCCATTTTCATACAACTTACACATACCCTCACAACATTATTTGTTTTGCCCACCTTATCTAGGTTTCATTGGCCAATCAAACAAATGGGAACCAATTATTACATCTTTCTTATTGGTAGATGTTTGATTGTATTTATCCATGGGAATGGTTTTCCTCTATCGTGCTTGCTCCATGGATATCAATATCAAACTAATTTCTTCTTGTTTATGAATAAGTGGGTTATATCATGATCATCACATCAATTAACTAGTTGATGAAAGTAAGAATTAACCACAATAAGAATCATTTATAAGATTAAAGACCAAGGAGCCTCTGCATTCATTAGAAATCAATTTACCTAGACTACGAAGGTATTGAAAATTATGATGCCTACCCAATCGTCAAATGCGATTGTCTTCACCGATTCCACACTTGAGATACACAATCAACTGCTCAAGGTTA
>Ga0209208_10001816_pt1 | contig 30445 bp, 24 predicted proteins | sample S1TSphfallax_3_FD_187694 | JGI IMG/M metagenome (GOLD analysis project Ga0209208, IMG submission 187694) | Host-associated microbial communities from peat moss isolated from Minnesota, USA - S1T2_Fd - Sphagnum fallax MG (SPAdes) (version 2) | ecosystem: Host-associated > Plants > Peat moss >...
TCCTTAAGCTCACATAAGTCCATAGTTTGGTCTATGCCTTCACATAATTATCCATTTTTTCCAAAATGACACAATCACATCCCAAGTCATCATCTCCTCTAAAAAGTTTCTCTTACATTATTTTTTTTCCATTCTCAAGTGAAAGAATTTGAAGCTATAATGCCTTTATTCCTTGCTAGTGTAGTTGTTATAGCTTGTCCCAATCTTCCTTAACACAATAAAAGACATGTGAGATTGATACAATGGTCAATTGATGCATTATCAATCTTGCTAGATGTGTATAGATAGAAGCAATTTGGAACATGTTTGGAAAGTTTTTTGAATGATTGGTAAGGAAAATATTTGAAAACAACTTGTGGTACATATCCCCATTGAAGGTGCAAGGATTGTAATTTAATATCGAGTCCATTATGACAAGATGGAAAATATTTACTTTGTGAAAAAAAAGCAATGGAAGGTATTATAAGTTATTTAACAACTTGGTGGACTTAGTTTATAAGGTGGACCAAATCATAAAGGCATAGCAAAGCCAAATGGCACACAAAATCTTGCATACATTCTTACCACTTTTTGTAAAAGAAACACAAAAATACTATACAAACTGAATAAACACATTATGGAAGCTTAAACTATGTTACCTTTCTCATTTTTCAATATAATAAACCCACACAAAGCACATGAAAGTTCTTCAACCATTTTCCATTGAAATAACACACAAGTGCAAATATATTTCCAAACTACTCCTTCTCTAGTGTTACACCACACACCTTTCCAAGAGACAGCTTCCCACTTCAAATCCAAATTACAAACTTATCGAATGTTAGAAAATATCTCAAACTCTCCTCTAATCCTCCTTCTCCACAAAGCCAAACAAGGCCCACATTGACCCCATGAAAATAGGGTTGTTATCCTAATCACTTCCTAAAAATATCATAGGTGATTGGGTGGATTACACACAACCATTCATTAACATGAACTACATAATCCCATTAACTTCACCCCTTTGGTAAGGGATGGTAAGTCTACCATTGATAATTATTAGTTACTAGGATGCCTTTGGCACTAATTAGTCTAGAAATTTTTACCTTTTAACATTATCGCCCTCTACCTTGAATTACGTCCATGCAATCCTTACTATGTGGGTTGAAATTTTGAAGATGCACTACCACCTACCATCCTAAATGGGGAGACAATAATTGTGTTTTCAAGGGTCTTGTAATCTTCATCTAGACCCATAATTGCCCTTGGTGTCTAGAAGTTAAACCCATGTTGGGGAGTATTTCTATGCTATTGTCATCAAAGTTACTAAATGTGTTAAACAACGCACCATCAACCTTAAAATCAAGGAAAATTCTCCTATATTTTGTCAATTGTCGATAGTAGGTTGCCTCATCCACTAATGTAAAGAGGGGAGCAACATCCAAAATGGCATTAGGCTCATGTTTGAACTCATTCCACATAGTTTCCTTCTTTCTTGTCTTCTACCACCAAGCTAGTATTTTGAACTTCAAGAAGGTATGCTCCTTAAAAAGAATATTATATATGGCCAACTTAACATCTACCACATCCACCTTCAAAGCCTAACGCTTCCATTGTAACAATTGTCCTATAATTCAGACCTATCGTCCTTGTGAACAGGTTTGTTTAAGCATGTAAGGTAGCTATTGTATCATGTGACAACCATACTTTTTGTCACAAGACATTTTCCTTCTGATATAACTATGCCCCCTAGATACCCTATTATTGCTTGAAGGTAAATACCTCATCATTCAACTAGTTTGGCCTATCCAATAGCTTTTCATTGTATACCTTTTCCATCTTCAAATGTTCCTCCATGGTGGTTATATTGTAATTTCTCTTGAGGCCTTCCTCAATCTACATGTCAATTACCTCCCAAAGGTCCTTATTGTCCACCATTAGTTTGTCCACTTAAACTTGTAACAATGCTATCTCCTACACTTTTGCTCCAATTGTGTATACTTGTCCCTTGTCTAATCCAATCAACAGTTGAGGTCATCATTCCTCTCCTCTTCATAACAATAATTTTCCAACTCAACTACCTGCTCCAAACGTCGCTAGGGGATTTGTTTTATGTGTTATTGCCCCTTAATGGCAATCACCCTTTCCTTATCCAACATTTCCATCTACTCCACTATTATCTCTAGACCTATTGCCCTATGTTCCAATACCTTCACTAAGGTCCTAAGGTCATAAATGGCCTCTATTATGGATCTCTTATTAATACCACTTGATCTAATCACTAAAAATACTTGCCCATCAATAGTAAGGTGTTCATCCTCACCTAATAGCGTGTGTGAACAAATTATTGGGAAGGGGTAGGAGAACATTCTATGTATAGGGTTTTTTTTCAAATTCCTTAGGTAGGTGCATTGGTGAAGATCCCCAACTTCAATTCACATTAAATGGCAACTATCCTAGGCAATCAATAGAGTTTTTTTTATAATCCTACATAAATATAGGCAAACTACATGGACTCATTGTTTAAATATGGATTTATTTTTTTCATTTTTTTCTAAGAAATATGGCAATTTTTTTCAAAGTTTTCAAAAGAAATCCTTTGTAGAGGTTGCATTGGGTTTTTTATTGTTGCTAATTGATGAAATTTCACCAAAAACAAAACATTATCTTTGTACCTCTTATTCCTCCAACTCCTAATCTTCCCTGTCACTATAGATTCCTCTTCTACTTTGATTATTTGTTGACTTTGGGTGATTTCAAGATGGACTACCATCTACTTATTGATTGTTTTCCTGCCAAAGGATTTTCTTGGCCCACTCTTTGCAAGATGGGTAGTATGTTGTTGCCCTAGTGGTGCCTCCTCCATCTACTCTTCATGAACGCCAAAGAGGGTAGTACCTTCAACCAAATGCTCTACACCCTCTCCTCCTCCTTGCACCATTGGTTGGGCCATTTCAAGTTCCTCCTTTTCACTCCTCTCCTATGGGGCCACAATAGCCCCCTCTTCCATTACTTCCTAGGGGGGTCATTATGGTTTCCTCCCATGATAATCACACGTCCATCCCGTCATCCTTTAAAATATCTTTTAATTTAATCTCATTCAGGTCAATTTGTGTAGACTTTATTGATTTTGGTGGCTATTTAGCAGGATGAACCATTCCTCCCATTGTGGGTGAAGGTGATGGTACTTTGTATGTCCTACCACTCACATCAAACTTTCAAGAGGGCACCCCTCACTTGAATCGTTCTCCACATCAAAAATATTTGTTTCAGCTATAATAGGTGACCTAATGGGTGGAGTTTGCACCTATTTACCATTTGTTGGAGGAAATATTCCACCTATTATTATTTTTAGGGGGGAGCATGCCTATTTTTCTAGCTACACCCTCTTATCAAATGTTGATGTCTTGGGAGGGGATGGTACCTTAGTTGCCTATTGTAGCTTGTAATAAAAAGTATTGTCCTAGAAGTGGTCTAAGCTACCTAATTTTACATCGCTTTCTTCTTTGTCTCCCCCTTTGTGCTAAGTCTTTTTGTGCTTGTATTTTATTTCCCTTGTATTAGGTAAAAGGACATGCAGAAACCATAGGCTATCATTAACAAACATAGTAACCTTCAAGTAGGGGGTTTTAAAGCAATGGGGGGAGAGTTATTTACAACTAATTGAAATCATCCCGCTTCGTCCACCTCACAACCTACCTCCACATACCAACCTATGGGTTGGTGTCCCTCAATCAAAAACCATAACTATAACAACATGTCCACCATTTGGGTAACATATAAAACAAGTGGCATGTTACCTCCTAGCAACCATTTTTCCATATTTGGCTTTAGGCTTCAAAACAACATTCATACCCAATTCACCTCCTCATCGTTCATTGCCTCCATGATGAACAAGGCTATTGTTTTACTATAATAGGTTTTATGATTTTTCAATTCTACCATCTAAAGTATCACCCCTACCTTCTAGACATACCTTCCATTCATTTTAATGACAAACCAACCTTTCTTCCTTGGTTGTACCGTTTCATCCACCAGCTTTTCACACATTTTTGCTACCCCCAACTCTATGGGACTTGGCCATTCTATGTCTAGACTTTTATCGGGCAACTAAAGCATTTCAGATATCATTCATGTGTGATCTTTATCTTATGTCCTTGTACCATGGCCTTGATCCCTACCTTGTCTACATTTCTAATCCCCAAGGGAAAAAAATTAAACGAGATCTACCCTAATGCAACCTCCACAACCGCCCTAGTCCTACCATCATAGCCCACTTGAAATCATCTTCAATTTCGAACTACATTCCAACAATCTAACAAACAAACCAATTTTGGATCTGTATATAGTCCTAGTAATCAAATTTGAGCTCGGTGGTAAAGAGCTGTGATATTCTCCACAAAACATTGGGTGGTTTCAAAGTTTGACCAATGGTTCTCACTATAAATGAAATCCCACCCATTTGTCACAATAAATTGCCTTCCTTAGATTGTGTGGTGATAATGTCCTTTGTGTTATGAATGTAAAAATGACTTGCAATGGTAGTAGTACTTTTGAAACAAATGAAAAAACTACCACATTCACCTTTCATTTATCCTTCAAGCCAAGAACATGAATATGTTTCGAACCCTTATTATTCCATGTACATTCCCTTAATGTAGGTACCAAATGGATGCCAATTTGATCACTATCGATGACAAGTGAAAGGGGGATGTCATAGACCTTGGTTATGTAACAACACAATAAGCCACAAACTTATCTTGTTATTCCCAAGTTGATGGAAGTTTGCTAGTAGTTGTATTATTAACCTTAAATGTCCAACTGATGCAATGTTTCATGAATTGACGAGTCCACTTTTGAATAACTTTAAACCCACTAGTTGTGTTGTCACAAAGAACATAAGGGTTCAAAGACTTAATCATTGCACAAAACCTAGGTTGGACAACATACATTGCTAGGGATTGTCATGCCTTTTTCATCTTTTGTAGTATGACAATAATAAAATCTCTTAATGCATGGTGATTTTCCGGGATTGGTAAAGTTTAATTCCTAGTTTGAGCTTGTGTGTTTAATTCAACCCACTTGGCTTTAACCTTTTTTTTAACCAATCATACATGTTGATTCTTCCAATTTTGTGTAAAGACTAAAACATCCAAGTTTTTTGTAAGCATTTTTCAAGAAATGGATAGTATTAGTTCTATTACCATGGAATTTGTTCATGTTTGCCATGACGAGTGGTCATAACTCTTGTTGAAACTAGTTGACATATGTCCTCCACTTGTGCACATTTGTGATTTATTTCGTATTTGTTATTGATTTGGCTCTTGTTTGATATTGTGATTTGCTTACAAAGTTGCTTTGAATTTGTTGGGTCAACCATTTAAACATTTTTGCATTATACATTAGGTAATTTTCTTTTGTGATTTTTTTAAGTGACTCGATTTCATGCTCCAAAATACTTTGGTGTTCATCTTTTGTGACGGGCTTAAATACCAAACTAACATCAAGTTCCCTTTGCTCAAGCTTTTCACTCTATCAAAGCAAAAGCAAGGGGTATCTTATCATGTCATATATACACACATGATGCTTGTGACTAATGTTCAACATTAAATAATTTTCATGAAGGATGCAAACACATTCCAAGAAACCAATGAGATTACTTTATATAATAAATGTGCATCTTTTTGCTCCAAAATATGTTTTCATAAAAAATAAAATTTGAATGAGATTTTGTGCAGCTTTTTACTAAATATGTTTACAATTGCCCCAACATATCACATGTGGGGTGTTAACCATTGTTGTAAATATGAAAATTGAAAAGTGTATATATTTTATATTTCATTTTGAAAAATAATCACAATTTCAAATCAAACCAAAATATGTTCACTACTTGAGGCTTCATTTAAAAAATAATTGATAAGGGTAGATGTAAGCTATAAGCTCACTTTTGTGACAAAACAATGTTTTTTCCTTGGGTACCTTTTATTTAAATGTATATGGTGATTAATATATCCATAGATATATTAATTGGGACTTGGATTTAAATTAATAACTTCATTACGAAAAGAATTATTTGGTTATTTATTGATAAAAAATTCATTTGTTAGTAGTTATGGACTTTTGAAATATAAAAAAATGTATTGGTCATTTAATTGGAACATTAAAAAATGGAAAATTTTATATTGATTCACATTCCAAATTTGCTATTGGGACTCAATATATAATGTAGTACAAAATGATAAACTCATATGAAAAACCTTTAAAAAAAAAATCTTACTTGTTTAATAGTTAGGGACTTTTTAATGGTTAAAATTTGACCATATTTTCATAAGTCCATATGAGTTGCAATTTTTGTTTGTTTTTAAATGTTTTATCCCAAAAACATATTTTTTGAAAATTTTAAATGAAACATTATTCCTATGGACTTCCAAATTAAAAAATGACATCAATGACATTAAATTCAAGTTTTCACATAGATTTGGGAAGGTTTGTATGTGATTAAACATGTTTATTCAAGGATTATAATAATAACATTTTAAAAGTAACAACCATGTTCATTTGAATCATTAAAAAAAATCTTGTATGGACTTGTAAGGAATGTAATTTCTACTAATATTGAGCTACCGTAATTTGCATCTACCCATAAGCTACAACTTTGCTTTATACATCATATACACCCTACCCCATTTACATGTGTTGAAGTACTTTTGCAATTTTGATATTCTAAAACACACATTTAAAACATATCAAATTTCAAAATTTTAAAATTGTTTGCATTTTTTGAATATGGTTAGTAAGTTTTATCAATGAATTTATTTTATCATAGAAACACTTTTAAGATACAAGAAATAAAATAATCCTTTGCAAAATTATTTTGATTTGACATGCCTATTATTCATTTTCAAAGTCTTAAACCTAAAGTTTGAGTTAAATGGATAAAACTTGAATATCCTAACATTCATTAAAATCATTTAACACAACTTGTCATGATTACCATGGTTTTCAAATGGAAAGAAAAAAAGTAAATCTATGAATTTTTTGGAGTTGTTAAAATGAACCAACACCTTTTTTCACTTTAAATTTGTGTTTTTGCATGGGGGCATGTGGTGAATAACAAAAGGAATTGACACTGCCAAATTTCCCTACAATTGAACATTGCATATGTTCAACATCTAAAGTTGTTCACTCCACTAGGTTACCACTAAATATTATAAATAATGAGGTCAACCTATATTCATATACTTGAATGTCAAATTTCCATAATATTCAAAGTGGGGTTGTTGCACCATTTAAAATAATAATAATAAAATGTTTTTGGGTAGAATTTGTTGATCAATGGTGGGATGTACTATAGCAAAAAAAAGGATGTGTATACCTCAACCAATTTTCTTAAATCTTGAATGTAATTCATTAAAAACCACATTTGAGCTTAAAAAAACCCTTGCAATCCTTCTTACTCACATAATCACATCATCAACACAAGTCCTTGTGCAATACAACTTTGTTTCCCAACAACAAAAATTCTAAAGTTGCTTGCTAATTTTGATCAAAAGGTTTAATTGTCAAGGAAACATGGTAAGGTTGCAAATCTTGTGGATCAAATCTCTCCAAACCACCTCTCTTTGGGTTCTCAATGTCTCACTTGGCATCAATTAACAACATTTTTTTTCATATCCCAACATGACCCAACAAATGCACTTGAGAAATTTTGACAAAAAAAATTTAACCATTTCCATGACTAACATATATACCCTTTTTCCCCTAGTCCCAAAATGGTGCAACACTAAACCTCTTGAAGTTCCCAACTTGTGAGTCTCACTTCTTGAATGCACATGTTTTGGATTTTTGCCCCACATTCCCAACATCCCACAAGTTACAACACTAATACCTTATTCAAACAAGCAAATTAGTCCCTTAATGATTTTTATCATTTCCACCATATCCACTATTTTATTCATGTTTTTACTCTCCACCTATCAAACCTCTAGACTCCAATACATAGTGAAAAAGAAATGAAATCAAAGAAACTTGAACTATAATTGTGGGCATCCTTCATATATAGTCATAATAGAAAACAAATAATCTAAACTCTACTACATCAACATATCAAAACTCTTTAAAACTCCAAAGAAAAGATATTTAGCTCATCGCACAATTGGTCTTTTCTTCTCCATTGAACGCCCATTTTTTGGAATCATCCACTAGAGCACCATGCCAAAGCCCGCCATCACCAAAGGTCATCAAGAATTCCAAAACAAAAACCTAACTCATTTGCCACTTTGACATTACTCACACAAATGTAACACCACAAGTTTCCCATTGCCATTAACTTGCATCAAACAAACAATCCACACATAGACACCAAAAAGAAGAAAACTCCATTAGAGGTCTACATCAATTACCCACTCTCTTGTCACTTTATGCTTTCGTCTACCTTTTTCACTTCTCATCCATTGCATGTTCATCCTGGCAAAAACCTCATCTAACTCCATTTCATCCAATAGTGTGATATACATATACCATATATCTCACCGCTTAAGGGTATGGAATTGGCCCTATTGCAAATTGGAACGGAACTGCAGATAATATTGTAGTACATTGGCCTCTTCCACACATGTTTACCAAATAAATAAATAAATAATTTTGAGGACTCCATTTCGACAAACGATATATTCTCCAATATATTCCATCATGTTCTTTATTTTCCTTCAATTTTTTATTTTTTTTCCTGGATTTCAAAAAAAAATTGGAATATCTGAAAGTAATATAGTTAGTGTTGAATTGGCCCGGGTACTATAATGGTATTGGAGAGGAATCAGTGTGAAAGTAGGCAGAAGAAGATAAGCTCTGCTTTTGGAGCATCATGTACATGTAAAGGCTGATCAGAGCAAATGAAGCATAATGCAGTTCATATATCAATCAGTTGAGAGCAGCTAATCAACTTTTAGTGAATGGGTAATACATACTTATGTAATAAGTAAGCTTAGTTCTAATAAGCAAGTTTGTATGTGTCCCAGAACTTCAGCCCCAAGTCTTCAAAGTCTTGGGTTAGGCTTTCTCAAATCTTTGCTGGATTTGCTTCTCTAACTTGTTACTGGTGGTTGAATTAATAATGGTAATAGAGGTGTGACTGTGTGCAGAGTTTTTGTCCTTCAATTTTCTGACTTAGCATCATTAGCCTAGCAAAAGCATCCCAAGAAAGATCTATGGTAAATCAGCCCATCACTGATCACCTGTCTATGATCAAACATTTATTCATATCTTCATCATATGTGCTTCATTTTGAGTGATTTAAAATGTTATGGGAGCCTTACCTCAAGCTCTAGAAATCATCTTTGAAGTACAAAGGAAAAGGATAATGAAAAAATAACAAGCAAAAAAAAAAAAGCTTTTCAACTTACAAAACAAACATTTTCTTTTTCTTCTCTTTGGATCCCCCCTATTTTCAAATCTCATAACCTTTTTTTTTCCTTATTCATTTTAAATGATTTAAAAGTGCTATAGAGTGTCACTTGAAGTTTTACAAATCAACTTTGAACTCTAATACTTACAAAGCATCATACGAGGAGCTTTTTGAGGGTTCAGGAACCAGCCTTTGTAGGGTTTGGTGATTTGTTTTTTTCTTAGTTCTTGACCCGCTCTACTTTGGGGGCCATAAAATTTTCGATTCTATTTCATTTTTGACAATTTTTAGTGTGTTATATGTGCCAATAAGAAGGGTTCAACTTTTGTTGGGACACCAAAAACATCAAAGCCTTCCCCTTGGATCCAACCTGCCCTGAGCGTTTAATTGTTTGGTCGCTGGCCGATTTACCCTAGCATTAAGTTGATGACAAATTTCCTAGGAAACCCTAAACCCTAAAACCCTAAACTGATGAAAATTTTCCCTCAAACTAAAAACTTTGTCAAAATATGATGAAACTTTTCTCAAATTGTTTTCCTCAACAATTTGGAATTTTTTTTCCTAATATAATAATGGAGAATTTGCAACAAAATATTCCCTTTTTTGGGTCCGCCGAGAATTCACCACCCCAAAAGAAAAAAAACTAAGTGTGGGTGGTGGTTCATCTTTAAATGGAAGAGGGGAGCCAAAATTCCTGAATTTTGCTTGTTCATCATGGAAGCATTCTTACCCTAAGCTTTACTCCTTGGAGATGGCTCAACAACCATGACCAAAAATGTAGGTTAATTAGTAGGTCAATTGTAGCTGGGTTATTGGTCCCACTGCCATTCTGACAACCATCTTATTGGCCTGCTACTTTCTGCCCAAACTGTGGCAATTTTTGGCCTCGCCTACCAAGGCAAGGATATTGTGTTTAGATTCATTATAGAGTATAGTAGCTTGAAGGATTTTGGCCTCTAGGTAATAATAATAATAGGTCTATTTTTGTATGAGGGTTTTTGAAAGATGATATTTTGCCTTGTGTTGAAACTTGAGATTAGTTATAATAGAGTTATAATACCTTGAAGGATTTTAGTTTCTTTTAGAGGATTGTTTTTGAGGATTATATTTTTGCATGGTAAAATATTTGAGTTTTCAGAATTCTTCTTTTGCATTAACATAATTTTTAATGTAAATGGCAAGGCGACAGTATGATACACCCCTTGTAATCTTTGTCAATGTTGGTGTTAGTTAGTCTCTGGTGATCTGATCATGTTTGTCACAGTGCATTGTTTTTTCTCTCTTGCTTTTTGGATAGCCTAGTACCTGGGCCAATTTGACACTAATTGTATAATTTTCAGAAATGTTGTATATATGTCAAGTTCAGCTTTGGTAATATGGGCTGCTGCTGGCTCAAATACCAACAACTGTTTGATTTGGCTACTGGATTTGCTGATGATTGTAGTTCAACACTCTGAACTTCAATCTTGTCCTCTAACTTGACAATTTGGATTCATTCCCCCAAGTTCAGCTTGCATAAATAAGTTGGCAACCTGCCAGCTAACAAACTCTTACACTAACAAAATGTTGATTCACTGTACAACCCATTGCCGTCTTAAGAGTTATATCATCATAAGATGGAATAAATACTAATCCTTAAGATGTGGTAATGCGTCGTTGTATGGTGAACCAACATTTTGTTAATGTAAGAGTTTGTTATTGACTTCATGAAGTTCATTGCACAACCCATTAATTACCATCTTAAGAGTTATTATCAAAAGATAGAATAAAGCTTTAAACACTAAACCTTAAGATGGTAATGCACAACACATTACCATCTTAAGAGTTAGTTAGTATCAAAAGATGGAATAAAACTTAAACCCTAAACTTTCTTAAGCTGGTAATGCATAACCCATTACCATCTTAACAGTTACTATCAAAATATGAAATAAAGCCTAAAGCCTAATAAACCTTAAGATGGTAATCGGTTGTGCGAAGAGTTTGTTAGAAGGCAGACTACTGAACTTACAAAATGTTGATTCACTGCTATGACAAGCAATAAACATGTGCAACGAGTTAAATATGGCACTGGGCTCGACACAATGCACTAGCACCTTACATGGAACTGATCTCGATGAGAGAGGCCTCAGAACAAATGCAGACCAGGAACCCAAAGAAAGAATCTGCAACAACATTGCTTTGAGCCTATTTGTCATTTCTGTAGCAGCAAACAGCTTGTTACAAATCACCAGTTTTTTATGGGATTTTTTTTCCCCTCAGAACCCAAAAATCTGATTCAACTTTGTCACAATATGGCTCAGTCTGCACATAAGCCATAAACGAATACTCCAATCTCTTTAAGGACCTCAAAGCTCCAGCCAAATTTTTTTCCCCATATTTCCTGTGATACCCATCAGGGTATCACCCCCATTGAGTATCATGGGGAAAAAAAAAAGCAAAAAAAAAAAAAGAAAGAAGAAGAGGAGGCAGAGCATTAAAAAATAAAATGAAACACATGCTGCAATGGGCTTTTCATTTTTCAAAATGCCTGCCCAACAATTTGCAGAGGACAAATTCCAGTTGACAGTGTGCCCTCCAGAGACACTTAAAAAGGGTAGGCAGATACATGTGGATGTTTAGTATATAGCTAACCACCATGGTCAGCTAAAGGACAGTAATACAACGGAAAAAATTGTTTTCTGTTCACACACCATTCATCCATCTGTCTGTCCATCCTGCATGGTGTGTTCATGCATGCTAGTGGTTCACTCTGCTGAGATATAGGTTGCAAGTGATATTGATGGGTTTTAGGGTTTAGGGTTTGCACCTGAAAAATACCTAAACCCATGACAAATACCTAAATTCATGGGGTTTCAGGTTTAGGGTTAGGAAATTGTACCCTTTTTCCTTTGGATCTGGTTAAGCTAATGTACCAGAGTACTGACCATTCACATGCATCTACCTACCTACCTACCTACCTAATAGCCGTCAAGTGCCTCAACTACTTACCTACCTACATGCTGACCATCCACATTCATCTACCTACCTACCTAGTAGTCACCAAGTGACTCAACTACTTGAATAGGTGATTTACCTGGGTAGTTTGAGGAGTAAGTAGCGGGGGTTTTACTAAATAGGTTACCAAGGTTGCAACCAGTGTTAACTGGCTACTGAGTTTTGACCCGGTTATCAATCAGGTTATAAATTCGGGTATTCATTACCTACCAGCTGATTATTGATTTTTTGGATCATTGGTTAATAAGCTAGCCAACTTAATAACCAACCAGGTAGGCTATTAAAATTTGAAAATCTAATAACCTACCCAGATAACCTGGTTATCATCCAAGTAGGTTATCAATCCTAGAACACTTCACATTTTTATGATAAAAATATAAAAACAGGAAAAAGATTTTTAATTAAAAAAATTTGTGTAAGCCCCTATAACCAGCCCCTATACCCTGCTGGTTATCAACTGGTTATTTGATAACCTATCCTTGTGCACAACCACCAATTACTACCCGCAAAATATTGAGAACGTAATCAAGACCCAAATGTTTTTTGATATTGATATTGATAACCTAACCAACAACAAATCTCCTTTCAGGCAAAGAAAAACAAAACAAAAAAACCTACCCTACCTGACGGTTATGAATTTTTTTTTTCAATAACCAGCTACGACCAGTTGCAACCTTGGTAACTCATTTGTGGTTCATCCTCAAGTGAGTAATAAGGCTGATGGTGCACTGGTGGTTGATGGGATCACATAAATCCCTGGCATTTGGGTTCATGACAAATATGAACACCCAGCCGCAGGCACACAGGCAGGCAAAAGGGTAGGCGTCTCATACCTGATTGATTGGCGAATGGTGGTGGACACCCATGGTGCAATAATGTCAAGTGCATGTTCCAACCACTGGATAGATGGGCCCCCTGGATTGCTGCGTGCTACTGCAAAGAAAGAGAGAAAGAAAGAAAGAAAGAGACCACTAGTACATTTGTGTCAGTTGCATCATCAGTTATGGTTCAAATACCAAGGGTTTGCAGTGTTATTCTATAACTTATTTGTTTTTTACTACTCTCTGTCCCCACCCCCACCTGCCACAAGCTAGCTGATCTCATTCACCAACTTTCACATGTAACAAAGCAAAACTATCTGACAGCTCCAGCAATTTCTTTGGGTGGAAAATATCACCGCACATATCTACTGTTGGATGGTTGTTTCAGCCTTCTTCCTCCCCTGAGCAAGAAAAAAGATCCAACTGAAAAATCAGTTCCTTTTTCCCCCTCATTTCCGACAGTACAGGTACTCTGCTATCCTCCAGAAACTTTGTGATGCTGTCAAAACTGAAGACAATAATTGCACTATGGAGGAACAGAAATCTGGATTACAGATTTCTTTTTGGTATATCAAATGTGAAATAGGATAGAGAACAGTGCAATGGGCAGGTATGGACTCATGTCCTTCTTACCTAATATGGAGTGCACCAAGCAGATGACATCAAGATAGCTTGAAGCTTGAGCTCGACTTAATTGCATTCACCTTTCATAACCCTAAAAGAAGTCAAAGTCCAAATATGACCCTCCTGAAGAGTGAGATGACTCTGTTGCAGCCCCATTGCAACTACCCTTCTCACTAGCCTTCAGACTCTGAGTAGTTAGCTTGTGGCCTGAGAATGACAGGATGCTGCTTGAGGAGCTCATGGTGTCTTGGCTGGCCACTTTGGCTCCTTCGCTTGCTGAGACATCCTCAGCTGGGCTTGAATTGCTCGCTGGGGTTCCAAGTTCAAAAGGTCGAGGTACCTCTGGTGGAGATGTACACCGAATTAGAGCAAAATTCACACCTGCAAGACAAAGGGGAAAAAGATGATGAACACAGGGGTGAAGAAGATTCAGCAGAAGGCAGAATACCCTACTCATGTTTACCAATTGGTACTCTTCACCTTCTGAAACAGGAGACAGAAGTTCGAAAAGAGTAGAAGATGGGACATACCTTCAAAGAAAGGATGGGCCTTGATTTCTGCTGCCCCTCTCTTTGATGCTAAGCGGTGCAGTGGCTCCTTCACTAGAAGTCCTCTAATGAGGTCCCGGGCAGCAAAGCTAACCTGGCCAGTTCCAGACTCTGGAAACTTGAGTGGCTGCCACACCACATTCAATAAAGTGGCTTGGTTACTAGAGCCCTTGAAAGGTGTCTTCCCAAATAATAACTCATACAAGAATATTCCAAATGTCCACCAATCAACTGCACTGCCATGTCCATCACCTGTTTCAGAATGGGCAGGTTCAGAAGCAAACAATTTGTTGGGGGCCATTGAGACATTAATACATCAGGACATTGCTGAACCACCTGACAATTTCAAGCTGTCATCATCACAGAAATACCTGTTGTTTCAGACTAGAAGAGAGACCCAACTTCATTGTAACATGCCTCTGTATGCAAAATCAGTGTCTTTTCAAGAGATGACAACAAAATCCAGATGCAAAGTTTGGAGTTGGTTTATCTACCTTTTATGATTTCAGGTGCCAAGTATTCATGGGTACCCACAAATGACATTGATCGTGCACCTGTTGGTTCTGCAATGAGCTCTGGGAGGGAAGTTACCTGTGCCAACTTATCTGGGAGCATTAGGAGTGTCAGACAGCTGCAAAGGTGTATAACAACAAAGAACCCTGCTTGTTTCATCTTATTTGCTAGATGACAGAGAAATCAAGCTCTTGGGGCAATCAGTCAAAGATCCAAAGAGGTCAATGCATACCAGATATCCCATTTCCATTTTTGGCTTTGTGGTTTTCACGTTCAATGTTCCTGCCTTCCCATTCTTTGCATCTTTCTTCTTCTTCACAAAACTTGGCAAGAGGCTGGGTAGTGAAGATTTCATTACAAAACATGATGGTGTAACACAGGACAATGCTCCTACAGGACCTACACAGGATGGAACTGACACCTGCAGTGCATAAACAAATTGCAATATGTTAAGTACAGATACTCAATCAAGCACACAAATCTGGACAATCATGCTAAACTCTCTACCAATGGAAACCTGCTCAACATGAGAGGGTTGGTATGAATAGAAAGGACATACAGCTCAGTGACCATTTACAACAAGTATCCTATTCGATACACTGTGTGATGTGTTATCAACATGACTGTTTGACAGATAGTGAGAGTCAACAAAAATACTTGTACGTAACTTTCTTAATGTACTTAAACATAGAAAACACATGAAGTGTTTTGTATCTCATTCAATGAGTCAGTGCAAACCCATAGGTCAGATTTGAAGATTTCGAGGAGCTGAAGCTTGCAGCGGAAGGGTAGGAAGGAGAACCACTCACTTGGATGCCACCCACACATGATGGTTCAGCACAAGATACTGGCTGTATGCAATACCCTGGGACACCCCCCCTGCGGCCACCATCATGTGAATCCCCTGCAGATGACTTCACTAATGTAGGGCTTACTGCACATTTTAGTGAGAGATCAAAGTCAGAGAGCATTATGTGGCCATCCTCCCGCACAAGCACATTCTCAGGCTTTAGATCCCGGTAAACCACACCCATCATATGTAGATACTCGAGGGCAAGGAGGATCTCAGCTGCATAGAACCTGACAGGAAGAAAAAAACAAGTCTGTGTGGTTAGATTTTTCTAGCCCGGGGAAATCTCATCATCTTTGAAGTCCCAAGGTGACTGAGACACTCTGTGGGAGGGAATGCAAAATATGAAGCTGTCACTCACCTTGCTGCCAGCTCAGAGAAGTGCTTGCCAGGCTGTTGTTGTCTTAGTATGTGGAGGTCACCACCTGAGCAGAATTCCATGACCAGACACAAGAACTTATCACTTTCAAAATGTGTATACAGTGTTGGAAGGAATGGATGATCAAGAGACTGCAGAATCTCTCTCTCAGTTTGTGCACGGAGAAGCTTCTTGCGGCTAGCAAGTGAGGCCTTGTCCATCACCTGCAGTTTTACATTATACATCAAGAAAACTTGTTGCAGCTCTAGGCAGCATATGAAACTTACCACCACACCCAGAACTTGGAATTGGACATACAAACAGGATAACCAAGAAAACATACGTACATACACTTCAATACAGAACAGGGGGAAGGTACCTCACCTTCATTGCAAAATGGCTATGGCTGCCTCGAAGCTCAGCAAGATATACACTACCAATATCTCCACAGCCAAGCCTTTTCAAGAGCTTGAAGTGTGACAATCCCAGTGATCCATCCCTCACTCTGATTGCTTGAATCCCTTCCCACCTTTTACAAGTGAAACAAAAAACACATAAAGAAAAAAAAACATTCTGCTTAAGATGATGGTCGTCACAAACACAAATCCTCACACCAGAGAAGAGAAGAGTAAGAAGAGGCAATAATCAAAAGTACAAAATGACAACAACAGACAGACATCCGTTGCCCATTGTGACAATTGAAAGATCCTTGCAACCATAAGTGCATCTCAAATTCAGTTGCAAGTTTTGCAATTGTGATCAATTCAGGGCGTGGCAGCGGTACTGCAAGTGTTGATGGAGAAGAGTAGGGCAGTGGCTGAGCATTGGAAGCTCTTGACAATATCTACTAGAACATGTGGTACCTTTTGTCGTTTGCTTTGTGAGGTTTGCTGCCGCCATAGCCCAGGCTGCTACAGGAGCTTTCGTTGGAATCGCTCCCATTGCTTGCTCTGCTTCCGCTGAGCTTACGACTACTGTCTCTTCTGTCGCTGTCTCTTCCGGAATCTCTGAAATCATAATTCCCTCTTTCTTTCTCCTCGTCTTCTCTTGCCAGCACGCCGCTTTCACTCTCTCTTCTCTCGCTCTCCCTTTTCCTTGCTTCTTCGCCATGCTCATCTCTCGTAAGCTCTGTCCGTTGTGGTTCCTCCTCGTCGCTAGTCTGCTTACCTGAACCTGCTGCATCCACTGCAGTGCTCTTCGTCGTCGTCGTCACGGGCTTTTTCATACCCTCTCCTCCACCTTCTCTCCACCTCTCGCCCTCGCTCTCTCGCTCTTGAGAGCTACTACCGTAATTGCTGCTGCTGCTGCTGCTGCTGCTGAGACTCGATTTGAACGAAGGAGACGACGACGACGACAAATCGATTGACGACGAGGGACTCTGCACGTAGGAAGAGGAGCAGCTTCTTCCAGAGCTCAATAGCGACAAAGACACCTGCAGCAACGACGACGACGACGATGATGAGTTGCTGTTGTTGTTATTATCCAAAGCGGAACTCTTCTTCACGTCCTCTTCGGACGATGCAGCAGCAGCAAGATTCCAAGCTCTTCTCTCAAAGCCGCAGCCTCTGTCCACCACCCCCTTCTGCTGCTTCTTCACAACAGCAGCCACCGGCTTAATACTACTCTTCTTCTCCAGCAACACATTTTCTAACAAACTCCTTCGCTGATTTCTGTCCTCCTCCTCCTCCTTTGTGCAGCAGCAGCTCTTACCTTCTTCTTCTTCTTCTTCTTCTTGCCTTGTTACAGCAACAGCAGCCACCACCATCTCTCTCTCAAAACTTCCCGCTAAAACTGCTTTCTAACTCCACAGACCACAGCAACCTCTTATAAGTCTCTATCTATTTCTCCGTCTATTTGTCGCCTTACAGCGATCCAGAGCTCATCGAGATAGCGCCAATCTCCTCATTCCGGTGAAAGAACAAGAACAAGAACAAGAACAAGAACAAGAAGAATCTTTATTTAAAAAAAACAGAAGGCATCTGGATCGCATCCATCAAAGACGCCAACTCCATCACCGCCAGCTTCTTTCCGCAACAACTTCGTAACTTCTTCCACGACTTCACCAACAACAACAACAACAAAAAATGCTCCTTCCTTCAAACCAATTTCCATCTCCACGAGAGCCAACAAACCAATCTGTTGTTCTTGTCTGTCGTCTCTTCTCGTTTGCTCTGTCTCTTCTCTTCTCTTCTCTTCTATGCATGGAGTATGCTATGCATGTAAACCAATTATCTATCTATGCATGGAGTATACTATGCATGTAAAACCAATTATCTATCTATGCATGGAGTATACTATGCATGTAAAACCAATTATCTATCTATGCATGGAGTATACTATGCATGTAAACCAATTATCTATCTATGCATGGAGTATACTATGCATGTTAAACCAATTATCTATGCATGCATGGAGTATACTATGCATGTAAAACCAATTATCTATCTATGCATGAAGTATATACTATGCATGTTAAACCAATTATCTATCTATGCATGGAGTATACTATGCATGTTAAACCAATTATCTATGTATATTTTGTTGTTTTGTTAATGACATAATTTTTTTAAGACATTAAGTTGTTGTGGGAGATATTCAATTTTGAGTGATTTTTTGAATCTTATTATTGTTTTTTGGGGTAAATGAATTATCTTTGTATATGAACTATGTATGTATGCATATTTTGGTGTTTTGTACATGACATAACTATAGTTTTACATAGCTTAGGGTCACCACCAATTTAGGAGATTGTCTAGGTAGGTATAAAGGTAACTAGGTTTAGGGCCTATTTATCTCCCTCCTTACTTATGGACTACCTACCCACGCATGGGTATCTATCTATCTACTTATCTACATACTTACATACCCACTTACCCATGTAAGATAAGGAGAATGAAAAGCATACATGAAGAGTTACATAGAGGTCTACTACAAGGTTATTGAGGGGATTACTAAGGGGGCCTACCTACATTATGGGCCTTATAACATAAGGACTATCAAAAGCTTAAATACAAAATTATATAGGAGCTACTTAAAATCACTTAAGGGTCACTTAAGGACCCTAAACCCTTAAGTGACCCTAAACCCTTTGTAACTTAAGAAATTTATAACTAGCCCCACAAATAGGTTTTATGTAATTCTAAATAAAATTTAGGTATCCCATGACTTAGGTAGGCCTTTAGGTACGGTAATTTTCTCTTCTATTATTTTCCTTTGTAGAGTTCCATCTTGCATTTTGATTGTCCTCCTAATTTTCAAGGAAACCCAAAAGTTTTATTGTTTTTATAGTCTTTACATGTAACTTTATTGAATTTTGAGTAAATTTTGTCACTAAAAGTTCATTTTTTAAAATAAATGAACTATCTATGCATGAACTATGTATGCATTTTGATTATATAAATGACATAATTTTTAAATGTAAGTGATGGGAGCAGTGTTTTTATTTTTCAATTTTGTGATGTTGCCACATTGGTAAATCATTCACAAGGAAATTTACCTTTGTTTGGCTATGGACTAGTTATGAAAGTAAAACTTTATTAAAATTGATTTATATCATGGCTACTTGCTTAAACAATGCATAGAAATATGGTGGTTTTTTTTTTTAATCTATTTTTGGCGATCTTTTAAAACAAAGATTCAACATAAAATTATTTTAAAAAATAATTTTCCAAATGATGAAAATTTGCCACCAAAATACCGGTGGGGGAAATATTGAATTTTGAGTAAATGTTTTTACTGAAATTTCTTATTTTTAAATAAATGAATTATCTATGCATGAACCATATGTGCACATTTTGGTCTTTTTTAAATGACATAACTTTTCGACCTAAGACGTGGGAGATATTGAATTTTCAGTAATTTTTGTCATTGAAAATTCAACTAAATTACAAAAATTGGTTTGGAAGGAGAAATTAATTGAGTATCCAATTCACACTTGGGCCAACAACACATGCCACACTTGTGAACTATGCATTTTGGTTCAACTTTATTTTTAAAATCTCAATATATAAAAGGTACACACAAATTAAATATGTGGAACATTTTTTTACCAACATATATATTATTTAATATTTGAACTCCACGTTGTTGTGCACTACCAATGATGATCAACTCTTTTTATATATGGTTTTCAGTATTTTATCATTATTTATGTCAATATCAAATTTAAATTTAAATTAATATACATTTCATGGACATGAAAAGACACATGTTAATTTGTTTTTTTCATATCCATATTAGTGGATAGGGGAAAATAGTGAGGTAGGTATAAAATGGAGGTAATTATTAAGGAAGGTGGGAGATAGTTATTAAGAAAAAAATCAAGTAATTAGGCTTGAAAATGAAGCATTTATTTCTGAAATTGTATTTGGAATGGTCCATGGATGAACATACAAAGGATTCCAAAAAATCCCCCATATACCAATTTTGATTACTCATCACTAGAATAATAAAATCCAAAGTTATCACCATTAAAAAATTTACTATCATACATCATTTAATGTATACAAATCAAAAGTTATGTAGGACAAACTAAAAATTTACATCCAACCCAAAAAATGTAGGAAAAAAAAGAGGGGTGGCAAAACCCAATTCCTTTTCCTTTCCCCATCCCTAAAAAGTTCCAAGAAAGAAAACTACAACTAACCCATTTGTGAACCAACTAGAACCCAAAGTACATTCATTAAATGGATGAAAAATGTGCAAGAAGTGTATAGAAGCTACAAAAGGATTTATATCTTTTAACTTTTATGTAAATAGTGTGTGTGTTTTTGTTTGTTGAGGTTGGAATTTGAAAGGTATCTTGTAAATGGTAGGAACTATACTAGTTGGGTATTGCTTCCATGAAGTTGTGGGTTCAAACTTGACAAGCAACAACAAAAGATTGAAAAGATAAATTCTTTTGGAAGACGAATGTTGATCATGGAGGACCAAAACTTCATAATGTGTAGAAACATGCAATGTGCAAAAACCATGCAATAATTGATCAATAGGCTTTGGATAGAGCTTGTTAAGGGACCTTCAATGTCTTTCAACTTTATCATGTACATAGGTGCACTTGGGTGAGTATTAGATTGGTAGGTGGGGAAAGATTGTATTATTTTAATATTTTCATTTAATATGTGGTGAATATGTAATTAAATGCAAGTAAGTTGTTTGAGGTAAGTCGGTAGAAAGGTAGGTCAATATGTATGTTAGGGCAAATGGCTCATTAGTTGATAAGTAAGGGGGAAAAAGTTCAAAAATAGGTGCAATTTTTTATTTTAAACATTATCTACATGAATTATGCTAACAATGATAGTTAGAAAATGGACAAGAAATCAATGAAAAACAAGTTTTTCATCCAACAATCATCCGTCCATCCAAAATGGTGCACCCATGGGTGTTGGTTCATTATGGCTATAATGATCTAGTTTTCATTTGGTTCCACATTTTGAAGAATGTTCCTTATATTCTATTATGAAATTTTATTCATGTTTACCATGGATGAAACAAAAATTGAACAATGGATTTGTTTTTCCAACTTGGGAATCACGTGTTAAACCATTTCAACCCACACTAGGTTTGTGGGCTTGTATTGATGTTTACCACATCCTTAATAATATGCTAATTATTCCCACATCCTTATTTATAAACATGAAATATTAGACAATGTATAATGAAAGACCACTTAAATGTCACCACATGGGTCAATACTTGTGATTAGCCAATAAAATGGAATCATTTTCCTTTATTGATCCTTTGGAAACTTTGTATCATATTCCAATTTACAAGTTTAGTTTTCAAATTTATAAATTCTTGTTCACATAATTTAAAGCATGTATTTCTTGAAATTATTATGTATATGCCATATAAGGTTGCTGGTGGCATTGTGTGATTAGCGCATGAAAGTGAAGAAGTTTATGTATTATCACGTGTGCTTTGTCCATTAGCACAATGAACAATCCAATTTTGTTTACACTAAAACAAACATTTTCATTGGACATACAAATGGAATTAACTACACTCAATTTACATTCATGTTGTTATATGCCTTTCTCCTTGGAGGAAAAACTTTATTCAAATTAAGTTCAAGTTTCATTTGGCCTTCAATTTTTAAATTATATATATATGGATGCCATGAACTAGGGAAATCATGTGTAGCAAATATAAAACAACATCACGGTGTTGTCATAATGAATTGTTTCATGATCTTACATATATATTAATATTGGTGCATTATTAGTGGTTGAACATGGATGACTTTTAGTACAAATGCCCATACCCAATATATTATTTTTGTGACTTCTTACTTATTTGTGAAAGTTTCAAGGACTCAAGTTAAATTATTGTTTGTTTGGCCATGTGAATGTTGATTTTTTTGTAATGAATGAACAATTTGTTATTTATTGCATCTTGAGTAGTCTAGTATCATTTTGAAATTCACTTCTTCAAATCAAAAGTAATGAATTGATGCTTTTCTTTTGGTTACAATCAATAATTTCTATTGGTTTTTCTTTCAATAAAATTTTGATTTTAAGATTTGCAAAATAAAATGTGACTAAGAACCTTTGTTTCTTAACAATTTAAAAATTTACTAAATCTCCTTTCATGAAACAATTCAAGGTGGGTTGCATTGTTTGGAATTCGGACAATCGTTCATTTACAAAAACCATTGTATTAGGAGGTCATTCATATATTTAATTAAAATTTCTTAATATGAAAGCATATATGGGATCCAATGTATCCATTCTATCTAAGTCAAGCTCGCAAGGTCTTTTTTTAAGAAAATCATTTTTTTACAATTAAATTTTTTTTGCTTTTGGGTGAAAACATAATACGAGCAAACCACTTTTCACCACTTTTCACTCAAAAAAATGATGTATAACAAATATAATAGGTGTGCAGTAAACTGAAATCTTGATTGTGTTTTTTAGAAACCCTAAACATAAGAAAAAGAACTTAAAAATGTGCATAACAACACTTTGGAACTCAAAATTCATTTTGAAACAAAGTTAAGTTTGATTCAATAGTTAGATGATGAAAATTAAATAAAATCAATGTGTATAAAGTATATAACATACATATATTCAATGGCCATAGGGCCTCATGTTTGTGATTCATGACACATTACCAAACCAAAAAAAAAAAAAAAAAAAAATGCCCACCTACAATTTTATTTTATTTTTCTGAAAAGAATGTTTTTTTACCAAAAATAAATTTTATTTTGCAATTATTGTTCAAGAAGTGCAAAAAATCACCTTTTTGTAATGGATTTTCAACCAAAAAATGTAAATTTTTCAATGGTCTTAAATTTAGTTGCTATACATCAATATCACTCACTATCAAAATATTCATTACAAAATTTCACCCATAACCTTAATTTTGAAGTATATTTGTAAATTTTCATACCTTGTAATGTATATTTTTTTCACACAAATATATTTTACATGTTCAAGTTTGTAAATGTTTGTTGAAGTTTCTTTTTAAATTAACTAGTTTAAGTTTAAAGCTAATGCAATATACTTGAAATGAGCAAAAATAATCCATGATCTGATGTCTATATGTACCCAAAAAAACTAGATGCAAAATTTCTAGTTTTGTGACTACAATTTTTGAAGGGCATAGTGTGCTTTCACCTTTTTTTTCAACAAATAAGTTTCCATGGGCTTCAATTAGAGTATACATTTTCATTCTCACCAATTAGCAAATATACCAAGAGAAAATTCAAATACATTTCACGAAGCACACAATAATAGTTATTAATTTAATATCATACCATATCAATTGGTCAATTAGATCGTATGGAATTGGAAAAAAATGATGTTGGTAATATAAAACCAAATGTACATTTGAAAAATGAAATTTATTGTTTAAAAATAAAATGTGTATTTGAAAACAAATTGTGCCTTTACATTTTGAAGAGGCATTATTATTAGATATAAAGTACCCTACTTCATAATTTAAGCCAAGAGGAAACATTCAACTCACAATCCAAATTTGCATATGCAGTATAAAAATCATTAATCTTTAATATGAAGTTTGATGGATCAAAACATGTTTGAATCAAGTAATATTTCAATCATTAGAAAGGTCTAAATGAAATCTATATTATAATCCCAAAACAATTCCCCAAAAAACAAGGGTTTGAAAGGTTGGGACAAAATTTGTCAAAATGACCATTAATTATTCACAAGGCAATTTGGGGGATAAAATTGTCTTCATTTGATTCATGAATTTGATACAACATTGAAAATTTTATGTTCAAGGGCTATAATATTATGATGTATTCATATGTTGAAAAAATGGATTTTTTGGGAGTTGCGACCTTCCAAATTTGTCAAAAAAAAATTTGAAATTTTTAAAATGTCATTCAAATGTAATCCCCACAATGAACTACATAATATACTACAAGGAGAGTAATGCCTTTTTGGATGGTCCCATTTTTCGACTTGTTTTATGCGACTAAAAGTGTCTTTTGTGAATATTCTTCAAAAAAAATTAATAATGAGTGACATTTTAAAATGTTAAATGTCATAAGGTCTATTCATAATAAAAGAAGCCATGGGTGTAAATAATACCCATCCTAACAATAAGTGTTTCACAAATCTTACCTTTTGAACCTAGCAGTAAATGTCAAGTATGAAAAATTAAATAACAAAACATGAACTACAACTATTCAAATTGTATAAATAAGAAAAACAAATCTCACCAAAGATAAATTATAAATTTCATTTTACAAAAATTGTAATTATAGTTCTTCATAAGCAATAATTTTTTCATGCCATAAAATTCCCTTATAATGATAAAGGGTGTTCTGTTCACAAGAAATAAAAGAGATATACAACACACAAAAAAAGTTCAACAATGCTACCAATTGTAATTTTGCCATGTATTATAATTATCACCTTGGTCCCAATGAAAATTGTTACACACAAGGGAACCAAACAAATGAAAACCCAAAACAAACTAAAATGTTTTTTTAAGGAGGGTACTAAAATGTTTTTTGTTATTCTTGGAAGCTCCTTTAAAGGTTTGCCCATAATGAAAGATTGACCTCGTACCTCCATAAATATTGCAAACCTTTCCAAATCCTACTCATGGAAAATAACACACACATGTACACGTTTTTTAAGAAACTCAAATATGGGTTCTACAAAAGAAATATTATGCATTATACTTCCAAGGCTCAAAATACAACAAAAATAAATATTTTTTTCATTATAATAGAGGGAAATAGAATGGAAAACACAAAACAATATAAGAAACAAAAGATAGAAGGGGAAAAAATGATAGCTGAAAGGGATCCTAGTCCCTTTTGAATTCCAAGTCTTCCCCTTGCCTTTTTCCTCCTACTTTAATTGTCACTAGTTAGCCAATTAACACTTTTAGAGTTAGTTAAAACTAATTTGTAACCTACTTTCCACCTTTCACTTTTTCAAAATTAGCTAAACTAGTTAGTGTCATTTCCCCAAAATTAGGGGACGCTCAAGGGTAGTAGTAGGTAAACATTTTAGCCCTTATAACCTAGCAAACTAACTAGATGAAAACAAAAATAATCTTGTTAATAATGGGCACCAAGGATAAAATGTTTTCCCAAGATTAGGGTTAGCCAAATTTAAGACATTTCACTATGAAAACTTTAGTTTTTTCTATTTAACTTTTAGCAATGTTATCCACTTGTATCTATCAATGATTTTGAAATACATGAAATTGAATGTGCATACAAAATGATTGTTCTTCAAAAATAACAAATGAATACATTTTCAACAAAAAATGCACATTCAAAATTGCATTTTTTATTGAAATTTTCCTTTTTTGGAAGAAGTTCATCCATAAAATCACTTTTTAAAATAAAAACTATCAAAATTGATCTTAATTTATGTATTTTTCAAGACATCATGCTAGAAATCATTATAAAAACCATTTAATTGACATAAATTTTATCCATGCACTCCACCACATAAAAAATTGAATAACTTTTCATAAAAACACATAATCCAAAATTGTAATTTAGAGGGCCAAAAACACATTTGAGCCAAATATATGTAATTAGTATGAAAAGTACCAATTTCAACTTTTTTTACACTTATAATCATCAACACGAATATGTTTTCCAATTTTGGGAATGAATGGTGTACATTTGATAAACAAAAAAAATGTTCAAAATTTAAAAACATTGTTGGATAATTGTTTTTTAATATTTTATGTATATCAAAGGATTCTCATAACCTAATGAAATGAATCTTAACTTTACTACACTATGTGGCCAATTTCATCAAGTGTTTCACTAAATTTTGAATGAACTTAAACAAATTTATCATTGTGAAATTAGCCAACCCCCTAGTGAATGGTGACTAGTCATTACATATATAGTGAACTAACTAATAGTTAATTCAATATGCTAGTCTCTTAGTTATTAAATTACTAAAGCTAGGAAATTAGGTTAGGCCACCTAGGCTAAACTAACATAAACCAAGTTGCAAGAGTTACATTTGATACCCTCACCTTCACTTTGAGGGACAATTTTTTTATCATTGTATTAATTATTTTTTAAATGTGAAATAACTCATTACCAAATTTTATTATAAAAAAATTCTACCCTATTTAGATAATCTATTCATTTTATTTTAGCTAACCTATGTTAGCTTAAATAAACTTAGGTAAACTAGGTTAATCTAAGGTCAACATAAGTTTACTTATGTTTATTTAAAGGCTTACCAACATCAGCCTATCTAAGGGTTACTCTAGTTTCTACAAAATGTTGCCTATCAACTACCTAAGGAACTACCAAGGGGCTATTTGGAATGTCTACCTAGGGACAACATAGGCCTACCTAGGATTTGCAATAAGTTATGTAGGTTATTTAAGGGCCATGTAAGCTATTTAAAGGCCATGTCGACCTACCTAAGGGCTATTGTCTACTACCTTAAAGGTTACATAATGAATTTTTATTAAACAGAAAAATCAGTATGCAAATAAATTTTTTCAAATTCACATAAATATTTTTTAAACTAAAATTTCAATTTTCAAATTCGAATATATATACATTTCAAAACTAGAATATTAATTTTTAAATTCATTATATGAAAAAAATACATATATACACATAATTAATATATGAACAAATATATATTTATGATATATGTAATATATCGTAAATATAATTTTAATACATACAAAAAAATAGACTCCTATGTCACCATAAAATACTTTTAGGATGTGACTAATTTTGTGACTACTTCAACTAATAGGACATATCAATATATTCATGGATGAAAATAAACCTAAAAGCCATCCAATTGATAGGATGAAGTTTCAAATAGTTGCATCATAGTTGTAAAAGTGACCAAAATAGTTGGAATTTGATCTTATAGATGTAAATACTCCCAAACTTAGTCACAAATGACTACAAGTTGCATGTAGTGCAAACAAAGTGGTTACATTTTGACCAATTTCTACTAGTGTAATGATTTAAGTTAGCCAACTACAACCCACATTTGTATTAATACATGAGTAAAATCATTAACAAATAAACTTAATTGCACAAAATTATTATAATTTAGATAAATGCAATACATGAACTTGTTTGTCAAAATGAAGATGGTGCAATATAGTGTTACATCGATGATTGCTTTGGGTCCTTTTATTGTGACTATGGCCCACAAATTAGTAAAACACAATTAGAAGAAATGGATATTTACAATATATATCAATAAAGTTTATTCTTTTCTATATATAATAATATTTTAAAGCATAAATATTATTACTTTTTCAATTTATTTATTTAATATCACCCATAACAAATATAACATGTCACCATTATTTTTGTGTGCACTATTAGACATGAAATTTTTTCCCCTTTTGATTTATTTCAAAGGGTATGTGCTCATGGAAGAAAGACCCCTTCTTTGCCAAAATTGAACTAAGGCAAGTTGAAGGATGAATTAGGGCATCTATTACCAAAACTATTATTTTTAATTATTTTTTGTTAAATATTTTAAAACACTTTTTAAACCTTCAAATATAGAAAAACCTACAACTCCTACACTAAATATAACCAACAATCACCTTAATAACATTTAGGTTACTGAAATAGTTACACAAATTTATTTCTTCATTCTATTGTTTTCTACATGTGTGGATGTTTTTAAAAAGAATTAGTTATGCATGATTTATCAACTAAGACCCCAATGAACAAATATATATATGATTATTTTCAAGTTAAAGGTTTTGTTATATGGTTTATTTTTGAACTTCTATGATTGCACATGTTTTCCCATGAACTTATGGTACAACCATAACCATAATCGTTTGTTCAATTTCATTAGTTCGATAGTAAGATAATCACACACTTCATTCAAATCTACAAACTCTAACATCAATAGGAAAATAAAACTTCATTTTTCATCAACTATTTTAATTAACAATCCACGTGCCCACGACCACAATGTGAATTATTTAAACTACAATGAATTTCACATAAAAATGTGAATCAACTTCCATCAATACGATTGGTGATTGTAAATAGTTTTGATAGGTCAAAAGATCAAAAAAAATCTTCTATGACAATAAAACAAATGACATTATATTCAATTTCGAAATGAAAATGACCTAATAGGTTTAAGAATCAAGCTTTGCCATTTTTAATTGTTCGTCCAAGTTTTAACCATATCATATATTTCATCCAAAGAATTTCCATTCAATGTTGGAATCCACTCACAATGTCATTCCAAGGTTTCTTATCAATGATATGAAATTGTCACAAATAATTTTTTTGGAATCAATAGACAATGGTAGCACCAAAATAATAAACAACATTGGAAAAGTTTGCAAGACCATTGAGAATATAGCATAATACCTTGGTGGTCTCAATAGAAATTACATTATTTTTAGAAATGCTAATTTTTTGAAAAAAATTCAAAGAAAAATGTTTTGTGAAAAAAATGATTAAAAAAAATTATGCTATTTTTCGAAATGGAATGTTTTAATTTAGTTAATAATTCAAGAAACATGTGTTGAAGCTACCCAACACAATGGTAGATAAGAATGACATTTAGTGGGGCAACAAAATATGGATGGGAACACATGACAACATGTTAAATGAGCCAACATAAACATAAAGATTTTGATGTTTAATAATTATAGGTTAAGTTAATGAATCCCATGATAAAATACCTACTCATTTTAGCGAATGTTAAAGCAATGTTAGACTAGGTAGGGTCATTTGGTTGGTATAAGGAACTTAAAAAGAATTTGCCAACTAGTTATAAATTTTTGACATTCCTTAGACATGCATGTGTGCCTAATGTGGCAAACAATGAGGATCTTTCGACACCCAAAAAGCCTTCTTTCCAAAAAAGGAGAATGTACTTGGGGACATTCCCCAAAAGAAGTTTGTCTAGACCTCCAAAAAAGATATAGCTAATTAAAAATAGTTAAGTAGCATGACACTTTCTTCCTTTTTTCTTTCTTTTTCTTCTTCCTACAAACATGTATTTAGAACATAAAACAAATTCAAAGAGCCTAACAATATCATCACATTTTTTTTTATAGGTTGTCAAAACCCCCAAAAACCCCAAAAAACTTCATGAATTCCTAACCTTAGAAATTGGTTGCAAAACACAAAGCTTTGTTGGTCCTTTGTTTTCCTTCTTTAAACATTTAAAAACTTGTTACCAATTTTACTAGGGTCATATGCAATTTGTGTCATCTTTGGTGTTATGTCTTTTAGGTGCTAAAAGATTTGGTTAAACAAAGAAAAACACATAGGTCTGATATTGTCTATCAAAAGTAATGACATTAAAATGAACTTTATTCTCTAAGTTGCACCAAATATAATGCAATGGTCCCCTTATCGATCCCCTTGTCATGAAATCTTTAAATTACTAGAAATTTGATTCCTTCATTTGCAACTATTACGATATATATTTAAGGTTTTAGATGATCACTAAAATTGGGCATCTTATGCCTAACATCAATCTCATTGATTGTGGAAACACCAAATATCAACTAAAATAAATTTTTAAAAAAATTCAAAAAACAATACCCATTTACCTAGGTCAATTCATTCCTTGAATTTTGTGCAATTTTCATATGTGTTAATGGAGGTAGATTGAATCCACATTAATACCCAAATGGCTCACTAGAGGTAAAATTTGTAAATAATATAACCTATTATGGCCTAATGTAAAAAATGAGCAAGTATGAAAAGATAATTGATGAGTTTATGGACTTATTAGCCTCACATGTTTGTGCCCCTACCATTAGCCTAGGCCAAAAATAATAAAGATATGCATAAGAATTCTTAGCAACCAATTGGTGAGCCAACATGCACCCAAGGTGTCCAAAAATATATATTTTGGAAAGGTATTGGGG
>Ga0209208_10001817_pt1 | contig 30438 bp, 27 predicted proteins | sample S1TSphfallax_3_FD_187694 | JGI IMG/M metagenome (GOLD analysis project Ga0209208, IMG submission 187694) | Host-associated microbial communities from peat moss isolated from Minnesota, USA - S1T2_Fd - Sphagnum fallax MG (SPAdes) (version 2) | ecosystem: Host-associated > Plants > Peat moss >...
AGGGATGTCATGGAAACCACCAAAATCAATACAAAAGAAGCTAAAGTTGGGATGGAATAGACAACAAACAACTTGGGTTGTTGGCTTATCTTTATAGTCAAAGTAGATTACAATTAGGCCACAAAACTAGGCTAAAACCCCAAACTTGAAGAACACCAAAATGTAGTTTTATCCTAGCAAGTTAGTGCTTGCCATGGCACAATATTTTAGGCATTCAATTCAAACATCATGCAATTCTTGAGAAAAGATCTTGAAATTCCTAGCTTTGTGATTGATTGGTGGTAAAAACATTGTTAAGTCTCACAATTTTGAATGCTTTCCATGGCAACGAATTATTGACAACCAAGTACTAAGATTTATTCCCTCGACAAGACACCACACCATTGATGGGTCCATCAACAATTGCGTGAGGATATGCTCAATAACAAAGGCATTGGTGAGAAGAGGGAGTAGACCACTAGGGTTCTTGGAAGCAAAATTAGGGTTATAGGATTTGGGGTCTAAGGTAGATGGCACTTCAACTTTGGGTTCTATTACACATCTTTGGACATGAATGGGTTTTAGGTTGGTTGGCACTTGACAAATCCTATGTGGTTGAAGATCAAACTGAATTTGGGATCTTGTAACCCAACAAAAGCTAGGGTTTGGAGGATCTCACAAAGATGGTGACAAAAAATAACAAATGACCAAGGAAAGAAGAAAGGCTTGCCAAGGAGTCATGCTTGGGTTGAGGCAAACATAAAAAACCTCTTTATCTTGTGTTGCTTTTTTTATTAGGACCATAATGGAGCTAAATACCTCACCTGAAAAAAAAACACGAAGTTGTTGTTGGTGGTGGGTTTGTTGCCTCCTCTAGAGAGTCGACAATGACAAGGCACGCTCTCCACTTAGGTCAGCAACCACCTTGTATTTTTCCAGTTTTCTTCCTCGTATAAGGCTTCTCCCATGCTCCTTCTCTTGCAAGCTTTTACACGCCCCTTCTCCTCACACTCCTCTTATAATCCGCCTCTCAAGATGCCTTGAAAAAATTACAAGACACAAACACTGGAAAAAAACAATGGCGGAGTTTGCAGAAAAACAAAGGCAGCTCCTCTTGCAAGCTTCCTCACACTCTTCTTGCAATCCTCGTCTCAAGATGCCCCGAAATAAGTATGACACATGAGCACTTTAAAAAAAAAAAGCAATGGTGAAGTTGTAGAAATACAAATGCGAAGGGAGCGGGAGCTGACAAGTAGAAAAAAGCTTGTAGGGTTTCAATGAGCAGGTTTGAGCGGCGAGCTAAGTCTATCGGGCAGGGACAACTCGGCATGAAACTCGGTTCATGCCGAGTCTTGGCACAAAAACCAGTTTCCTACCCAGTTGAAACCCTTCGTTGGGATCTCGTGTTGTCTCTTGCACTACGTCTCGTAAATCGGCCAAACATGGGGTTCCGATGCCGTGTTATCCCGACTTTACGCATAACTTTATGACAGTGGGTTATTGTTGAATCAATAAACTTCCATATCCTTAATTATTATTTTGACCTCTTTCAAAGTGAAGCTTCAATCAAAATCTAAAGATTTATTAACTATTAGATTACATTCCATAAATCCAGCGCTCCTTCCCTGGCCTGGGGGGGTTCCATTATTAAACTTCCATAGCCATTTTATATATGCAAAATTCATATATTATCTTGTGCTTGGACACAATAAACAAACTTGAAATCCTAATGCATTTGGCATTGAAAATGATGCGAGCACTGATCTTCAAACCTTAAGACAGGCTTGCACAATCATGCAACCTTCATTCCAATAACTTGAGAGCAATCTTCTCCATTATGAAAGATGGAAAATGGATAGCCACTTAGTCACTTTTACACAGTCAACAAACTAAGGGCTCCCCTTTGAAACAAAATTCATTTTCTTGCCAGCTTTTACAGCACCCAATTCACCTGACCAAGCTCCAAGAGAAGGGAACTAAGATATCAGAACAAAACACCAAAAAAATCAGGGAAATGTGCAACATAGGGATGACAATTGAGTAGTATTAGAAACTAGCCATTGAAACCATACAAAACATGGTCACGGAATGATTCCAAACACTGGACTATCAAACAAATGCCTTACTATCCTAGACTTTGAAATGTATGATGTGGGTAAGGATCATAACAGATCCTTGTTTATAGTTCTTGTCTGACTTATAGAAACCTCGTCCAACTGCATTCTGCAAGTCTACACTATTTACCACTGGAGTTTTCTGAAAATTGTTGTCTCAAATTTGCAAGATCTCTCAGTAGACTGCTGATGGATGAACATTGGTAGAAACATCACCGTGAGTAGCCAAAGGATTTACGTTGTCCTCTTTGCCGAGAGTGATGGAGTATGTATGAATCATAGTCAAAACCTGCTGTCAACCATAGTCGCCTCACCTGTAATATATGTGATCAGAAATGCATGGCAACTCAAGATTGAGAGATGTACATTTTCCAAATACAAACATGTGGAAAGGGAGCACATTTGAAATGCAACCACGGTGATTTTGGGGCATATAAGTGAACTGTACCTCATTCATCCGGACATCATTCAGATACAAAAGTTGACTTCGTCGCAAATAAAGATCTTCCTGGACAAGGGTCTCAAAAAAAACCACCCTAGTAAGAAAATTATGCTTGAAAGGTTTACACGAAACATACAAAACTTTTCAATGTTATTTAGTGAAAGGAAAATATCATACATGTGTTAAAAATTTTCTAACCTCGCCATGATGATCCAAGTAAATAGAGAGTCCCGTGAACACCCGATTCCCTCGAATCAGTACAAGTTGTGTGGATCTCAACAAGAAAAAGATGCGTATACCATCTCCTGACTCTTCACTATCTGGAAAAACATAAGACACCATATACAAATAAGCAATCCATATTCAAAGACTTCTATTACTCTTGTCAATTTTTACATGAGAAAAGATCATATGACTTGAGATTTCCATGTCTTGATCTCTAGAAGTCAAGAGACTCTAGTGAAACTACTGTACAGTATCAAGAAGGTGTACAACAACCAAGATACTGATCACCAAAAGGAAGTTCAGTAGACACCAACCCCCAAGCCCCATTTTAACCACATTGCATCAAACTCTATTCGAAGTCACAATGAGAAAAATGAATGACCCATCTTTCTCACAAAATACATCACAATGGTTATTACTAAGGATGTTCTTTTACCATATTCAATTGGGTTGGTCAAATTGAGATTTTCATTCTCCCCTCCTCTTGGTGCAAAGAGTACTTCACACATGCTTCACTTCTTGGTTCTTTTCCAAACACCACAGTTACTGAAATGTTCCTTGTCTTCATTCTGTAGAAACTAGAACCTTGTTTTTTTCTTCTTTGTAATTCTTCCTTATGTAACCATAATATTGTAACCCTAAACCCTACAAACATCTCATGGAACCACTTTTTACATCTGTTCTTCCATGCATGGAGGAACAGTCAAAATCGAGCTCTAAAGTTGGGTTCCCAGCCTCCCAGAAAACGCACCATTTTTGGCATGACACATGCGATTCTTATTGCCTTGCTTTCCACACAACTCTTGAGAATAACATAAAAGATCACCACAAATCAAGCAAATAGCTGGCTCCCTGAACACAAACATACAACAGTGAGCATCCATGTAACTAATGACTCAAGTTTCGATAGAAAGGCCAAAGCCAAGACAGAAAGTTCTAGATCCTGCTGAAGTATTTGAGCTATCTTCCCAATGGAAGTGCTTGACTTTGGCATATAATGCCAAGTTACAAATCACTGAGAATGTTAGGTGGTGATTAACTCAATGAAAACACTCACTTAGGCAATTGTTTGCATGATGTACATTGCTCCTTTCCATGAATATACTTTGCGAGCAATTCCTGGAGATCCAACACATCCAACACCCAAATTTTCAGCTTGAGCTTGCTTTACAATCTACAAGGGTAATTATTGCTAAGATATAGAAATTGAAACCCTAAATCACAGTTTAATAAGATTCAGGGCTGATGATTGGAGCCCCTTAATGATTGGCATACACAACATGATGACTGATAACCAGACTTTCTTGCTTCAGTATTCTTGGATGCAAAAACCTTCACATACTAATATACAAGCTACTTCTTCTACTCTCTTGCTTTGAGGGTGCAAAAGAGGCCATTGTTCAAACAGACTGATGACCAGACTTTCGTGCTTGGGTATTCTTGGTTCAAGGAATGACACTAATGTATGAGCTCTTTCTTCTCTTCTCTTGTTTTGAGGGGCACAAAAGAAGCCATTGTTCACTTTTTATCATCTGGATCAGGGAAGAAGTGCCATGGGCAATGTGCTAAAACATGCATAGACTTATGAAGAGGGTCTTTTTTTTTACTGAATTGCAAGCAAAGAAGGCTGTTTCTAAACCTTCACATGCACCCTTCACTCCACAGTACCTAGGATTGTTCTCATTGTGAACAAACAAAGCAAGGGGGAAAAGGTTATGGGATGCTCAATTAGAGAACCAATGAAATAGCATTTCACCTGGTACACCCGAGGTAAACTGTGGAGGACCACCTTCTCTGGAACTTTATAGAGCTTTGGAGACCTCTGCAAATGACAATAAATACACAACATTAGCTTTCACATTCTGGAGATGTCTTCACACGCTTCTCATTTCTGCATACACTTTTTACATAAAGGCCCATACTCAATCGAGTTCATCAATTTCAACCAACGCACCTGTCCCCATTGCAGGTGTTCCAGTCTCATTTCAAAGCTGTACGCAAGGCAATCTAAGAAATTCAAACACTCCAACATCAGATTGTATTCCTTTGAACATTAAAGACTCCACGATTCTGCATTCAACACCTATACAGAATATTCTGCAGAAAAAAAGTTTTGAATTGAGCAAACAGCCCACAAAAAAATTCTGCCAACTGGCTGATATCCATTAGATAAACCTATGAGAGTGACCTGAGGCACCAAAGTTCAAGGTTGAAGCTGGATCTGGAAGGTGCAATTCAGTCACCAAGTAAGCAGCATCCATCACCTTTTGGCCTGCTATCAAAATATAAGAGAGAAGTAAGTAATATTGCCAAGTATCACCAGAAATGACACTGCCAAAACAAACCATCTAGTTTCTCCATCAGCAACTTGCCATGACTAATAATCTTCACCTTCTATCCTGTACCTGATCAAGAGGATAAGTGCATCAGTAAGTCTAGACCAATACACAAAGAATAGTCTAGATCCCTATTGGATTCTACAATTGTTAAACCGAATTCCTAGTTGTGCTTATATTCTTCCAAAGCAAACTTGACTCAGAAGTAAGAACCTGGCCCATCCCAGAGACCATCAAGATCTTTGCCCGTAATGATTTGCACCTGTGTAAGGATACAAAACAGTAGCTTGTTTAGTCATGGCTTCAAAGACAAGGCCACAAACACCCAGATTCAACAGACTAGGAGCTAAAATCCATACACAAAGCGCTGACAACAAAACCTGTGTTGGAAAATAATCACACAAAGGAGGAGGAGAACTACCAGCAAAGCTGCTCGGCGTAAGAATGGGAGGCAAGCCATTTGAATTGATGAACTTAGATTCTGAGAACCACCAGCTTCCTTCCTCAGTTGCCAAAGTGCCGTTGATGCCTGAGCAACCGCAATAAAATATGCAAACTTCACCATAAGCAGTATCACTGAAGGTTTGGGCTGCCCTGAATATGTCTGGATTCACAATAGACAAAGTTAGAAACTACATTGTTGATAGGTCAGGAGCTAGTAAGTTCACTGTGTACAGTGACAAAATTGGTTGCATTACATGTGCCTCCACTAGCAAAGCTGAATGCAATACAGATACTCAAACCTATCTGGACCAACAGTTACAGACTGGAAGTGTCAGTGCATATACTCACAATAAGTAGTACAACAAGAAGCTTAAATGGATCGGCAGCAAGTATTTCATTATCACAGATATCAGAGATCCAATCTGTTGGATGCTCCTTGTCTTTGACATACTCCTGAACATCAACTTTGGAAGAGGAACCACGTGTTTCTTGAGACCAAAAATTTGCCACTAGCATTGTAGGCAATTGACTGATGTTTGTCTCTCCCCCTCCTTCACTTTTCATTTCTGGTTTACTAGGAGAAGGTATATCAGATTGCTGGATGGATTTTACGAGGCGAACACTTTCAGCTGTTTCTTTCTTTTTTCCCAGCACATCCTTCTCCAACTCATTGGTGTCAGGAGCTGGAATTATAGTCTCCAGCAGAGGGTTTTTACTAAAATACTTCATGGCTTCCCTTAAATTCAGCCTCCATTGTCCCTTTTCTGTCATGGACAACTTAATTGTTAGAACTGGAGACTTGAAAGCACAAGAGGACTCATGTAGATCCCATCTCTTTTGAAAGCAATCTACAAAGGATATATTCTTCACATACCCATGAATTTGAGCTCTGTCAAGTATTAACAACAGCTAAGCTGCTAAGCTAATAGAGGGTGGTACCCAATAACCAGTTTCTGAATAGCTGAATACTTGACAAGATCGTGTGCCATGTAGAGATAGATGTTGAACTAAATCTACAGTTCTCACAAATAATCTTTAAAAACAAAGATTCGATGATAAACTGACAACTGCAGGTTTATGACACATTACTCCACCGCCCTGACCTGTGAAGATGCCCTTTGATACAATTCTGTCAATTCTGTATCTGAGAAGTCAACTAGACCTTAATCAGTTTTATTTCCTCAGTTACCTTTGTGTGGCACTATATTGATAAACATGGCTAGTTTTCCAAGCTCTTGTAATGCTATCCAATGAGCTGAGCACCCTCCCCAAGTCTGTTGGTCCTTGGGCTGGACTGTGGATGATGATGATGATGCAACATCTACCTTCAGTGGTCCTTCCTCCCTTGTAACCAGTTCACAATGTACTATGTTCAGAGCAAGTACTTCCCACACCACCTGGCAAAGATGCACATTAAGATCAGTTGATGGTCTTGCTGTGAACATTCTGGAGTTACAAAGAACTCACAGATTCAAGAAATGAATTGTGACCAGACATTTCTCAGCACCCAAGATGGGATTGGCACAGACCTGGCAACTTGTGGTGTCCTCTTTGAATATAGCAGAGTTGCTCCGCACTCGTAGGGTCTGGTCCCATAGCAAACCAGGCTCGGTAAGAATACAAAGGATCAAAAGCACAATAGGGTACAGAAAAGAAATTGAAGGATACATCATCCTTTTTAACACACTGTTGCTAGAGCATAGGGCAAATGATACCCAGCAACCTTTTAAGTGGCAGACAAATGGAGAGTAAATCCACAACAGAGAGTAGTTCCCTCACAAATAACTACAAAGCCTTTGGAGTTTGTAAATACACAATTACAGTTAAGTATTGGGCACAGATTGTTGCTTCATAGCTGAAGTTGGGCACTTCAGGACATTAAATGGTTCAGGAATGCTGTTTGCCTGAGAGGTGAAAAAGGTAATTGAATTCGCAATGCTCTTAAATGCTGCCTGGAAATCTCTCGATTCCTGTGACTCCTGTCGCTCCAATATTGTGGTATCCACATGTGGCAGTATCACATTTGCGAGGCGGCGGCAGGTGGGACAGAGAAACTCACATCTGCCAAGATCAACTAAACCTTTCCCTGATAGATCCAAAACAATTCCAAAGTCAATCCTGTGATGGGAATAACCTGACTTCCAAATTAACTTATCATGTATCATGAGCCTCGTCAACATCACAAGTCAATGTCATTCAAGAGGCCAATGGCAAAGTCAACAAATGTACAGACACATATATCCATAAATGTGGCAAAAATCTTACTTATTCTGAAACATCAAGGAAGCAAGAGCTATTGCATGGTGCAACATGACGACGTATGGATTACTACCAATGCTAAAGCCTCTTCTTGAATATTCTGGGAGAATCCAGCACCAAACCACATCTCAAATTCATATGTATTTCTTAGGGAAACAGTCAAACCTGGATATCCAGTCTCAGATGAATGACGTCTAACAAGAGAATTATAATAGTCTTGAAAACATGAAAGATGCATCTGCAACCATGCACACCACATTGTAATGTCCCAGCAAACACAATCGTCAAAATTCATAATACAGCATTCATAAATTGATTAGACAACATTCATAAATTGATTAGGGTCACGTTTGCTAGCAGCTTATGAGTGAGCAAACTTTTGGGCTCCTGAACAGGCAATGCAAGTATACTCCAACATCCAGATGTGTGCTTGGGATCCTGGACAAAAAATACATGTACCATCCCCACATGCATGCTCTTGAGTACCTGGTGGCCACAGCATTGGACATGCTCAGGTGCCTGCTGATCAATACTACCAACACCATACACATCTGTGTCATACATCACTGTGGTTAGCTGCTTGCTCTCCTGATCTTCGAGTCTGTCCAACCCTCTAGGGCTAGGACGATTGACAAGTGCCTCAACATCTTCAAAGTTATCCACCACTTTTCCTCTTGATAATACCAAACTTGGCAAGCTGTACTGCTGTACCAGTGCAATCCAACCTGCTGGAGAGTTGTCTGGGTCCCTCTGAAGCACAAAGAAAAAAAAGCAGTTGAGAAAGATTTCTATTTCCAAGGGGAATCTGGAAAAATCAGGCAATGGAAACATGAGCAAGGGAGAAGAATACCATGCTCTTGCATAAAACACACTCATAGCCATCATGTGAATACGATGTCTCCATAGCCATACTGGTGCCTTCAACCCTAGAACTATTGCCCACTGCATCCAGTGATGGTACAATGCTAGCTTTAGATCCTACTGTTGTTTCCTCCAAGGTTTGACCTTTTCCCTCTGCATCTTCCAATGCATTCACCACATCATCCTCTTCAAGCTGCTGCTCCAAGAAGGCCTTCTGCCTGTTGAACAAAGACACAGTCTACATATAGATACATTTGAATATTAACTAAGTATCCACACTAACTTACAATAACCTGTGAGCTGCATGCAGTTGACCTAATTGTGCATACCAACTCCAAAAGCAGAAGATACTTGCTATACAGATACTTGGGTATCTCTGTATCCATTGGTTAAGTCCAACCAGCATTTAAACAACTTTTCATCTGTAGGTGAGACCACATCATTTTGTTCCACATATCTGACAAAATTGAACATTGATGTGTGGAACATCAAATGTGTTCAACTGTTTGAACTATTCTGTTTATTTCTTCTAGAAAAAAGGTAAGTTAGGTTATTTGATTTCAAAACCCACATGAGAATTGACCTTTGAAAATAGTAAACTCATTTGGTGGTGGGTGTCATACAATATGCCAGCTTGCAACTTGATAACACATGGACAAGGTGCTGCATTGGCCTGTGCACAATGAAAATGACAGAAGGTTCATCTCAAACTCTGGGCTGTACAAGAACCATACCTGACCGCAAATTGATCAAGAATAGCCTTCTGCCGATCTCTCTTCCTCTGCTGTTCATTCCTGACCCACTGCTCATCCTCAGCAGCAAGAGAAACAACCTGGAGAGATGGGACTTATGAGAACACATATACCAAACCAATCACTGACAACTACCAAATGTTGCATACATCCAAGGGATATCAGACATAGACAATTCTGAAGAATTGGGTAAATGTTCTCAAGCCTATATTACCTGCAAGTTTGTAGAGGGCACCTGAGAACCACTTGTTTCAGCCTCATCTGCATTCTTGCAGTGGATGGAGAGGAGATGAAGGACATGTTTGATAGAGTCTACCAATCCTGAGCAACATTCATCCCAAATACCATTCAATGAACAATATAGTCACCAAATAGTTGGCCACATTCCAGACTTGGTACACAACTGCTCTCCCACAATTCAGGTGATCACAAAAACAATGCTGTTCCAATGTGACCAGAATAGTATTTGCTCCTCTTTGAGATAGAGCTCCAAGAGCATGGCAACAATCAGCACTAGTGCTTGCCTGAAAGCATCATGTGGAACTCAGATAACATGGAGACTACCCTTGCTTGGACTTAAGGGAAGACACAAAAGTCAGACCGACTTACGAGGTGACCCTTTTGACTTTTGCAGTTTCAGCAGCAAATCATGAATGCTTGGTAGACCTGAATTGCCTCTAGTCCAGCACACAGTTGTGTCGGACTTTGAGTACCGCCGCAAGTATGTGTTTAAAGAAATGTCATTTGAAGGAAACGAAGACTGGGGTTCTGTTAGGGACTGTTCACAACGCTTCAAGCCCCGACTCCTACAACCATCAGACTCAATAATCAGTTGACAGGATTCAATTCTGCTTCCAGTGCTGAACTCATTACACTTTCTGGGTTCTCCTGGTTCACACTTTTGTCAGCTCACTCATCATGAACATTCTGGAACAAACAAAACTTCTTGCCTCCGAGCAAAACCAATCATTTCTATCATTGAATTGTAAGCTTTCAGGAAGTGTCACCAAGCGTGCATACCATGGATCATTCTCAAGATCGGAAACAACTACAGCCATCAGCTGCAAAGCTATCACTCCAAGAGCTTCTCCATCTGTCACAGTTGAATCCTCACTAACCAATTTACTCACATAGTTCAACACATTTATCAGAAACTGATGACAAGCCTGCCATCCCCCACCCATGTTCCAACAACCCATTATTATTATATTTTACTGCATGGGAGAATTTATCAGATCCCAAATGGTGCAAAAATAATGCTCTGCCTTAATTTCTGATGAAGTAATTTAACAAAACAGAGAAAGTTGCCTAGGATATGGACCATTGTGTGGAGGAGATTAGAAAGGCGATCATATGGTTGTTTTGCTGGTGAAGGTGCCCGAATCCGCCAATACTGGTGCTGCTTTCCCACACTTACTGCCCTTTCCTGTTTACACCCACATACAACCCATCCAACCAAAAATGTACATCTACTGAACATGGCGGTCTTCTTGTTGACAACAGCATTTGACACATCCCAACTTAGCATTGTGTACCATGACTAACAAATACAAACATCACTGCAACCCCAATTACCCATTTCATGATGAAAAATATCAGAGCTCCTGTGCCAATTATTGCGTCATAGGAAATCTCTATTCAGCATCAAGTATAATCATTCTAGTACACTCTTTACCTGAGCTTCCTCCAGCTCATTCAGGTAGTAATTACCAAACAAGGGATCAAACTCCTCCCAACACTCTGCCTTCAATTCGTAGTGTCCTCGATCTGAGATCTGCAGCACAAGACATTTATGTAAGGAATAAGGGGAGAAGAGAATAGCAATGGTTGCAAGCTTCCAGACACTCTCAGTCAGACAATATTGCTGCAAAACAAGATTCAGAAAACAGAAACGGATGAACATCCCAGTTGATAGTCCAAAATCTTGAGACTGAACTTAGGACTTACATGCCTTCATATGTATGGATGCATGATTGAACACCAACAATTCCAAAGGGGGAATAGAAGAAAGAATAAAGAGAAATCTCATACACATACTGCATGCAATTTCCACATTGAAAATGTCACCCATGACTGAGAGGGTTTGCTACAGTCATTGTTACAAAACTGGTCATGTCCAACCCCTCAGATGCATGGAGTAAGAAACAGAAATATGAGGAGAGAAGCAAATCACAGACCTTTGGCTCATGGTAGATTGCCACATCTTTCAATATGGCCGCAAGTTCATGATGATCTGTTGGAACTGCACTCAGAGCATGGCAAAGCTGAAAGTACTCCCAACCCAGGAGGTTAGGTAAGGGTTCAGAATCAGTAACTTACCAGCAATGCAGAAAGCTTCTTTCATGTTCCTCATGAAATCTGCTTAGAGGAACCAATGTTATATTCACAAATAGCAACTTTCTTTAGTGGGTTCAAAATGCCATAAGAAATTGTTAACTCAAATGCCCCAAAAAAACACATCACAAAAGTCTAAAATTCAGGAATTCACCAAATCTCCATGGCCAGAAATCCCACCTGGGAGTATGTTTGATTCCGCACACACAACCACTGTACCACATCATAACGAAGACATGCTCCCTGCTCAAACAGCACAGTGCCCATGACATACAACACCACCACAGCACCTTGAAATTCCTCCCTCAGAAATGATCAGAAAATTGAAATACAACACCCAGAGCAAATTATCTGCTGATTCTGATGCTAAATTACACAAATACTGTCCACTTCCTTGGCATATAATTCTTTTCTTTTGCTGCAATCTGCACCTGTTACTGCAAAACACTTCACAATATGCTGCATGGGAATATGGTCTTACATCATCCACCCCTGTGTGGCGACGCCCACGAACAATCTGGACAAAGAAAAATTTCAGTTGAGAAGCAACTTAGTCAACTGACTGCACTACATAATTTCCAATGAGCCAGTAAAATTTGGGAAAGTCAAAAGTTTTGTATCATTTAGTGGTCAAAATGTGCAAAACAAAGTACCCATGCTGTCTGACTGATATAGTCCACAACAGCATGGACAGAAAGAAATTGAGTGATAAAACAGAGACCCACCAACAGAACCAATCGCATGAAATCTTGAAGAAGGGAAATCTCTGAAGAACCAAGCCGAGGAATTTTTCCATCAGGCAAGAAAGAGCACACCATCTCTTTCAACTGCACCCAGATATATGTCAAATAACAGTCACAATCTCATCATCTGCAAACAGAGCAAGAACTTTAACTGCATTCATTTGCAGTTGTAAAAGTGTCAAAAACAAAGAGAATGCATTCCTGGAGTATTGAGAACTTACTTCAAAGCACTCAGCCATTTGGACAAAGATTTTTTGTTCCATATTCTCCCGAGCAACTGTACCAAATTGTAGCAGCAGCAAGTCCATGTCCATTGACCTGGAGTGCAGACCAAGCTGCCTACTCAATAAAAAAAATTGAAGATAGAAAAAAGAAGCATAGAAAGAACAACCCAATGACCTGTTCTAGCTACCCACTTCGAATTTACAATCAGGCAATCCACAAATCAGACAATACAACTCTGCATATGGACACTCAGGTGACCAACTTACTGGTCATGCCAGAAGCTACCCCGGTAAATGAGCTCAAGACGGCTGAACTCTCCAGATACGGCATTCCACATCTGTGCACGGATCTGCACAATCACACAATAGGGTCAGGTGCAACATCAGATCATAAACACAAAAAAATAATTGAACACCGAACAGTTCAGGGATGCACAATAGCTGCAAAACAGAACAAAGATGATCTATAAGAATTGACTCTCCATGCCATTGACAAGTCATCACTTCAAATCACAAGACAAATTCAGGCATACCTGTGCCATCCACACACAGATGCGCAATGGTTGCCAAATCAAGGACATCACCTGTTACAATACCAGGCACAAGATCAGGAAACAGTTACCTATTTGCTAGAATTTGACAAAGAAATCCAATGATGAATTCTAGAACTGATGGATCAAAGATATCATAGGACAAATTTCTGGTGAACCTGCAACCACTATATCTCAATAAGTTACATTATGGGTTTATGGGCAAGCCCCACTCAACTAATTGACAACAAAAGACCTATTTTTCTGCTAATATATCACAGATCAATGGATCGAGGTGAATGACATACCTCCTCTTCAGTGTATGTGAAGTTTAAAGCTGGGAAAAAGCTTCCATTGTGCTCATCCCAGTGCAAAAGGATGAGCTTTGCAAGTACGGCACTAAGGGTCCTATGTAGAGGAATATGCAGCGAGCTTGTTTGGGAATCAGGTGCAAGTGAGCCTGTATAACGCAAGCGAGCCTGCATGCAATTAAACTACCATTATGCATGTGTCATGCTTTTGAGTGTGATAGCCAAAGCCTTAAAAAGCCTGTCATGGAGCAGGGGGTAAGGTGATGAGCATATCTTGCCTTTCCTAGGTAATCACGTAAAGCTTTTAAGGTGTAATCGGCGGCCAAGATCAATGTTTTTTTCTTCACCAAGTCATCTGAATGTTGATAACAGCGAGAAACCAACTGAAAAACAATGGCCATGCTATTCATCTGCATTGAAATCTAGATATGTTAGATTTAACAGAAGTAATTACTGGCTATGGTATAATGTAACACAACAAACCTATCATACAAATTGACACTGCTCTGATCCCTGACAAACCTTGTGACAATGCCATCCTTGTAACCTACATATGGAATGATACCTGTTCAAAATAAAGCTAGTGACATCTCATTGTCCAAATGCAGATGTGATTCTTTCCAGTCTATCTCACATCAATCTACTAGGCAAGCAAAGCATTTGGCATTGAGTTTGCAACATCTGTGAATTAACAGATACAGGAGGTTTTGATATTCACTGACCTCTAACTGAATGGAAAGTGTCCATGCATTTTCAATTTTCACAGTCTGTCCATATATATAGGGGTTCATCCACTGCCATTGTAGACAATAACCCCAAAATGTGTTTGTTGTAAGAAAAGGATCTGCAAATTATTTGATTCAACCTGAATGGGAGCTTCTAAACAAAGAACAAAATTCCAGCAGTCTTTACAAACCTGCAAGTGCGTGAGTGTCTCAAGAATCTTCTTGAATAGATCTGCTTGATTTCTCAGCATGTTGACAGCAACATTTGTGTTCAAAATCAACCGAAGATCGCCTTGAGGTCGCAAGTACACCTATTATACCAAGCATTTATTTCATCCCCCATTGAACTCTGAATTACATTGCACAAGTCTCCACAACTACGAACATCCCAATGACAGGCATCATGACCGTCATCAGCACCAGATCTTTCTGTGTGTTAGGACCTTGAAACTTGGAAGCCAGAGTGTACACTCCAACCAGGAGAATGCAATGTGGCTGCATGGAAAATTCCAACAACCATAATACCATATTATATCTTGATATAGATGGCCAACAATTACAGCATTGAGGTACAATTACCAAAATCGTGATCTGCTCCAGTAGTAGATAACTTGTAACCCAGCACAATTAGACCAAACAACAAAAAGCACTTTGCAAACTCATAGCCAGGTACCAACCTTGCGTTTGATTGCACCATGCTCAACATCAACAATAGAAGGATCCCTAATCAACAATCCACAATCAAGAGCATCAGCAATTACCCAAAAAGCCTACACAAACCAAAAGGCCTTTTCCTGATGAACCCAATATTACAAAAAGCACCACAGCTCAAACTTATTCTGTAAAGAGAGTTGTGACTCTTCAGCTGGGATCAGGGGATAAAAGTTGTGTAAGACTTTCATCTCTCATCTTTGCAAACCACATAACCAAGTGTTAAGGAACCCAAAAGTATGTCTTTCAGCAAGTTGATACTGGTTCTACACCAACTACATGGCATGCTCATATGCTATGCTATAACAACATAACCACCAGCAAAATATGTTGGATATGGTATATACCCTTTGGTACAACGAGATATCACATCGCAAAAAACAGTAGTAAAGCATTCCAGTAAGTTGTGGTCCTCAATGAGTTTGTTTGTAATATCTGGCACATTGAATAGTTGGACCATAACTGCAAAACCCAGTTTCCATCTTTTTAGAATTTGAGCAGCAAAACAAAGTTTAGGGTACCGAGTCAACAAGAGCTTTGACTGGAGGCAGAAAAACAACAGCAGAAACTCAAGGAAACACAAACAGCAACAGAATATTACTTCTTTTGAACTTGCTCTACACATCATTCAGGTAAGGAAAGAACAAATATGAATGACAGGCCTGCTGACAGAGGAGCTCAAAGCTGTGCCATACCTCTGTCTAGATTTGTGTCAACATAATCATAGTTAGGGACTTCATCATCCACAGCAGGAATTACAATTTTTTCATACTTGTCCTTAAGCACCTCTGAGAAATCATGCTTGAACTCACTATTGTACAGCAATTGCAAGAATAAAGTTGTCTCCTGCACCCAACATAAGAAGGGTCTCAGAAATGCTCCAAACCACTGTACTAGTAGGTACTGCATGAACTTGGCACAATACAACAATGCATGCTCACAAATCTGCAGGGAAGATCATTCACAATGCAGCCATGGATATGACTGTCCCAAATTACCGCTTCAATGACACGTTGTGACATTAATGGCAAGGTGTCAAGTAGAAGCTCCAATGGTGACGTCAAATTTGCACTCTGCAAATGACAGGTAACACCAATCACGGACTGGTTACTTTGGCATGCCTTTCAAGTAAACATTCATGGGAGTTGCCGCTCTCTTTTCAAACAGACTCCTTTGCCTTCCAGAGAATCTAAGAAAAAGGACTTCATGTCCCTCTAACTTACAGAGTGCCTCCAAAATGCAAAACAAGGCATTCTGTGAGATTTTTTTTACCTCATCCCAAAAGTTCCTGATCACATCTTCACACACAATATTGCGAAGAACATCAACAGAGCACACCTGCAAACAAAACACGGTAGATCTGGTCAACTATGCCCACGTCACAATGATTACAATTAGTCAGCCCTCAAGAATTGAAGGAGCAGGATCATGTGTCCATTCACCACATCCTTTGTAGCATTCCAAGCCCCAACATCAAAGAAGACAGCATTCCTCCAAAAGGTGACACTATCAACTTCCAAAAGACTAGTATGAAGCTGTTTTCAGCAACACAATCGCTGCCTAGTATCAAAACCGCACATGAGAGAGACAACAAGAGAGGAAACAAGATCCATGCATGAACACATTGGTGTGGAAGAGTACATTGTCCCAGCCATAAGACTCACCTGTTGTGACCACTGCAAGTATTTCAAAGTCATTGTCTCATGATGCTCATGCATCGGGCCTGTTGTTTTCTTTCGGATAACTATCCATATTGAAAGTTCTCTTAAGACACAGCGCACTGGATTCAACAATAAAGGTCAGTCCACATGTACAGAAAACTCTGTCACAGAACCAGTTGTCATTCTCAAGCCAAAAGTGGTCACCTTCCAATAAAGGGAAAACAGATACCCATCATGGAATCTCAGATGACCCCTTCCTAAATGCAACTGAATCATTTGGCAGTACAATGTACATCCTGTCACATTTCAGATTTACAGATCCCCATATAGCAGAAACTACAAACTCTAGGTAATTGAAGCAAATGTTGTTGCCATGAGAGGGAATCAGCCTTCTGTTATTCGACAGTTCCATCCTCATGCACAGAGAGAAGAACCAACCATCACCAGTGTCAGTAAGATCATTCACTAGTCCATGTGGGGCTTTTCATTTGTTCTGTAATGCATCCTCAGACACTTGGAACACACATCAATTCTTTTGGCTTCTATCAGGAAGCAAGTGTGGCAGCAAGGTGAAATTTGATGCAGTGGATGTTCCTGAAAATGAAAACAAGAAGATACAATATGAAGGGCAGAATCCATGGCAATGTCCATGCATGCCTAAGACCTAAAACTAAGATGGATCAAAGACATACCTGCTTCATGTGTCTTGTCCACAAGTTCATCTTCCAATGTGCACATCTGTACTTGCAAGCTCCCATGTATGTTGCAGAAGCTGTAAAATTGCAAGTTAAAACTATACTTGTGAGAACAATGCAACCAAAGTTGTTTCCATAACCTCACTGTGCACACTAACCATGACAAATGTCTTTGAGAAGGATAGAATAGAATATGATTGGTTTGTGATCCTCATATTGCTCAATTTCTCATGATCTCATTATCATGCTTCAATTCTGATTTGTTCAGAATCAGAAGACAGATTAGCTCTTCCACACAAGCAAATTGAATCCCCTGTTGGCCTAATGAGACCCTTCGAACCTGGCTCAGTCATTTGGGCTCCTCTCATGATATGAATGTTACTGGGTAAATCTGGAACCCTCTGAGCTTGATACAATCTATCAACACCTGTTACCAGAAGCAGAGTGTTTGGAAATGTCCATCTCAAATAAAAGGCAGTTACCTTGAGAATGAACAGATATTCAGCAGCGCGTTTCTAATAGACATAGCATCAGTTTTCTTCAAACATATATCATTACTCAGATGTGAGGAGCAATAATCTGCCAATGTATGGATCCTAACTCTCGCCATTTACCTTCAAAGTGCTGGTGAGAGAGTGGTCTTGAAGGAGGGACCCTATAAAGCACCCATAAGGACTGAGGAATAGAAGCAAGAAGTTTGATAAACTGTTTGTAAGGGACTTATGGGTTTCTCAACCACAGTTGGCTCCTTCATAGCTGAAAGCAAGCTTCTAAGGACTCCTTGAACTTCTGGAAACCCTCAGTGGAAGGCACAATGACCCGTTTACTGGTGCCATAGTTACCTGCCTAATGCTCTACCATGAGTGTGGTACTCACCCTGATATCTTCCAAGCATCTTTGTCCCCACAATCACAGCACCCTCCAGACTCACTGTGATACATGACTGCATTCCAACCACAAAGTCTTAGACACTGAATTCAAGCACACATGTATATACATATATATGATTGCAGAAAGAAACTCCAGAAGGACATGTAAGGTAACCAAATCAATGTTGTATCATTTCCAGCCAAATAAAACAAATACAATGTAGTGGATGACCACAAAGTAAGGCTCATCAGATTCTCACAACCAATTAATCACTTTTTTTTGCCAGGAATACTTGGTAAGAATGATTGGCAAGAATGACAGAGTACAAATTTGATGAGCAAAAGTACCATAATCGTGGTCGCGGTGGTCCCCAGCTTGAAAACAGTCAACACAAATTGCACTGCAATCAATACCATGAACAAAGTCAGTAACTAGTGAGCTAGATGAATAGCATCACTGGTCATCTGCTCAATAGAATTCCATCTTAACATTCAAGGACCCAGATACAGCAATTGGGGTGTGTGTGTTGCAGACCCAGCTGCATAAAACTCAACAGGAACTGCCATCGTCTTTCTGCCCTAAGTCTTGACTCAAACCACTGCTACATTCAATACAGATCTAGGAAATAGCAGAGGAAACTCCCAATTGCATTTGTAAATGGTATGTCAGTTTCTGAGAATTTTCTACAAGCATCTAAACCTAAGGCACAGAGAGGCCAAAACAGAAGGAAGTGGTTTGGGGCCTCCTGCACCCTGAACACATTGGTTTAAGGACACCACTGGGGACTACTTGGATTGCAGTACATTCACTTTAACCATGTTCTGTACAGTGTTATCAATCCTTATTCCAAATACCCATCTCTCAGACAAACCCTCCCCCTCCTTGAGGTTCACCAACCTAAGCCAATGAGCCAGAGCTGTGCTTAAACACTTGCCAAATGCAAGTGCCACAACATGAGATATTCCCTTGTCTTCTGTCCAAATGCTTGAGAATTTCAGAATGCCTATTTCAGTAATCCTTTTTTTCTTGCACAGAATAAAAAATGAAAAAAGTTCATCTCAGGATGGATGACACACCACAAAAGCAGGCCCTTTGTGAGACCATAAAACATAGACACAGATTCTCCCATTTTCAAGCCAGAGACTTTGATGCCCAGCAGGCAGGCAGTCTGCATGCATGTACCACCACAAGAGCCATCTAACAAAAACCTTTTTCCTCTTCATTTGTGAAAGATAAAGCTTCAAATCAGTTTGAAGAAGTCAAACCCAAAAAAGACAAAACAGGACTTGGAAAATTCCCACCTTGAGTCGTTCAATTGACATGTTCTGCATCGGTATGCAATTTTCCCCTTGGCCCACACCCTGTTGCACTGCTGTTCCCCCTTGGCACGGAGCCCCTCAATGTGCGATGTCAAATCCTCTCTGCCGCACATGGAGAAGTTGAGATCCCTTAAACCCTTTTCTGCACTCTCATCATCACTCCATATTGGTTCACCTGAAATCATTGTAGACTGGACGAATTCCTCCCCAGCACACTCCCTCGCAAACTTCTAGGGCATTCTGAGGTCTTGCTCCACGTTTGTTCTTTTCATTTCTTCTTGGATCAAACCCTATGGGTGCTTTCAGAAACTAAAACCAAAAAAAATCCAGGACACCGAGCACAGATCACCCACCGACCACGGTCACTGCCGCAACTTTAAGAACCTTCTTGCGGGGAGCGAGCAATGTAGACGTTCTTGGGTTGCCGTCAAGAGGACAACCCACCATTGGGTATTTAGGTTTCCCCCTTCGGCTGTGCCCACTTCTCCTCTGACGGTTGTCGGACATAAATCTTATCTAAAGATTTACGAGGTTGCGAAGAAGAAGACTCCACAGCAACAACAACTCGCAGTGACGACGATGATTATGACTAAGGATGATAACCTTAGGGGAGCCGCCGACCATTCCCGTCACCATCAGTAGTTACCAAATTTCTGAAAATACATAACACGCACACCCTCCCTCTAACAGATTTCCTTCGCAGTTGGTGCTCTACTACTCTGGCAGAGAGTTACAATGGAAGTTGCTCTGATCCAGAATTCTTTTAGGCATCAGCAACCACTGTCGCAGCTGAAAACACATGATCAAAGGAATTGTTATTGGAGCTTGATTTGGTGCCCAGTCACAGCTTGCTGATTTGGGATTCGTACACCTTAGCGTCCTCAGGTAATGGAATAACCTCCTCATCAAGAAGCTAATCAGATGGTGACCAAGATGTAAGAACTCGTCAGCTGCTCCAAACATCACGATCCAATCTCCTCCTCGTCCTCGTCCTCGTCCTCTTCTTCTTGTTTCATTTTCTTCTCTTTCTCCCCAAATCCACAATCCTCGTCCGAAATCAAGCCTAATAACATTCGTTTAAAAACGACGATACCCAAGCTGCCAACGATGCTCAGCTGCTGCACCAAATCACAAAACCCAGAGAAGCACAAATCTCAACAACCCTTTTCTTTTTTGTTCTTTTTGGGGTTTACTCACAAATTGCAAGAAACCCAAGAACAGAAACTCCTCCTCGACGCAACCAGGCAGATCTTTCTTTATCCGGACTCCCGGACTCAGCAAAAACTCCTGAGAAAGCCAAAGAACGAGAGAAAAAAGCTTCAATGATATCCAAGAGTTGGATTTTTTGTTTTGTTTTTTTTGAATGAAACCTCCTCAGAGAGTGTCAGATGAAGCATTATGTCTTGTCTACTGGGAAAAGCGTTCATTGCTCATTCATTCATTTAGCACACCACCAAAAACGTACCCAACACGGAAACAATACCGACGAAAAAAAAAAAAACCGCCCAAACACGTTCACCTACTCATTAGAACTGGAAGCTTTCACGAGTCTTTCGCTGCAAAACACAAGACGTGGGGATTACAATTTCTTTTGGTCGTCAGCAACAAGCAAAACGATTTACCGATTATTTGCTGAAAGTTTCTGCGAATTCGCGATCGTACCCCAAAACTCCACAAAGCGTTTGTTGCTTGAATTATGGTGGGCGGGAAGAAAGTGCCAGTGTGTGCGTGCCGTCTGCGATCTCTTCGTTTTGCAAAATGATCGTGCCACTGTTTCTTCGGCTCTCTTGCAATTTCTCCTTCTCTTCCCTCAACAACTCTTGGCGGCTATTCTTTAAACCATTCTTTGACACACTGCTCGAGGATTTGACTTTTCTCGACAAATCTGGACTCAACAAATTTCCTCTCAATCTTCTCCAAACTTTCTTGCACCGTCCACAAAAATCCCCTCCCAAATTTACATCGCGTGTTTCGTAGAAGGGGGGTATTAGCTGAGCCCAAGCAAAAAAATTGGTGGTGAGGGTTGTTGTGACGAGAATGGCAATTTTGTTGGCCTTTTTGTGTTTGGATTCATTATAGAGTATAGTAGCTTAAGGGATTTTGGCCCCCTAGGTAATAATAATAATAATAGGTCTATTTTTTTTATATGAGGTTTTTTTGAAAGATTATATTTTGGCTTGTGTTGACACTTAAGATTAGTTACAGAGTTATAATATCTTGAACTATTTTGGTTTCTTTCTTTTAGAGGATTTTTTTTTTGAAATTTTTTTTTTGGCATGGTAAAATATTTGAGTTTCCATAATTCTTCAGTTGCCTTAAAGATCTTTTTCTTTAAAAATGTAAATGGCAAGGCCACAGTGCAACACACCCCTTGTTTAATTTTGTGTTGCTAGTATCTTGTTGTTCCCATATGTTCTCAATGATGTTTGTCAAATTCTCAATGAGTTTTCTCAAGATGTTTCTCAAGTTCCTAATGTGTTCCCCAAGGGTGTTCTCAACAGCACCTCACTTTTATCCCATAAAAACAGAACTTGGGAGACAGCCCATCTAATGAATAAGAGTCATGAATACCTCCTCGACATTTTGCACTTTGTGTAAAACTTTAGCAGTCTTCTCCACACATGTTTGTTGAATAATTTAATTGATTTTGAAATTTTCATTTCAACAAATAGAATATTTTGAAATATTCAATATTTTAAACCCCAAATTAATTTTTTAAAGAAAAGAAATCCCAAAAGATTTCAAAAATTTCTGAAAATAATATAATTAGTGTCGAAACCTGCCAAGGTAATCAATCGGGTAATCAAAAACTGCCAATAAAAAGCATTCGAAGAAATTTCAGAGAATATATCAAGACCAATCAGCCTACAATTGCAAGTTCAGCATTTCTGAAAATAATATGATTAATGTCAAACGCGACATTGTAGTACAGTGTACTATACTACGACGTATTTTTGGCTCTACACATTGAAGATTCCATATTGGCAAATAGAACATACCCTAGTACTCTTTCCTTTTATTAAAAAAATCCTCTTTATTTCTTCACAAAATTTGGCTATTTGAAAAATATATATATTATTTTTTAAAATTCAACAAACACAATAGAGTCAATGTGGAAGCTGCAAGAGTACTATGATAATAATAAGAAGGGGAGGTGTACAGCAATGTTTTCTTTCTATTGTAAAATGGTATTAAGAAGGAAGTTTGACTTCTATTTTATTCTCGAGAGTGAACGGCCAATCTTGTAACATGTCCTAGTCTAGTGGGCGTGGGAATATATAGGTAATGGTTTCCAACAATTTGTTTACATATTGCAAAGGCTGAGAAATTTCATGCTGAGCATTTGCATATGCTCTTATCAATTGAAAATCCAATTCTGTATCCCCCAAACCTTAACCATTCAAAACAAGATACGATTGAACATGATAAGGCTTAGCTTTCACAACTTGACATTTGCAACCACCCTTCACAGCTAGCCATCTATAAATGCATATACGTGTTTGACGTTATTATCTTATGTCCTTTCCTTCAATTGCGTTTGAATTTTGTGTTTCAATTCATAACTAGTTATCTTAATTCCTTCAACTACCTTTCAATTTGGTGTTTTCAATCCATATGCATGTTGATCTAGCTATCTTTATTCCTTCAACTACCTTTCAATTTGGTGTTTGGTGTTTTCAATCCATATGCATGTTGATCTAGCTATCTTAATTCCTTCAACTACCTTTCAATTTGGTGTTTTCAATCCATATGCATGTTGATCTAGCTATTTTAATTCCTTCAACTACCTTTCAATTTGGTGTTTTCAATCCATATGCATGTTGATCTAGCTATTTTAATTCCTTCAACTACCTTTCAATTTGGTGTTTCCAATCCATATTCATGTTGATCTAGCTATCTTAATTCCTTCACCTACTTTTGAATTTGGTGTGCTATGTGCAACACGTGAAACAAAGTAAATTAAATTTTGTTGGATTCATGTGTTTAAACTCCCATGAGGAGCTCAACTTGATTGAGATAAACTAGATCCCTTTATTATTCATTTCAAAAGGTCTCACACGTTTTTTTGGTCATGCACTCTGGACTCATTGTTTTAGTAACATGGCCATGGTGTTCTGACAAACCATCATCATACATGCGAAGATTGCAAAACACACAACCCCTTCTGACAATCCATCGGTACCACACTTGGGATTCTCACCAAAGTACAAAAAGAAATCACATATTGATTGTCTATTACCCCAGTCTAACAATAATTATATTATAAAACAAGATGTCCCAAATTCTGGATAAATTATTAGAGTTGGTAAGTTGTAGTTTTTAGAATTGGTATGTACTTTTAAAGGTAATCAAATTTACAATTACCACAACAAGGGTGACACATTGCCTCTACCTGCCTTAAGGTTTTACACCCAAGTTCCCTAACAGGTAATGAGGTGATTAAATGACCATGACCACTAAGGAGTTGGGTATAGCAACTTTAGACCATGGAGACATTGAGTTTAGAGCATCTCCATGGCCAATAGTGTACCAAAACACCTTAATGGATTTGGTGGTAGTTAAATATTTATGACAATAATAATTCTCTAAAGAAATATATCGGTTGAAGTGTGAAATTTTCAAGTTGCATATTGCTAAAAGTTTGGGAAACCTTTTTAGGTTATAAGCCCTAATCACTAGCATGTTTTGAAATTTAAAAAACAATTCATGGTTGTACATGTTATGCTTTGCTTAGCCCATAATATGGCCCTAAACTTTGGTGTTTCAAAAACACAATTTGCCAAAAATCATTGCTCAACGCTCTCGCTAATCCTGAACAAGACAAATTTTCCATACATCCTATTGCAATGCACCATGAACAAGATAAATTGTCTATGCATCGTTGTGCAAGCCACTCCATTTTGAATTTGATAGAGGTACTCCAAAATGTGACTAACAAGAATTGAAAGACATCAAGGCCATGCAACCAAGAATTTTTTTAATGTGACACATTAATGTTATGTATGAAAATGAATGAAAAATAATTGACATCCTACTTTATGCTAAAAGCATTGAATATTTTTTTAATGTGAGCCAAAAGTCCTGGAAAATATTACATTATATGTCAAAATGCATTTTAATAAATAAATAAAGTATTCAGCACCCTAAGCCAAAATCCATTAAAGTACTACGACAATGGCTTGCACACAATTAATTTGGATGACATTCAAGCCATAAATAATATGAAATTGAATTTTGGACTTACAAATATGCATATGGCTCTCCAAAAAGGCCAATAATAAATATGATTATCATTGATTGCTCACTACTAAGGATCAAAGGATTATCGCATGCAGTAACAATGATACGATTCCTCATTTTTAACACAATGTTTATTTAGGAACTTTTCAATGCAACCTAAATGGAGATTGTTCATAAGAAGATGCAAAATAAATGGTGATCATCTCTTGGAAGATTTTACCAAATTTGGCTATAAAAAAAGTCCTGGCATTAGGGTGGAAGGCTGAATTTTGGCTAGTACGAGGGAGGGTATATTATATATATTTATATATATACCAGGTTCTTACCAAAGCATGTACTGGTAACCAGGTTGGTATTTGTTTCATATCCCTACAGTACCAAGTGCAATATCAATCAATATGAAGCAGCGAGGGTTCCAGCCTTGTATACCCGCCCAACATTTGTTGCTAACACTGAGCAACAACAATTATTACAGGAGTTTTTGTGGCATTTTTGATGACTCCTTTTTTAACAACAGTGTCGGAATCCAAGCAACATCCCGACAGTAATTCTTATATCTGAGAAACTTGGGGCTCTGCGCAAGGCCATTCAGGTGAAGGGGGGCTGGGCTTTCTTTCTTTTCGTCATCCCCTTGAGTGATGTGTGTTCTATATCGTACCAGTCCTTTTCTTTCTGGGGAAATATAGCCAGAAAGTGATGAAAACCCTGCCAACCATTGCAAAAAAACACAAAAAAAAACCCAAAGCACCCAAGAAAGGGGGAATACAAGGAACGAAATGGAACTACCCACATCTCCAAGAAGACAAATGAACCACCCCCCTCTTGGGAAGGGCAGACCACAAGGGGAACATCATGTTCTTGAACACCCTTCAGTTGTGAGAGAAGCATATCAACTAAAGAAAGGGGAGGACCTCCTAAAAGGACACCTAGCCTAGACAAACCCTCACCTATTGCAATTGCATGTCTCAAAACAAAAATTGCCTAAGCACATTGCAACGCCATTGACACCTTCTATCTATATATTGTGTGCAAAAATAAAAGAGGAGAGCCTCCAATGCCTTTTGCTCCTCATTCCATGTTGACACATCAATGAAGAAACTTGTCTGCTTGTTGTGTAGACATTTGAAATGCTCGACAACTAAAGGAAAAAACATGTCCATCAGGAATTGATTGCAATAAAGATCATTTTTCATCTACGTCACGATTGTCTAATAACCCTATGAAAAAAATTAACCTACGAAACCAAATCAACTTGAGTGGGGTCGACAATGACAATATTTGCCAACATGCAAATATTATCAACTAATAGCACAATGTCAATTGGACAAAGCGAAAATTATAGTGTAAAGGGCAAAAGAACATGGGTTTATTCTCAAAAGACATGAAATATCGCATTTTCTGCAATAGTCACAAAAGCACCTCGCACAACATCATGCAAGGCCATCCTTTTCTCATGATGAACGCAACAAAAAATATGGATCCCCATAAGGTCCAAAGGTTGGCTATAAATGTAGTGTAACACCCCAAGGACCAAAGGATGGGAAAAACCCAACCTAATGTGTTTTAGGGTGGAGAAAACATCTAAACTAAGCAAAAGGATGATTAGGCATGCTATCGACAAAACACCTGCACCCCCACCCAACTTTACACACGACCTCAAACACGTTTAGTGCAAATCAAAAGGTCCATTAAAAATGATGTTATTAAAAGAATGGTCATGCAATGATATCCTAAAGGCAGTCTGTACATTTTTTAGCCAATTATTCAAAAGGGGCACACATGTTATAACCCCTAGGGGAATAAGTTCTCACATTGATTTCAAACGCATGTGGAAAGGAAATGGCCTTGAGTTTCTCACACCTCTTGTCTCCAACAAAAACATGCAAAAATCCAACAAAAATCTAGAAGTTATGATAAAAGCAATTAATGTTCAACTTCCTAAATAAGTAGTTAGAGCAATGACTTTTGAAGAAATCAACCTTACACCCCCCACTAGAAATGAAAAAAATATCACGTTGATGAATTAAAAGGGCCTTGTGGCACTCCAATGAGCCCAAACCCAAAAGCCTCTCAAAAACTCCCATCAAGGTTGAATAAAAAACAATGAACTAATTTTGAAAACTTGGAAAAACGGGAACAATGAAACAAAAAGGAAAACCTTTCAACAAAGCATCAAAAGAAGATACCAAAAGCCACTTAGACATCCCCTAATCTTGGGAACAAGTTTTCATGTTGAACATCCGCACCTAAAGTTTCTTGCAAAAGAAAATGAAAGAGGAAAAGCCAAAGGGGATGTCAAGGATCTTGATGCCATGAAGGGGGGCAACAAAATTCAGCAAGGGGGATGAACCCAAGAGGTAAACTAGAAGGAACCCAAGCCAAACATTTATGGGATTGAATAAGAAACCCCATAAAAGTTAATTAAAAACCAAAATGATCAAAGGTGAGAGAAACAACATGGGCATGGCAAAAGATATGGGTGTCATCAACTAGGGAGGGGAAAACACATGATAGAAAAACCTTTGAAAAATATTACAAAACGTGAAAATGAACAAACACAAAAAGATGCCTTCTAAGTAGGTTGCCCTAACATGTGCCCACATAAGAAAGAATGACAAACAAAGTTGTCGAAGAATATTGAGGTGTGTGCATAATTGCAAAAGTTGATGTTCTGCTCATCAAAGGGAGCAAAGCTTTGAAGTCTGTCTCAAGTATGGCAGAGGAGCAGAAGGAGTAGGAGCAAGAGCAGCGAGGGTGCGACAACCAAAAGGAGTGGAGCTTTGAAGTTTGTCCTCCAGTATGGCAAAGGTCATAGCTTACACTTTTGAGTTAGTATGTCCGCAAGTACGGCAAAGGTCAAAGCTTATATACTAGTGAGTTAGTTTGTCCTCAAGTGCGAAAGTGGACGTCTTCAAGCTCTGGTGTTGTAGCGAGGACAGTGGCAATGGCGAGCCCGACCTCAGTAGCGGCGTCTCAGGTTTAGGGTTGTTTTTTTTTAAAATTTTTTTTTAAGGGTTTAGGGTTTGGAGTAAGATGGCCGAGTACGACACCTCACAGTTTCACCCTCGTAGTCTGAAGTGTGTCCTGAGCCTTGACGACAAGCAATCCCTGGCCGTTTGCGCGCTCTACAACTTGTCAAGAAAAACGAAAGTAGAACAACATCTGGCAATTGTTGACCATTTTTTCGACACACCTAACCTGAAGTCTAAGAAAAGCCAAAAGGCACAAAGTGACAACAACGACAAGTTCAACATGTTGCTTGGCCGTGCTCAAAAGAAAATCGAAGCACAAATTGCACAGTCGCAACAGATCTTTGAGTCGGTCACCAACAACTTTCTAGAACGTATCACAGTAGCCCAACAGTCAGCCCTTACTGCCAGTCATGACAATGAGGTTACAAAACAACTTGTTAAGGAGGTGGTGGAGGAGTCAGGGGGAAAGTGGGTGGACGTTGTGAAAAAGATGGGCAAACAGATGGGCAAACAGATGGACAACTTTGTCAGCCAAGGTGAGGCCAAGGAACATGCCACACGCTCCTGCAACGCACGTATCATACGATTTGACGAAACAGAAGGCGAGACAGCACAACAATTGCTAGATAAAATCAATAGTCAGGTTCTACAAGGACAGATGAAGCTAGCCATCAAAGTTGTGGCAGCAGTGCGCCAACCCATCAGCAAGAGAGCTAAGACCAAGCCTGGGACTATACACACACGAGCTGTACTTATTACTTTTGTTACAGCTGAAAATAGAAAAGTTGTCTTTCAAAACCGTGTAGTTCTGAAAGGTATTCACTAGGGCTTGGAAGAGGATTTGACCAAACAGCAACAAGAGCAAAAGAGGGCATCATGGCATCTATTTGAGAAGGCCAAAGCGGAAAAGATGAAAGTTTATTGGCGAGGCGCAGACCTTTACATTAATGACACCAAAGTCACAACCTAGCACTAGGGGTGTTGGGACCAGAAAGCATTACGAGTCTCCCTGTGGAACATCCATGGGGGCACAAACACAAAACTAAGTACCAGTTCACATATACAGAGAATGTTTGATGACTCAGATGTTGTTGCACTGACTGAAACACACTTGTTCCCTGATGAAACACCACTACATATGCCTGGTTTTCAGTGTTTACACAATCCACGCCCTGTATTTGACATGAGTTCAGTCAGAGCAGCAGTGAAGCATAGTGGTGGTGTTGCAGTATTTGTGAATGACTCATGGTCAGACTGTGTATCCTTATGGAAACAGAGCATAGATGGCACCAGGTTGTGGCTGTAGTTCTAGCGTTCGGGGGTTGCACCGTTGTTTTTGGCTATAGTGTATGCTCCTCCCAAAGGGTCCCCATATGCGGATGAAGGTTTGTTTGATAACATTGCTGCAGAGGTCGGCATGATTCAGGATCTTGGGGGCAGTATTTTACTGACTGGTGATTTCAATGCAAGGACCAGTGCAGTTGACGACTATGTTGATTGTCCTTACTTTGCAGATCACATGCCTGACACACTGCCATTGGGGAATGACTTCTCGAAGGTTTTGCTTAAGTGACATAACTCGGACAAGGGGGGGTTGAAAGGTTGGCACAATGAGTTCTTAAACCTTTGCAGCTCCTCGGGATTGTTCATTCTCAATGGCAGGATCACAGGCGATGAATCAGGGGAGTGCACTTGTTTTGCTAATGGCGGCTCTAGCCTTGTGGATTATATGGTCGCATCACCTGCTATGTTTGATTGTGCCACATCACTTGTTGTACATAAATGCCCTCTATTCTATGGAAAAGGGGGTGATTCTGACCACAGGCCACTTTCACTCAACTTGCAGTTACCTTAGCAACATGTGTCATCAACAACTTCAGAATCACGTGCAAACATCCGTCGTTTCAAACATGATGTTAGCAAGTGCACACAGTATTGTCAACACCTGCAGCAACAAATTGCCAGTGCACAACATAGATGAGTGACACAGACAATGTTGACATGGCCGTGTAGTTGTTGCATGATTGCATTTGTAACGACGTTGCAGTTATGCATGGCTGCCCTGCGGCACGCACTAGTACAACACAACATCGTCATCAACCATGGTTTGATACAAAATGTCGCAACAAGCACAAGGAAGTATCTGCATATGCAAAGCTTCATCTTGACAACCATCTAACACGCGAATGGAAGAAGCAACTTAGACAACTATTGTGTCGTAAAAAACGCACGTACAAGAAGTTGCAAGGCCAACAGTTGTGTGCACTAGCAAAGACAGACCCAGCCAGCTTCTGGAGGAAATACTCGAAGAACAAGGAGCGATCTATTGTTATCAGCAAAGCAAACTTGGTTGTTGGCTTCCAAAAGCTGCTGGAAGGACAATGCCCTAGTAATACAACTGGGGCACAAGGTAGTTCTACAGATCAAGTGGTCTCGGGCTTGTCACACCCTTTTGCAAGTGATGATTGCAGCACATTAAACTGTGACATAACCTTAGATGAGATTGCGCAAGTGATGAGGAGACTCAAACGTAACAAGTCTGCTGGCTTAGATGGCATCAAAGCAGAGTTTCTGTTAGATGCTGGTGATATGTTGCATGTACCACTACAAATTGTGTTCAACAAGTTGTTGCAACATTGCATGTACCACTACAAATTGTGTTCAACAAGTTGTTGCAACAAGGTTATTCA
>Ga0209208_10001818_pt1 | contig 30420 bp, 26 predicted proteins | sample S1TSphfallax_3_FD_187694 | JGI IMG/M metagenome (GOLD analysis project Ga0209208, IMG submission 187694) | Host-associated microbial communities from peat moss isolated from Minnesota, USA - S1T2_Fd - Sphagnum fallax MG (SPAdes) (version 2) | ecosystem: Host-associated > Plants > Peat moss >...
CACACTAGCACTTAGGGGCGTAAGCTCAGTGGTCAAACTGTCGGTCTCCAAAACCGAACTCCTCGGTTCGAATCCGAGCGCCCCTGCCAAGATTGAGTAAGGAATCCGGATCGATTCCGGATCGCAAAGGAAGTAGAAGCATGGCGAAGACAGCATTGGTAGCCGGCGAACCGGCCAACGGCCCCCAGCAAAACGCGGTAGTCGCGTGGACCACCCACACCTACGAAAACGCGCGCACCTTCCTCCTCGATGTCCGCGCCGAGATGCGCAAAGTGGTCACGCCCTCGCGGAAAGAAGTGCAGGCCACCACCACCGTGGTGCTGGTCACTGTTTTCCTATTCGGCTTCTACTTCTGGGTGATCGACGGCATTTTCTTCACCGGTCTAACCAAGCTGATGAACAAGCTGACGGGCCAGTAGCGGCCCTGTCTCGCTGAATTTCAACCCAGGTTCTGAGAAAGAATTGCAGGGAATGACAGAAGAATTGGAACAGCTACCCGAGCAGCCGGGACGGAACGAAAACTTCCGCTGGTATATCCTGCACGCCTACTCGGGCTTTGAGCGTAAGGTCAAGGAATCGCTCGAGAGCCGCATTCAGGCGTTTGGCCTGGAGTCGAAGTTCGGTCGCATCATGATTCCGACCGAGCCAGTCACCGAGACGGTCAACGGCAAGAAGAAGACGACGGAACGCGTCTTCCTCCCCGGCTACGTGCTGATTGAAATGGAGCTGGACAACCAGATTTGGCACATTATCAAGGAAACGCCGCGCGTTACCGGCTTTCTGGGCACGGGCGATAAGCCGGTGGCGCTGAGCGAGGAAGAGATTGGCTCGCTGCTCAACCGCTCCGACGACGCTAAGGAAAAACCGCGGCAGAAGATCCGGTTCGAGAAAAACGAGTCCGTCCGCATTACCGACGGCCCCTTTGCCAACTTCAACGGCGTGGTGGACGAGGTCAACGAAGATCGCGAGACCATCAAGGTCATGGTCACCATCTTCGGCCGCTCCACTCCGGTCGAGCTGGAGTTCGGCAAAGTCGAAAAGATTGAGTAGGACAGCTTCTAGCTACTAGCTTTCAGCTTCTAGCCGGCTCGTGACCTAGCGCGGCCGGTTGCAGGTGAACGCCAGAGCCGTCTTACCAAAATTGATTCAGGGAAACAAACCGGCTAGAAGCTAGCGGCTAGGAGCTAGTGGCTGGGTCCCAAAGGAAACGAATATGGCACCTCCGAAGAAAATTACCGGTTACGTGAAGCTGCAGATCGTGGCGGGCAAGGCGACTCCGGCGCCTCCTGTCGGCCCCGCGCTCGGTCAGGCGCAGGTCAACATCATGGAGTTCTGCAAGCAGTTCAACGCGCGCACCTCCGAAAAGTCGATGGAAGGGCTGACGATTCCAGTCGTCATCACCGTTTACGGCGACCGGACGTTCACGTTCGTCACCAAGACCCCTCCGGCCTCGAACCTGCTTCTCCGCGCCGCCGGCATCCCGAAGGGCGCGGCTGTGCCGAACAAGGACAAGGTCGGCAAGGTCACCGAAAAGCAAGTCCGCGAGATTGCTCAGACCAAGCTGCCCGATTTGAATGCGGCAAGTGTCGAAGCGGCCGTCAAGAGCATTAAGGGCACGGCGCGCTCGATGGGCATCGAAGTCGTCGCTTAGCGCTTTTTGCGCAATTCGGAAACCACCGCGAACCCTCCCTGCCGGGAGGGTTCGCGATTTGCTTCTCTTGCATCGACTTCCGTGTTCGAGGTTATCCCGGCGTCCTGAGCCGGAAATTCGTTGCGGTATTCGGAGGGTAATGTTAATAATAAAGTTCCGAGAATCGAGTCCTTCGCTGCGCTCAGAACGACAACATTCGTTGGGACGACGGTAGACTCAGGACACTAGGCCGATATGTGCGCAAATTCCCGTGAAAAGGGACAGATTCTTGTCCTGATGGCGCTGTCGCTTCCGTTCCTCCTCGGCTTCGTCGGCTTTGCGACGGACGTGGGCGTATTGCTGGTGGAGAAACAGAAGCTGCAGGCGGCCGCCGACAGCGCCGCGATTGCCGGCGTGGCGGAATTGAACTACGGAGACTGGACTGCTGTCGCGCAATCCGCGTCGGCAATGAATGGGTACACCGACGGGCGCAATGGAGTCACGGTGAGCGTCAATCCCTCCGGAGCCGCGGTCCCAACTCCGCTCTACGGGAACTATGCCGGCCAGGCTGGGTACCTGGAAGTGATCGTGACCGAGAACGTTGCCACGCACTTTCTGCAACTGTTCAACATCCCCACGGTTCCGGTGCAGACCCGGTCGGTGGCTGGATTGGGGACATCGACGAACTGCATTTACGTTCTGGGCGGCTCGGGAACGACGGTGACCTTGAACAACGACGGGCAACTGTATGCTCCCGGCTGCGGCATCGTGGTGAACTCCAACGGGACGCCGGCGATTTCGATCTCGGGCAGCGCGAATATCACCGGCGCCTGGGTGGACGTGGTGGGGACGGCCGCGACCGACAACAGCGGCAGCGAATATACGCCCGCGGCGACCACGGGCGTGGCGCCGGTCAGTGACCCGCTGGCGTATTTGTCGCCGCCGTCGTACACGGCATCCTCCTGCACCGCCGATCCGCAGACGCACCATCAGGGCGGCGCCACTTACTCGGTGGGGCCGGGCTCGGCAAACAGCACAACGCAGAATGGCGATCTGGTCTGCTATACCTCGCTTTCGTTGGGTACGCAGGGCGATACCGTTACACTCAACCCTGGGATCTATGTCGTAACCGGCGAACTCCAGACCGGGAGCGGAACGATTGCCGGAGGCGATGGAGTGACGTTCTATCTGGCAGGGAGCGGTTACGCGTACATCCAAAATGGCGCGACTCTCAACCTTTCGGCACCTACCAGCGGCCCATACAATGGCATCCTTTTCTACCAGGATCGCGCCGACACGCACGCGGCTCTGATCGAGGGGGGATCCAATTCCAGCTTGCAGGGAATACTGTATTTCCCAAGTGCGGCTCTTGAGATCGGCAACGGCACCACGACGACCGCGTACACGCCGATCGTGGCGCAGAGCCTGACGATGCAAGGGGGGTCGAATCTGACCGACGCCGACTACGCCAGCGTGAACGCCTCCGATCCGCTGCAATCGCCCAGGCTGGTGGAGTGAGCCATGCCGAAACGGACCGCAAGACCCAATCGTTGCCAGGCCGGCACGGGAAGGTTCCGTCGCAGTCGCCGCTTCGACCTTCGCCATGCATCCGGCGGCGCGCTGGTCGAGTTGGCTATCGCCCTCCCCGTCCTGATGTTGCTTCTGGTGGGGGCGGCGGAACTCGGGCGGCTGGCATATTTCACCATTGAAGTATCGAGCGCGGCTTACTCGGGCGCATCCTACGCGGCCCAGAACCATGGCACAGCGGTCAGCACCGCCAATATTGCCACGGCCGCATCGAAGTCCGCGGCCAATATCGGCGGCCTGGCTACCGCTTCGTCCGTTGCCTGCTACTGCAGCGATGGAACCGCCGTGACCTGCGCGGATGCCGCCAGCGATTGCGTTTCTCCGGCGCGCATCAGCGAATATGTGCAGGTGGACACCTCGGCTCCGATTAGCCCGATCTTTGACTACCCGGGCATATCCACAACCTGGACCCTGCACGGTTCCGCGACCATGCGGGTCCAGCAATAGAAGAGAGAGTTGAGCCATGCGAAGCCCACGACGACGACATCTCCGGCGCCAAGAAGATGGAGCCGCTCTTGCCGAGTTCGCCATTGCTGCGGTGGTCTTCTCCACCGCGGTTTTCGGCGTCATGGAGATCGGTCTGGCTCTCTATTCTTACCATTTCATCTCCGAAGCCGCCTGGGAGGGATCGCGCTACGCCCGGGTGCGGGGCTATACCTGCGCTTCCAACGGAGTTTCCTGCACGGCCAACGCGGCGGAGATTCAAGCGTATGTTCTGGGCCTCGCACTGCCGGGAATCGATCCAGCGCAGTTGACTGTCACCCCCACCTTCGCCGGCTACCCGGCAGGAACGGACTGTACCCCGAGCGCCAGTTGCAACAACCCCGGCAATCTGGTGACTGTGACCGTCTCCTATTCTTTTCCGCTGACGATTCCGTTTGTCGCTCCCAACACGTTCACCATGACCAGCGCCGCGTCGGCAGTGATCTCGCAATAGTCGGCGACGATCCAAAGGGCTCCGACGGCTTCCGGCGAGCGACCCTGCAATGGGGGTCCGGAAGTGCGGCAAGAAGCCGGTTTTCAAATTCCATTTGCATCCGCCGCCGCTTTCTGTCATACTTCATAAATGTGTCCGCTCCTCGGAGTGAACCCATCACCAGCACCACGGCAGTTGGGCAAGATCGAGAGAGGGAAATCGGGCTCTTGGTTTTAGCCTCCCGCAAAGCGGGACTGGCATCTGCGGTGGGAGATGAGGACAAATGGCCAAGAAAGCCAGCAAGAATATTACCAAGGCTCGCGCCCAAGTGGAAACGCGGCTCTACCTGCTGCCTGAGGCGGTGGGACTCCTGAAACAAGTCAAATTCGCCAAGTTCGACGAAACCGTCGATCTGACGATGCGTCTGGGCGTCGATACGCGCCACGCCGATCAGATGGTGCGCGGGACTGTGGTTTTGCCGCACGGGCTGGGCAAGACGAAGATCGTGGCCGTCATCGCTTCGGGCGACCGCTTGAAGGACGCCGAAGCTGCCGGCGCGGATTTTGTCGGCGGCGAAGATTTGGTCGAGAAGATTCAGAAAGAGGGCTGGACGGCCTTCGACGCGCTGATCGCCACGCCGGACATGATGAAGTCGGTCGGCCGTCTCGGCAAGGTGCTTGGACCGCGCGGTTTGATGCCCAATCCCAAGACAGGCACGGTGACGCAGGATGTTGCTGCGGCGATCCGGGAAATCAAGGCCGGCAAAGTGGAGTTCCGTGCCGACAAGACGGCTCTGGTGCATGTGCCGGTCGGCAAGCTGAGCTTTCCTCCGGAAAAGCTGGTCGAGAACGCGACGACGGTGTTGGCCAGCGTGATGCGCGCCAAGCCCTCGGCGGCCAAGGGCAAGTACGTCAAGGGAATCACGCTGAGCTCGACGATGGGCCCAGGGGTTCCGATCGACGGTGCGGTTGCCGACGCTTCCATCAAGTAGCGGACGGATTTCAGGATTTCCCGATTCTCCTCTTTTCAGCCTCTGTGGGTGGCCCGCTATCTGCTGGCCACTCCAGGAAGAGACGAGAGACTCGAATCCCCCGAGGGCGGGATCGACGGGCATAGCAGAACGGGCTGAGCGGATACGCGACAAGCAGGAGCGAAGCAATGGCGTTAACACGGGTGGCAAAAAAGAGAAAGGTCCAGGCCTTGTCGAAGGAGCTCGAAACTTCGACGACAGCCATCATCGGCACCTTTGCCAAGATGACGGTGGCTCAGGATTTTGAGCTGCGCAAGGTGATTCGGGGCGCGGGCGGCAAGTATCGGGTGCTCAAGAACAAGCTGGCGGCGAAGGCCGGCCAGGGCACCAAAGTCGAGCAGGCGCTCAAGGGACTGAAGGGTGTAAGCGCCGCGGCGTTTACCTCGGGCGATCCGGTTGAGTTGGCCAAGGTTTTTTCGAAGTGGGTGGGCGAGAATGCCGAATTCACCTTCAAGCTGGGCATCGTCGACGGCAAGCTGATCAATGTCGAGGAAGTCAAAGCTTTGGCCTCGATGCCTCCCAAGGAAGAGATTTACGCGAAGCTGCTCTTTCTCATCAACGCTCCGGCGCAGCGGTTGGTCACGGTGCTCAATGCGGCGGGCCGCGATGTCGCGGTAGTCATCAGCGAGGCGGTCAAGGGCGAGAAGTTCACCGGCAAGGCCGCTCCGGCTCCCGCCGCGGCGGCCGCTCCCGAGGCGGTTGCTGCTGAGGCGGCGCCTCTGGCTGTCGAAGCCCCGGCGGTCGCCGAGCCGGTTGCGGTCGCCGAGTCGTCCTCGGCAGCTCCCGTTGAAGCCGAGCCGATTCCGCTCGACGCGCCGGTGGTCGTTGCCGAGCCGGAAAAGCAAGCCGAAGCGGCGGCGACGGAAGAGCCGGTTGAGGGCGCGGTTTCAACCGAAGCGGCGGAGTCGGCAACTCCGGAAGCTGCGGGCGAGGAGCCGGCTTCCTAACAAGTTTCCCGCGAAGGAGACGGCGAGGGGTGTCAAGTCTGGACACGTCGGAAACCTGGCCATCGAGACAGCGGCGTAGCAACCTATTTCACAGAATTCTGAATTGGAGAACACAATGGCGGATTTGAGTCAGTTGGAAGAGCAGATTGTTAGCCTGAGCTTGCTGGAAGCGGCAGCTTTGGTGAAGGCGCTCGAGACGCGTCTTGGCGTTTCGGCGGCGGCGGCGGCCCCGGTGGTTGTCGCTGGAGGCGGCGGCGCGGCGGCAGCGGCGGAAGTGGTGGAGCAGACCGAGTTCCAGGTGATCCTCAAGGATGCCGGCGCGAACAAGATCTCAACCATCAAGGCGGTTCGCGAAGTCACTTCGCTCGGCCTGAAGGAAGCCAAAGACCTGGTCGATGGCGCCCCCAAGGCGATCAAGGAAAATGCGACCAAGGAAGAAGCCGAGGCCATCAAGAAGAAGTTCGAAGGCGTCGCGACGATCGAAATCAAGTAGTCGATCCGAGCTTCCTAGCAATTTCCGTACCACGCATTTGCAATTGCGGCCAAGACGCGCTACATTAAAAGTTGCGCGTCTTGCCGTCCCTTTTTGCACTCCGCTAAATTTTGGAGTGGGGTCAGGTTGCGATGCGGACTCGGAAAGATACAGGATCGCGGTCAACAGGGTTGTGCGTGCGGGCTGAATAGAGCCTCAGCGACACCACCTCTGCGTGGCGCAAACCAATCAAAGCAATCCATGCGGAGTCGCTAGCGGAGCGATAGCCGGTGGATCGAGCAAAAGCGGGCTTCGGGCGTCAGGATCGGCGTGGCGAGCGTGGGGAGCAAATTCGACAACAGGGCACAGAAGAATCGCTGAGCTCGTGAGGCTTCTTGTCTCCACGGGCGCTTCGCCATGTTTGGCGCGACTTCTCGTACTCTATCGTCGCAATTTCAAATCTCTTCACTGCTCCCTTGCTCTTCAAGTCCTGCGTGGGACTGAACACTCCCAATAACCGGGAGTTTAGATGCCAGGGCCGAATCCGGCAAGCGGAAAGTTTTCCTCCGCGCAGTTTGCCGGTTGAAAGGTCCGCCGGAGTTCTCCGGATTGGCCGAACGCCTGGGAGTGCTTTGCGGTTGCCGGTTTGGGTCGCGCGATGGCTGCGGTTTTGCGAGTGTAGCGGTTTTGAAAGCAACAACGAGAGCCTTCATGGGCTTTCGCCATGCGGTTTGAGTTCGACCGCAGGAAACATCCTACCGATGTATGCCGGCTGCCGTGAGACTCGGGCCGCCGGTGCTCCAACCCCCAACAAGGGTTGGAACCTCGGCGATACGAGCCTCATGGAGTGAAGCATGCCGAACGAGAATCGCGCCATTCGTAGCCGACTCGATTTTTCCAAGATTCCTACCGCCATCCAGATTCCCAACCTGATCGAAGTGCAGCGCCGCTCCTATGAGCGGTTCCTGCAGATGGACAAACTCCCGAACGAGCGGGACGACAACGGTTTGCAATCGGTCTTTACGTCGGTTTTTCCGATCACCGACTTCCGCAACATCTCGCAGTTGGATTTTGTGGACTTCTCGATCGGCAACTGGGAGTGCAAGTGCGGCCACCTCAAGGGGCTGCATCACCTGCGCACGGCCTGCATCAATTGCGGGTCGATGGTGATTACCGACCCATTTCATCCCGGCGATGTGCTTTGCCAGAAGTGCGGCACCTACAACAAGAACACCCCGGACTTCTGCAACAAGTGCGGCGACCCTGTCGGCCTGCAGTTGAAGTACGACCAGCAGGAGTGCGAAGAGCGCGGCATGACCTTCTCCGCCCCGCTCAAGGTGACCGTGCGCCTGACCATCTTCGACAAGGACCCGGAGACGGGCTCGAAGACCATTCGCGACATCAAGGAGCAGGAAGTCTTCTTCGGCGACATTCCGCTGATGACGCCGAACGGCACCTTCATCGTCAACGGCACCGAGCGCGTCATCGTTTCGCAACTGCACCGCTCGCCCGGCGTCTTCTTTGAGACGGCCAACAACCGCAGCTATTTCCTGGGCAAGATCATCCCCTACCGCGGCTCGTGGGTCGAGTTCGAGTACGACCAGAAGAACACGCTCTATGTGCGCATCGATCGCAAGCGCAAGTTCCTGGGCACCATCTTCCTGCGCGCGCTTGGGCTGCGTTCGGATGAGGAGATTCTGAAGACCTTCTACACGGTCGACAAGATCGACCTCAACGAGGGCAAGCTGAAGTGGGTTGTCGCCGAGGCTGGCAAGCCGACGCACCTGCAAGGCGCGAAGCCCGCTCATGCCGTGCTGGCCAATGGCGAAGAGATTGCCCACTCCGGCCGCAAGATCACCGCGCACACGCTCAAGGCGCTGCGTACGCACGGCGTCGCGTCCGTCGAGATCGAGTCGGCTGAGTTGGACGGCGCGTTGACCGCCTCCGACGTGATCGACCTCACCACCGGCGAAGTGGTGGTCGAAGCCAACACCGAGCTGACCGCCGACCGTCTGCACAAGATCGCCGCAACCGGTGCGACCACCATCGAGGTCTTCTTCCCCGAGCGCGACGACGTGGGCAATATCGTCACCAACACGCTGCGGCGCGACTCCATCCGCAAGCCGGAAGAGGCGCTGATCGAAATCTACCGCAAGCTGCGGCCGGGCGACCCGCCGACGCTCGATACGGCGACGGCGCTCTTCGAGGGCATGTTCTTCGACCAGCGCAAGTACGACTTCTCTCGCGTGGGCCGGTTGAAGTTCAACATCAAGCTCTACGAGAACCAGGACGCGTCGCAGCTCGACAAGCGCACTCTGACTCCGGAGGACTTCTACGCCACCATCCGCTACCTGCTCAAGCTGCGCAAGAACATCGGCGCCGTCGACGACATCGATCATCTCGGCAACCGCCGTGTGCGCGCCGTCGGCGAGCTGATGGAGAACCAGTTCCGCATCGGCCTGGTCCGCATGGAGCGTGCCATCAAGGAAAAGATGAGCGTCTATCAGGAGCTTTCGACGGCGATGCCGCACGACCTGATCAACGCCAAGCCGGTCATGGCCGCAATTCGCGAGTTTTTCGGTTCCTCGCAGTTGTCGCAGTTCATGGATCAGACCAACCCGCTCTCGGAGATCACGCACAAGCGGCGTCTCTCCGCCCTTGGGCCCGGCGGCTTGTCCCGCGAACGCGCCGGCTTCGAGGTACGCGACGTGCATCCGACGCACTACGGCCGCATCTGCCCGATCGAAACGCCGGAAGGCCCGAACATCGGCCTGATCTCGTCCTTGAGCTGCTTTGCGCGCATCAACGAGTACGGCTTTATCGAGTCGCCTTACCGCAAGGTCAAGGATGGGCACATCCTCGACTATGTGGAAGTGGTCAACGCCGGCGACAGCGGCATGCGCGTCGGCGATCATCTCGAAAAGCAGGAAGCCTTCCGGCTCATCGCTGAGCTTGAGGCTGCCGGCAAGCGCAAGATCGACTGGATTCCCTTCAGCTTCTACCAGTCCGCCTGGGAAGAGGATCGGCACACGATCGCGCAGGCCAACATCAAGTTCGACTCAAACGGCGTCATCACCGAAGAGCTGGTGAATGCCCGCCGTCAAGGGAACTTCGTGCTGGTCAACCGCGCCGAGGTGGACTTCATCGACGTGAGCCCCAAGCAGCTCGTCTCGGTCGCCGCCTCGCTCGTGCCGTTCCTCGAGCACGACGATGCGAACCGCGCGCTGATGGGCGCGAACATGCAGCGCCAGTCGGTTCCGTTGCTGGTTGCCGAAGCGCCTCTGGTCGGCACCGGCATGGAAGGCGTGACCGCGCGCGATTCGGGCGCCGTCATCCTGGCTAAGCGCAACGGCATCGTCGATTCGGTCGACTCCGAGCGCATCATCATTCGCGTCGAAGGCGAGCATCATCCCACGCAGTTGTCGCGCGAAGTCGGTTCGGACATCTATCAGCTCATCAAGTTCAAGCGCTCCAACCAGAACACCTGCATCAACCAGAAGCCGGTGGTGCGCGAGGGCGAGCGGGTCGTCAAGGGGCAGGTCATCGCCGACGGTCCTTGCACCGAGCAGGGCGAGCTCGCGCTTGGCCGCAACGTGCTGGTCGCCTTCATGCCCTGGCGCGGATACAACTTCGAAGACGCCATCCTCATCAGCGAAAAGCTGGTGCGCGAGGACTACTACACCTCCGTACACATTGAGGAATTCGAAATCGAAGCCCGCGACACCAAGCTGGGACCGGAAGAGATCACCCGCGATATCCCCAACGTCTCGGAGTCGGCTCTGCGCGATCTGGACGAGAGCGGCATCATCCGCATCGGCGCTCAGATCAAGCATGGCGACATCCTGGTCGGCAAGGTGACTCCCAAGGGCGAAACGCAGTTGACCCCGGAAGAGAAGCTGCTGCGCGCCATCTTCGGTGAAAAAGCCGGCGATGTCCGCGACGCTTCGCTCACCACGCCTCCTGGCATTGAAGGCACGGTCGTCGATGTCCGCATCTTCAGCCGCAAGGGGCAGGAAAAGGACGAGCGCGCCAAGCAGATCGAGGCCGAGAACACCGCCAAGCTCGAAAAGAACCTGGGCGACGAAATCCGCATCCTGACCGACGAGCGATTGAAGCGTCTGGACGCCATTCTGGGCGGCAAGGAAGTGCTGGCCGACCTGCATGACGAGCGGACGAACAAGCGCCTGTTGACTAAGGGCAACATCCTCGATCGCGAGACTATCGAGCGCATCTCGACCAAGAACCTGAAGCGCATTCGCTTTGCGGACAAAGACCCGCGCGTGAATGAGCAGATCGACGAGATCGAAGAGATGACCTCGCGGCAGATCGAAGTGCTGCGCAAGATCACCAACGAGCGCGTCGCCAAGCTGCAGAAGGGCGATGAGCTTTCACCCGGCGTCATCAAGATGGTCAAGGTGTACATCGCGATGAAGCGCAAGCTGTCGGTGGGCGACAAGATGGCCGGCCGGCACGGCAACAAGGGCGTGATTGCGCGCATTCTTCCCGAGGAAGACATGCCGTATCTGCCCGATGGAACTCCGGTCGAGATCGTCTTGAACCCGCTCGGCGTGCCCTCGCGTATGAACGTCGGTCAGATTCTCGAAACGCACCTCGGCTGGGCGGCGGCGGAGCTCGGCAAGAAGATTGCCGCCATCGTCGAAGAGAACCAGGAGGCCAACAACCTGCGCGAGCACATTAAGGTGGGCTTCAAGGATACGGCGGCGCTGCAGTTGCTGCTCGATCTGGACGATACGATGTTGATTCGCGTCGCCAAGGGCATGAAGCGCGGCATCTGGTTCGGCACGGCGGTCTTCGACGGCGCGCAGGAGAGCGAAATCAAGGCTCTGCTCCACGCCGCCGGGTTGCCGAGTTCGGGCAAGACAGCGCTCTTCGACGGCATGACTGGCGAGCAGTTTGAACAGCCAGTCACCGTGGGCTATATCTACATGCTCAAGCTCTCGCATCTGGTGGACGACAAGATTCACGCTCGCTCCATCGGGCCGTATTCGCTCATCACCCAGCAACCGCTGGGCGGCAAGGCGCAATTCGGCGGCCAGCGCTTCGGCGAAATGGAAGTGTGGGCGCTTGAAGCCTATGGCGCGGCCTACATTCTCCAGGAACTGCTCACTGCCAAGTCCGACGACGTCTACGGCCGCACCAAGATCTACGAGGCCATCGTCAAGGGCGAGGCGGCGATCGAGCCGGGCGTTCCCGAGAGCTTCAACGTGCTGATCCGCGAGCTTCAGGCCCTGTGCCTCGATGTCGAGCTGATCAAGCGCGCCGACTTGAAGAAGCTGCCCGCGCCGGAGCTGATTGATGTGGCCGTCGCCGACTGAGAAGGAGATTTCCGGGGATTCTTGAGAGTCCCCGGACCAACTCCTCAGAGTTTGAGGGAACTGTCCCGAGTGCGAACCAGCACTGCCCAGGGTCGGACAGAAATCCCGCAGCAATCTCCCTGGGAAGCAGCGACGGCTGAGTCCAAAAGACCAGCCAAGGAGGGTCGCCTTGTTCCGTTCCAATCCGTTTGAACTTACTACCCCGATCAAAGATTTCGACGCCATCCGCATCATGCTCGCCTCGCCGGAGAAGATCCGAAGCTGGTCGCATGGCGAGGTGACTAAGCCCGAAACGATCAACTACCGCACCTTCAAGCCGGAGCGCGACGGCCTCTTCTGCGCGCGCATCTTTGGGCCCGTCACCGACTGGGAGTGCCTCTGCGGCAAGTACAAGCGCATGAAGCATCGCGGCGTCATCTGCGATAAGTGCGGCGTGGAAGTCACCGTCTCGAAGGTCCGGCGCGAGCGCATGGGACACATCGAGCTGGCTTCCCCGTGCTCGCATGTCTGGTTCTTCAAGGGCCTGCCGTCGCGCATCGGCCACCTGCTCGACATCTCGCTGCGCGACCTCGAAAGCATTCTCTACTTCGAGTCCTACGTCGTCGTCGATCCAGGCGACGCGCCGGTCAAGGAGCGCGAGGTCATCAAGGACGAGAACCGCTTCCGCGAGCTCGACCAGCAGTATCGCCCCACCGGCTTCAAGGCCATGATGGGCGCTGAAGCCATCAAGGAACTCCTCAAGCGCGTCAACTCCGACGAGCTCTCGGTCGAGATGCGCGAGAAGATGAAGACCGAAACCTCGGTCCAGAAGAAGATCAAGTACTCGAAGCGCCTCAAAGTCGTCGAAGCCTTCCGCAAGTCCGGCAACAAGCCGCAGTGGATGATCCTCGACGTGCTGCCCGTCATCCCGCCGGAGCTGCGCCCCCTCGTGCCACTGGACGGCGGCCGTTTCGCCACGTCCGATCTGAACGACCTCTATCGCCGCGTCATCAACCGCAACAACCGGTTGAAGAAGCTGATGGACCTGCACGCGCCGGAAGTGATCGTGCGCAACGAAAAGCGCATGCTGCAGGAAGCTGTCGACGCGCTCTTCGACAACGGTCGCCGCGGCCGTGTCCTGCGCGGAGCGAACAACCGTCCGCTCAAGTCGCTCTCGGACACCCTCAAGGGTAAGCAGGGCCGCTTCCGCCAAAATCTGCTCGGGAAGCGCGTCGACTACTCGGGCCGTTCGGTCATCGTCGTCGGCCCCGAGCTGAAGCTGCACCAGTGCGGTCTGCCGAAGAAGATGGCGCTCGAACTCTTCAAGCCCTTCATCTATCACCGCCTCGAACAGACCGGCCACTGCACCACCATCAAGCAAGCCAAAGAGATGGTCGAAATGCAGGAGTCCGTGGTCTGGGACATCCTCGAAGAGGTCATCAAGGATCATCCGATCCTGCTGAACCGCGCTCCTACGCTCCATCGCCTGGGCATCCAGGCCTTTGAGCCGGTGCTCGTCGAGGGCAAAGCCATCAAGATCCATCCGCTCGTCTGCACCGCCTTCAACGCGGACTTCGACGGCGACCAGATGGCGGTTCACATCCCGTTGTCTCCGGAAGCGCAGATTGAAGCGTCGGTGCTGATGCTGGCCGCGCACAACATTCTGTCGCCCGCCTCCGGCGCGCCCATCACTGTGCCTACGCAGGATCTGGTACTCGGTCTCTACTACCTGACCAAGTCCAAGGTCGCCGCCAAGGGAGAAGGCCGCACCTTTGCCAACGCTGAAGAGGTCCTGATGGCCCTCCAGGCCGGCGAGGTCGAGACCCTCTCGCCGATCCGCCTGCGCTACACCGGCCGAGTGCTGGATATGACCACGGCGTACGACGATCAGGACCTGATGCACACCGACCCGGTCGATTTTGACAAGCAGTTCATCTCGACCACCGTCGGCCGCACCATCTTGAACGATGCGCTTCCCGAAGGCATGCCGTTCATCAACGGGTTGCTCAAGAAGAAGGGCATCGGACAGTTGGTAAGCTATTGCAACCAGAACCTCGGCTTGGAAGTCACCGTCCGCATGCTCGACCGCATCAAGGAACTGGGCTTCCAGTACGCGACGCGCTCGGGTCTCTCGGTCGGCCTCGACGACATGGTCATCCCGGCCTCGAAGTACACCACCGTTTCGGACGCCGACCAGAAGGTCATCGAGGTCCAGCAGCAGTATCTCGACGGCGCCATCACCAACGGCGAGCGCTCGAACAAGGTCATTCAGATCTGGTCGGCGGTCACCGAAAAAGTGGCCGACGAGATGTTCGGCAACATGAAGACCGCGGACAAGGAAGGAGCCATGAACCCGATCTACATCATGGCCGACTCCGGCGCCCGCGGTTCGAAGCAGCAGATTCGTCAGCTCAGCGGTATGCGCGGCCTGATGGCCAAGCCCTCCGGCGAGGTCATCGAGACCCCCATCACGGCCAACTTCCGTGAAGGGCTCACCGTGCTCGAGTACTTCATCTCGACCCACGGCGCGCGCAAGGGTCTTGCCGACACCGCGCTCAAGACCGCCGACTCGGGCTACCTCACCCGCCGTCTCGTCGACGTGGCGCAGGACGTCATTGTCACCGAGATGGACTGCGGTACGGTCGAAGGCATCTACGTGCAACCCATCGTCGAGTCCGGCGAAATCATCGAGCCGCTGCGCGACCGCATCATTGGCCGCGTCTCGCTCGAGCGCATCAAGGACATCGACGGCCAGGTGGTCATCGACATCAACGGCCAGATCAACGAAGAGATAGCCTCCGCCATCCAGGGAGCCGGTGTTGAAAAGGTCAAGATTCGCTCCGTGCTTACCTGCGAGTCGCGGCGCGGCGTCTGCGCCCTTTGCTACGGCCGCAACCTCGGCTCGGGCCGTCTGGTCGAACTCGGCGAAACCTGCGGCGTCATCGCGGCGCAGTCGATCGGCGAACCTGGCACGCAGCTCACCATGCGCACCTTCCACGTCGGCGGCACGGCTTCGCGCGTCTCGGACAAGAGCCGTCTCGATGCCAAGAACCACGGCACCGTCCACTTCATCAACCTCAACACCGTCAAGTCCGAGAAGGACGGCATGCTGGTGGCCATGAACCGCTCCGGCTCGGTCGCCATCATCGACGATCGCGGCCGCGAGCGCGAGCGCTACCAGGTCGTCTACGGCGCGCGTCTGCGCGTTGAAGACGGCGCCAAGGTAGCCATCGGCGACCAGCTCGCCGAATGGGACCCCTACACCTACGCCGTGCTCACCGAAATCGGCGGTACGGTTCAATTCAAGGACCTGCAGGAAGGCATCACCCTCAACGAGGAAGTCGACGAAGTTACCGGGCTCTCGCGCCTGGTCGTCGCCGACGCTCCCGACGAGAAGCGCCAGCCTGCCATCTGGATCAACGGCGCCAAGGGCAAGAAGCGGTATCTCATGCCCAGCCGCGCCCACTTGATGGTCCTCGACGGCGACACCGTTGGCCCAGGCGACATCCTGGCCAAGATCCCCCGTGAGTCCACCCGCACCAAGGACATCACTGGCGGTCTGCCCCGCGTCGTCGAGCTTTTCGAGGCCCGCAAGCCGCGCGAAACCGCCATCATCTCGGAGATCGACGGCATCGTGCGCTTCGGCGAGGTCTCGAAAGGTCAGCGCAAGATCTACGTCACCGCCGACAACGGCGAGGAACGCGAGTACTCGGTTCCCCGCGGCACCCACGTCAACGTGCAGGAAGGCGAACGCCTCGCTGCCGGCGATCCGCTCATGGATGGCCCCCTCAACCCGCACGACATTCTGAATGTTCTCGGCGAAAAGCTCCTCCAGGCTTACCTCGTCAACGAAATTCAGGAGGTCTATCGGCTCCAGGGCGTGACCATCTCGGACAAGCACATCGAAGTCATCGTCCGTCAGATGCTTCGCTGGGTCCGCATTGAAGATGTCGGCGACACCAACTTCCTGCTCGAGCAGCAAGTGGACCGCTTCCGCTTCAATGAAGAAAACGAGCGCGTCCTCGCCCTCGGCGGCCGTCCGTGCATCGGCCGTCCGCTGCTGCTCGGGATCACCAAGGCGTCGCTCTCGACCGACAGCTTCATTTCGGCCGCCAGCTTCCAGGAGACCACCCGCGTCCTCACCGAAGCCTCCATCAACGGAGCCATCGACGGACTCAGGGGCCTCAAGGAAAACGTCATCGTCGGCCGCCTCATCCCTGCCGGCACCGGACTCGACTACTACCGCAGCGTCCAGCTCTCGCCGGAACTCGAAGAAGCGGCAGAGCGCGTCAAGCAGGAAGTCACCGCAGAGATCGAGGCGCAGGAACGCGAACTCGAAATCATGCGCCAGGAAGGCGAAGCCGAAGAAATGGCCGCCGAGTAACCCTCACCGGCTTCATCGGACCGTCCCACACAGAAGCCCGGCCTAGCGCCGGGCTTCTGCATTTCTCAATTTGCTATAATCCGACGGATGAGAAAGTTCTGGTTGATGTGTGTCCTTCTCCCTTTTTCCCTCTCCGCTCAAACTAACGATCCATACGCGCCCTTGACGCCAACAGAGCGTGACACATTTAAGCCGCAAGTCGAGCGATGGGTGAAAGACCAACTAAGACGCGATTGGTACGATTTATGGGAAATTCAGGATCAGACACCGGAACTCAAGAACGAACTCCTACTCGGACACAAGGACGCCCCCGATATGGATCGAAAGCAATACGTTGATGCCATGAGGCAGACAATAAATATAGGCTATCCCGAGATCAAGGCCTTCAGGCTTGAAGGAGTGAAGCCCGAGCCAGGAGGCTATTTGATTTGGGGCTGCGGTGAACAGCGTCGCGAAGAATGGAAGCAGACCAGCATCACGTATGTTCATGCGCGTGCCGTTGACGGCAAGTTGATGTTTGGTTTGCACGGCGGCAATCCCGATCCCTGCAAACTATAGTCTGAATTCGCACGGTTGGCTGCCAATATCTGGTTGCATGCGATGCGAAAATCCAATTCTTTCATTAGACTGAAGTGGCAGACGTTGACGCGCAAAAGCATGTGCCCTTTTTCTCCGGGTGCAGCTTAAGTCGCCATCGATCAGGAGGTTACCATTGGCCTCACCAGCCACTCCCGATCATTCTCAACTCGAAGCTCCGCTAATTAGGGAGGCCGCCTCCTTGGAGAACGTGGAAGAGCAGGACACGTCCCTCATTGCAGAACTCTCTCGCGCAGACAGCTCACTTGAGCTCTCAGAGGACGTCGACGAAGATGCCGGCATCTTTTCCCATGAGCACCTGCTTCGCGCAAAGAGTTTCCTTGTTGCACAATCGGGACAATTCCGCAAAATCTGCGGCCAATTCCCTCCCGCACCACGAATTGGCCCGGGTCCCAATGGCAGCATCGACCTTTATTGGAAAGAAAAGGATTGGGAGCTTCTCATCAACATCCCAGCGGAAAGCGGAAAGATGGCCACTTTCTACGGCGATGACTACGGATCGCAGAAAATCAAAGGCAGCTTCGACCCAAGTTTCTTTCACTACGGAATCGTACCGTGGCTGATCCGCAGTTGAGCTTTCCCGTCGAAGCGATTCCGGATGCCGATGCACTATATGTGCGCGCCCATCGGAATATCCTCAGGGATGGACACATCGTGCCCGGAGTGTTCCGTGCTCAGGGCGCAGGCATATCCGTTGACTGGAGCAAATACTCCTCTCCCGAACAAACCCGATTGCGTGCAAAAAAGCCACCCGACAACGCAGTCATGGCCCTGATCGCCGGCGAGATTCGTACCCAGGTAAAGCTTCCCGTGCTCCATAAACCGGACCCCGAAAACCAATCGCATTCCGAGGTCACGCTCCCCGAAAACGGAGAAGACCTCACCGAAGCCCGCATCAAACCTGGTCGAATCGCAACGATCGTTATTCCGTTAGGCGACTGAAGATGCCCAACAGCCTCTGAAAGTACCAGCCTCTCTCCGAGCCCCTCATTCCTTAGGTATCTCGGAGAGAGGCACATGAACGTGCCGGATGGACTTTCGGTTCCAGGTATAGGTAATTTCAACGCCACCCTCGGCGGTCTGGATGACGGCAGGATAGGAGTATTCGCCAGGCTGCGACTCCAGCGTGGCGAACATCCGGAAGTGCTCTCCGTCCGTGGAGACGGCCAGGTTCAGCGGACTCCGGCCATGGGTCGTGTCGTTATAGACGAGCACGATGCGCCCGTCGCGGAGCGCTACCGCGTCGATCCCGGAGTTTGGATTGGGCACGTCGAGGGCGTGAAGGTGCGTCCAGGTTCGGCCGCTGTCGAACGAGTCGGCCGCGTAGATCCGGCCAAGCTGTTCCGTCGAACGTGCGTAAAACCGAAGATGACTTCCATGCAAGGAGACAACCGAGGGCTGAATGATCCCGAAGTGGCTTTGCGCTTCGGAAGCAGTCTGCGGCGGCTTCGTTAACGGCCTGGCGGGAACGAACGGTCCGATCTTTTCCCAGATCTTTCCGTTGTCCGTGCTTCGCTCGATCCACGCCGCCCAGGACAGGTAGGACTCGACGGAGCTTCCGCTGACGATGGTCCCATCGGCGAGCACGAGCGGCTTGGCGCGGACTGGGCCGACAATCCCCGCGGGCAGATGCTCGGTCTGCGACCAGGTCTTGCCGTCGTCATCGCTATACCTGCGCGCCGCTGTCCACTCAGTCACACCGGGGCCGAATTTGTAGTAGAGCCAGAGGCGGCCGTCGCGGGTGTGAAAGAGCACCGGGTTCCAGCACGGTACATCCGGCTCGCGCGCCAGTTCTTTCGGAGCGGACCACCCGTGAGCGGTGCGCCGCGAAGCCCAGATCGCCACGTCCGGTTTGCCCTCGTACGAGCCGCCAAACCAGGCTGCCATCAGGTCGCCGCCCTTCAGCTCGACGATCGTGGAGGCGTGGCTCGAAAGAAACGATGTGGAACCAACCGCGAAGATCAGTTCGCCCTTGGATTCCGCAAATGTTCTTCCGGTGGCCAGCACCAAAAGAATTGCGGAAAGGACTCGAAGCGATCGCAACAAAGGTTTCACACCCCCGAGAAGATCGTACGACCACCGATGCTATCCTCCATGTATATCACTCCCGAGGCGCCCCATGCGCACCCTCGTAGACATCCCGGCCAGCGAACTTGAAGCCCTCAACGCCCTCAGCAAGGCCGAGGGTATTTCTCGCGCCGAATCCATCCGCCGCGCTATTAGGGCCTACGTTGAGCAGAAAGCCCCCATGCCACACCTCGAAGACGGCTTCGGCCTTTGGAAAGACAAGGGTATCGGCACGGACGAGTACCTGCGAAAAATCCGCGCCGAGTGGGATCGAGAATGGGATGGGACCGGCGACGATCTGGAAGAATTGGTTCCCGAAGCCGCAACCACTGAGGGCGGCAGATGAACGCGATCTTCGACAGCGGCATCCTCATCGACCACTTGAACGGCATCCGCCAAGCCAAACAGGAAATGGACTTATACCCGCAAAAATCCGTCAGCATCGTCACATGGATCGAGGTTATGGCAGGCACCGATGCCTCCGACGACTTACCGACGCGCTTGTTTCTCCAAGGCTTTCCACTGTTTCCCCTCACCGCCGCGGTTGCCGAGCGAACCTTTCTGCTCCGCCGAAGTCGCAAGCTCAAGTTCCCCGACTCGACCATACTGGCAACCGCCCAGGTAGCCGGTCTTCTGCTGGTGACTCGCAATAGTAAAGATTTCTCCCCCACCGACCCGCAGATACGCATCCCCTACACCATCGAGCGCAGCAGCCGAATCTCTCGCCCCGCGTGCAACTGCGCCTGCGCCGACCCGCCGTCACGATTCGGCGATTCCTGGCCAGGAGCGATTCGTCGCCGGCTTGACCGCGGGATTGCGTAAATCCACAAGACTTTCACCGCTCAGGCGCGGCTGCGACGCGATTTGCGGACGCGGCAAACCGCTTCGACCATTGCTTGCCCAGGTCCATCCAATACTTCTCGTAGTAATTCGTTGAAAAATGGGCGCAAACGAAGGTGATGGCAAAGCTGATCGGCCGTTTCGCATACTTGACAACGGTACTGCCGCTTCCCAGCCAACCGTAGGCTGAAATGCCATGGATCAAATACAGCGCATAAGAAATCTTCGCGATTGAGCGCAGCAGGCTGGATGCCAATGCTCGCGATAGATGCCCGCGGTTCCTTACCAGCGTCGAACCGACCATCGAAGCTGCAATGTAGGGTCGCGCATAGTTGAGCCACGGCAAGCGATCATGGCTTGCGCCGACAAGCAACGCGAACCATACATACGGATGAATCGGCCGCAGGATCGTGCGGAGCTTTTCGCTGCCCGGCAAGTGCATGAGAAGGGCAAGCGTTGCTCCCGACAGAATCTCGTCCACGCGAAACCACGTGACGATGCTCGTCGCCTCTCCGTAGACGATCCGGTTGGCCGTTACCATCAGACAAAGCACGGGCAACGCCAGCAGTCCGCGCCGTCGCAGGAAAAAACATAATGCGGCCACGGCGACGTAGAACTGCATTTCGACGCAAAGGCTCCACAAATGCGCAGTTGCCTTCGGGTTCAGCCAAAATGGAGGCAGATTCGCGTAAAACAGCATCACACCCGCGTAATCGCCAAAGCTGGCCCGCACCAGAGTCAACGCAACCAAAGAATAAAGCCAAGCCAGCGGCAGGATGCGGCAAAATCGGCGAATGAGAAACTGCGCCACACTGGGTTGATATAGGAGCGTCGAAGTAATCAGGAATCCGGACAGGGTAAAGAAGATTGCCATCCCCGAGGCGGCAATCGCGCCGTTCATCTGCAGGCTCTTCGGACCCAGCGGCAGCATGTGTCCCGCCAGCACCAGCAGGATGCTGATGCCTCGCCACCCATCGAGCGCGCTGAAGTGAGGCATCTTCCCGGAAATTCTCTCCCAGTAACCTAAGGGTTCCGAAGAGACCGTATCCACCATAGTCGGTACCCATCCCCGTTCCAGCTTGGCCTTGGTCAAACGTGGAGTTACCCGCGAGGAACATGCGGCGATCGAAAGGCAAATTTCCTCGCAGAGGATACTGCGATCCTAAACGTTGATGGCGATCCAACCAAGGAGAAACCTCGCATCCTTCCGATCCCCGCCTCTCACCATCGTTCCCCTGCTATCCTGCCTACATGTTCGACCCCGCCGCCGGCAGCGACACCGCACTGCTCTTCACCGAGCAGTTGCTGGTCTTCGCCACCGTCATCGGCTCCGTGGCCGCACTGCCCAGCTTCATTGAATTCCTCTCCGGAGTCCGCAAGCGCAAGGAACGCATCGATCTTTCCCTCGAAGACGAAGCCGTCGAGCAACTGCACCCGCGCCTGGCCGGGATGAATGACCTCCTCACCTCCATCGAAGACCTGGTCGATCGCGCGCGCTTCCCGGACGCGTATCGAGAGCTGAAGATCGGCAACGAAGTCCTCATCATTGGCCCCAGCCAGAGCGGCAAGAAGTCCCTCGCGCAGACCCTCGCCAAAGCCACCGGCATGGAGCGCCTGGTCACCGTTTACAACCCGCGCGACTCGGACGCGCTGGCCAAGGCCAAGAGCCTGGTCAGCGGCTACAAGCGCAAGAAAGTGATGCTGCTTTTGCCGCGCATCGACCTTGCCTACAAATCCAGCGACCCCGATGTGCTCACCGAGCTGGATGCTCTGATCGAGAGCACTTCCGAGCGGCAAAACGTGCTGGTCGTGGCCACGGCCGTCAGCTTCGAGCCCGACAGCGACCTCGACAACCTTTTCGGCATCAAGCTGGCGCTGCCCGGCGCGGAAGTGGTCGGCGTCAACCGCCGCGCCAACCCCGAGGAAACGCAACCGGAAGTGCGGCAAATGATGGCCGAAGTGGCCAGGTTTTACCTGAAAGAGGCCGAAAGTCGCGGCTTTCAGCTACAGGGTATGACAGAATCGGAATTCTGCGGCCTGATCCTCGCCGAAGCCATGAATCCCGCCGAAGTGGAAGACATCGTCGTCCTCTGCGAAACGGCCGCTCTCTTCCGCCGCCGCACCAATCGCGCCACCGGGCTCATCTTCACACGAGAGATACTCGATACCTCCATCGCCCGCGTGGTCATCGGCTAGTTCGTGCGTAAAAATCAAGCAGCCGATCCTGCAAAGTTTGGATACTCCCAGCCACTTCCGCATCCAATGGAGAGCACCGTCTCATTCCAAGGAGCAATGCGCCAATGTCTTTATCCCTCGAAGAAGTGAATCGTCTGAAAGTCGCGCAGGTTGCCGGCATGCTGCCCGCCCTCGCACACCGATGGAGCCCGCGCTCCTTCAACGAGAAGCCGGTGTCTTCCGCCGATCTCAAGCTGATCCTGGAAGCGGCGCGCTGGGCGGCGTCCTCCAACAATCTGCAACCTTGGCGCTTCCTGGTCGGGGTAAAGGGCTCGGAAACTCACGCAAAGATAGCGGCGACGCTCGTAGGCTTCAACCAGGCCTGGGCCGGGAAGCCGCATCTGCTGATCCTTGGGTTCAGCGAGTTGAAAGATCCCAAAGGCAATCCCAACCGGTACGCGGCCTACGACCTCGGCCAGGCGGCCATGGCGCTCATCACACAGGCCACGGCGCTCGGCATCGCCACCCACTCGATGGGAGGCTTCGACCATGAAGCCGCGCGCAAGAGTTTCGGACTCACCGAGGACCACGTTCTTGGCGCGGTCATCGCTCTGGGTTACCAGGACGAACCCGCCAGCCTGACCCATGAAGAGATGTTGAAGCGCGAAGTGGCTCCTCGCGAGCGCAAGCAGCTCTCGGAAATTGCGCTCTCCGCACTCGGCGTTCCGGCGGAGTTTTAGGCTCCGGCTGCAGCGGTGGGCGCGGTTAGAGTAAAGATGGAGAGCGCATGACCCGGCCTGCATCTGGAAGAGCGCCCACACGCAAAGTGGCATCGCAATCGTCGCATCCGGCGGCCAGCGCGGCGGCTCGCAAGCGCCGCCGCAAGGCTTGGCCCGTCGGAGGGGCGGCCCTGCTGGTCGCGCTCATTGTTCTGCCGTTATGGGCGATCCTGGCCCGCCATTTTTCTCCGCAGTCGAATACTTCACGCCGGCGATTCGATGCGATCGTTGTCCTTGGTACCCCTGCGGATAGCGATGGCAACCCAACGCCCGCGATGCTGGAACGGGTCACCGAGGGCGTTCGCGAATATCGCCGGGGCGTAGCCCCCTATCTGATCCTGACCGGAGCCGCGGCCCACAACCGCTTTGTCGAAGCGGAAGTCATGGCGCGCGTCGCCAAGGCGCAGGGTGTGCCTCCCGCCGCTATCATCGAAGAGCCACACGCGCTCGATACGATCCAAAACGCTTGCTATGCGGCGCGGATACTTGAGGAGCGCGACTGGCATTCGGTTGAGGTCGTATCGAGCGCCGCCCATCTGCCCCGCGCGGCCATGATCTTTGCCCGTCTCGCCGAGGCGCACAGCGGAGCGGCGCACCTGGAGTGGCGCATGCACACCGCGCCTGCGAATCTATCGCCCAGCTACGTCGGCAACGCGGCGGCTATGCTGGAGACGCTCAAGACGGTCCGCTATCTCGTCTGGTCGCGGTGGGTCGAAGGTTGCGGAGAATGACGAACTTACCCTGAGGCGATTCATGGCTGGCAATTCCCCGTCGGACGCCGATTCCCACTATCCGGAATGCCATACTGTGAGTCTAAACTCCAACGTCCGCGCCGCTTAGGTTTGTTGCACCCAAGCCAAGCCATTTACCATTCAGGAGTGATGCGTCTTTTGAACCCAGCTATCCGTATGTCCGCTATCCGCAATTTGATCGCCGCCGCAGTTGCGACCGCCTTCGTCGCCACTTTGCAGGCTCAAGCTCCGGCTTCGTCGCAGTCGTCTTCCTCGTCGTCTGCGCCTGCGGTCCAGACAAGCGCTCAGCCCGCCAACAGCGCCAACGGAGGCTACATCGCCATCGATCCGCTCGCCGGGGTCAAGTACGACAATCGCTGGGACGTTTCGGTCGGCCTCGCCTCCGGCCACATACACGCCGGACCGAACCTGCGCGAAGGCGCCGACCTTGGCGGCCTCGATATCTCCGCCTCCTACTGGCTCACCAAGCACTGGGGTCTGGAAGCCAGCGGGCGCGGCTACCTGGGCACCAGCGGCACTACCCCAGCGGCAGCGGAGATTGGCGAAAGCGGCGTCTTCGTCGCCCAGTACATGATTCTCGGCGGCGTGGAATATCTGGGACCGCACAATAAGCACGCCGCGCTCATCCCGCACGCGCTGGTCGGCGGCGCATACGCCGACTTCAACAAGGAGATCGACAAGACTCCGCTCATCCCCGGCCAGCCTGTTCAGGGTCCAAGCAGCCCCTCCGGCTTCTACAACAATCAATTCGCGCTGGGCGGCGCTTTCGGCGCGCACCTCGACCTGAATCGTTCCGCACACTGGGTCTTCCGCATCACCCCGGACGCGCTGCTGACTGGCTACGACGGCACCAAACTCTATCCGCACACCCAGTGGAACTTCGGCATCTCGGTCGGCGTCCAGTACAAGTTCAAGCAGAAACGGTAGATTCGAGATCCCTGCGATCGAAGGGCCGAGCTATTGCCGCACACCAGGCGTCAAATACTCCGGCCCCACCGGATCGCTGACGCTTTCCGCCACGATACGGTCCATCTCCTCCATGGCTGCCGCATCCAGCTTCCATCCAATCGCCCCAGCCACAGCGTCCAACTGCTCCGGTCGCTTCGCGCCCCACAGCGCCACGGAGATCCCGGGCCGATCCAGCACCCAGCGCGCCGCCAGCTCCAGCACACTCTTCCCGAAACGCTCCTCCGCGAACGCCCCAAGCCGCTCGACGGCCGTCATATACTGCCCAAAACGCGGCTCCTGGAACTTGGGATCGAACCTCCGAATGTCGCCCTCCGGGAAGGTCGTCCCGCGCGTCACGCGCCCGCCCAGCAGGCTTCGGCAGAGCGAACTGTAGGTCAGCACGGCGACCCCATTGCGCTCGCACCAGGGCAGAATCTCGCCGTCGATCTCCCGCTCGAATAGGTTGTACGGCGGTTGATTCGAAGCCAGCGGCGCAACCGCGCCAAACGCCTCCATCTGCGCCACGCTGAAGTTGCTCACCCCCACAGCGCCCACCTTGCCCTCGCGCTGGAAATCCGCCATCAGCGCCGCAGTCTCTTCAACCGGAACCAGCGGGTCCGGCCAATGAATCTGATACAAGTCGATGCATTCCGTTCCCAGCCGGCGCAGGCTGTCTTCGATCTCCCGGCGCAGGCGCTTCGCAGTCGAATCGGTAAAGACGCCAGCCCGACCGGGAATATCCCAAATCAATCCGCCCTTGGTGGCAATGTAGAAGTCCTCGCGGCGGCCGCGCTCGCGCATCGCTTTGCCGAGCAGCTCCTCGGCGCGCCCATGCCCGTAAATTGGCGCGGTGTCGATCAGGTTGATGCCGCGATCCAGCGCGCCGAGAATCGTCGCCACGGCCTCCGCATCCGAAACCGAGCCCCACTCCATTCCGCCAATCGCCCAGGTGCCGAGCCCAATGCGCGAGACACTCTTGCCTGCAATTTCTGTAAACTCCATGCGTCGAAGCATATCGCAGTTGCCCCACTCGCTACATCGCCAGCCTACGATCCCAAACAACCTCTCGCATACAATGAGCAAAAGCCGCGCGACCCGGCTAAAATTCGTCAAAGAATCCAATTTCCGGCGATTTTCGCCTGAAAAGGAATGAATGCCGACTCAATCGATATTGCAGATCGTCTCCGGCTTCAAACCGAGCGTGGACGGCATGGGAGATTTCGCCCGCCGACTGGGGGATACGCTTTGGCGCCGGAACGGAATTCGTAGCCATTTCCTGGTCTATCGCACACCCAAAGCAGCTTTCGATTCGCAGGAAATCCAGCCAAACACCCTCAGCTATCCGGCAGAGGCATCGCCGGCTTCGGCCTACCTCGCAATCTCTGCGCTGCGAAGCGATCGCCATTTCGACTGCGCCTTGCTTCACTACGGCCCGTACGGCTACTCGAGCGTTGGCGAGCCGGCCCAGTTTGTCGCCTTGATCGAAGAACTCGCCCGCACCATGCCGGTTCTCGTCTTCTTCCACGAAACCTACGCTTCCGGCATGCCCTGGCGGCGCGCTTTCTGGACCCATCGCCAGCAGCGCTCCTGCATCGAACGTCTCCTCAAAATCGCGCTGGCCTCGTTCACTTCCAATGCAAAATACATGCGGCGGCTAGAGAAAATGAGCCGCACCGGTCGCCCGCTGATCAAAATCCCCATTTTTTCGAATATCGGCGAGCCGGACAACCTGCGTCCACTGGCAGCGCGGCGAAGGCAGCTAGTCGTCTTCGGGCAACTTGTCACCCGCATCCGGCTTTACCGTGAACAACGCGAGGCGCTCGAATCGATTTGTCGCAAGCTGAGAATTGAAGCCGTGGTGGATGTGGGGTCAGGCCAGAGCGAACACATTCCGCCTTCGCTCGCGGGAATAAGCGTTCAGACCACCGGTTGGATGGATGAAAACGCACTCAGCCAGCTCATGTCCGACAGCATCGCAGGCATCATCGGTTACTGGCCGGACGTATGGGAGAAGTCCGGCGTTCTTGCCGCCTATCAGGCACATGCCCTGGTCCCGATCCTGGTGGAACTGGAACCGAGGCACATAGCTGCCCCGGCCTATCTCCCATATGTGCTGCCGGATGAGGTATCGCACTTGCCGGACGAGAACGGGGACATTGCCGACGCCGTCATACAAACGATCGCAGACGCTTCGCACGCGTATTACATGCAATACCAATCCGTAAACCGCTGTGCCGAAGCTATAGCGGCTGCCGCACAGCGGCCCGATGCGCACTAGACAAGCTCGTATCCCGCAAACCAGTAGCCGATCTCAAACGCCGCCGTCTCCGGCGCGTCCGAGCCGTGAATCGCGTTCTCTTCGATCGAACCGGCAAACTTCTTGCGTATCGTTCCCTCTTCCGCGTTAGCTGGATTGGTTGCGCCCATCAGCTTGCGCAGGTCCGCAATCGCGTTCTCTTTCTCCAACACCAGCAGCACAATCGGCCCCGAAGACATGAACGTGGTCAGAGAATCGAAAAACGGGCGCGCGCTGTGAACCGCGTAAAAACCCTCTGCCTGCGGCTTCGAAATCGACTGCTTCTTGATCGAAACAATCTGGAAACCGGCCTTTTCGATCTCCGCCAGAATGGCAGCCGTATAGCCCTTGCGAACCGCGTCCGGCTTGATGATGCTGAAGGTGCGTTGCGACACTGGACGTACTCCTTGCTTCAAATTGCGTTTCTTTTCCATTGTACTTGGGCCGCGTTCGTATCGGCACAGCCGGGCAGTATTCCGGCGTTGCCGCCGTCTGCTAGAGTCGGAATTATGTTTCGCTCCTCGCCTGGCTATTTCCGCGCCTATTCGGCAATCTGCATTCTCGTCCTCGCAACGCTCCCGTCGCGCGGCCAGCAGCCCGCGGCAAGCACAGCTCCCGCCCAAGAGTTGCGCGTATTCGACCCCTCGCTAATCGACGCCTTCGTCGATCCCTGCGACGACTTCTATCAGTTCTCCTGCCGCAATTGGTTCAAGCGCAATCCGCTCCCCGCCGACCAAACCTCCTACGGCCGCTTCACCGAGCTCGAGGAACTCAACCGCCTGCAACTGAAAGGCATCCTCGAAGAAGCCGCGGCGGCAAAAGGAACCCGCTCGCCCAACGAGCAGAAGATCGGCGACGAGTACGCCACCTGCATGGACGTGGCCGCGATCGACGCCAAAGGCATTGCGCCGCTCCAGCCGGAACTGCATCGCATTGCCGCGCTTAAGAAGAAGTCCCAGCTTCCCGAATTGATTGCCCACCTTCATAGCATTGGCGTCAACGCCTTCTTCGGTATGGGCTCTTCGCAGGACTTCGCAGACTCGGCCTCGGTCATCGCCACCTACTACGCTGGCGGCCTCGGCCTTCCCGAGCGCGACTACTACACCCGCACCGACGCCAAATCCGTTGAGCAGCGCCAGCAATATACCGCGCATGTCGCCAAAATCCTCACTCTAGCCGGCGAACCCGAAGCCCAGGCCGCCAAGGACGCGAAAACTGTTCTCAAGCTCGAAACCCAACTAGCCCTCGCCTCGCTCACCGTCACCGAAAGCCGCGACCCCCAAAACCTGAACCATCCCACCGATTTCTCGGCACTGTCCGCGACGCTGCCGAACTTCTCGCTCGCCGCTTATTTGAAGGCCGACGCTGCCGCAACCTCCGGCAAAATCAACGAGACCGAGCCCAAGTTCTTCGCCGCCTTCAACACCCTGATCGCCAAAACGCCGCTCGACCAGATCAAGGCCTACCTGCGCTGGCATCTGCTCCACGCCTTTGCCGGCACAAGCCTGCCGCAGGCCTTCGACCACGAGAGCTGGAACTTCTACGCTCACACTCTCAACGGTGCTCAGGAAGAGCAGGCTCGCTGGAAGCGCTGCACCAGCCGCGTCGACAATGAACTGGGCGAAGCCCTCGGACAGGTCTACGTCGAGCGCTATTTTCCTCCACAGGAAAAGCAGCGCACCCTGGCCATGACCCTGGCCATCGAGCAAGCCATGGAAAAAGACATCGACGCCCTCGACTGGATGAGCGCAGCCACCAAAATCCGCGCCAAGGAAAAACTGCACGGCGTGATGAACAAGATCGGATACCCGGACAAGTGGCGCGACTACTCCAGCTTGACCATCGTCTCCGGTGACGCCCTCGGCAACCACATCCGAACCGATGCATTCGAACATGCGCGAGACCTCGCCAAAATCGGCAAGCCAGTGGACCGGGGCGAGTGGGGCATGACGCCGCCCACCGTCAACGCCTACTACGACCCGCAGCAAAACAACGTCAATTTCCCCGCCGGCTACCTGCAACCCCCCTTCTTCAGCGGCAAAGAGGACGACGCGGCCAACTACGGCGACATGGGCTCGACCATCGGCCACGAGCTCACCCACGGCTTCGACGATGAAGGCCGTCAGTTCGATGCCACCGGCAACCTCAAAGACTGGTGGACCAAAGACGACGAACTCAAGTTCACCGACCGCGCCGACTGCATGGTCAAGCAATACGACGCCATCGAGTCCGTCCCCGGCGTCCATCTGAACGGCAAGCTCACTCTCGGCGAAAACCTCGCCGACCTCGGCGGCCTGTGGCTGGCCTGGATCGCCTGGCAGGAGAAGGCTGAAGCCGCGCATCTCGACATGGCCGCCAAGTCCGACGGCTACACCCCCGAGCAGCGCTTCTGGATCGCCTACGCGCAGCAGTGGTGTACGCAGACGCGTCCCGAGAGCCTCCGCGCCGCCGCTCTGACCGACCCGCACGCCCCCGACGAATACCGCACCAATGCCATCCTGCGCGACCTGCCCGAGTTCGCGAAAAGCTTCTCCTGCAAGGCTCCGCAGAAGATGGTGAGCGCCAAGCCTTGCCGCGTTTGGTAGCAAAAACCTAAGCAAGTTTTTTGCAAGCCCTTCAACACGGTATGTGCGCGTTCATCGGAACCGATCCTCCGAATCGTCAATGTTTACGGTACTATTATCGGAATAAGCTTCCGCATCCGAGGCGATTTTCTGTCAAAATAAATATGACAATTCTAGGATAGAATCCTAGAATTGTCATATTTTCCGGAAGCATTTCCAGCTTTGATCGCAGGCGATTGCCGCGCGATTTTCCGGGGGATCGAACATTGACAAATCTAGGATTGCATCCTAGATTTGTCAGTATGGCGGTAGCCCGAAAACTCGCTCAAACCGTTCACCGGGCGCTTGCACAGTTCCCGGCCCTGGTCATTACCGGACCTCGCCGAGCGGGAAAGACAACTCTGCTGCGAAAATCGGTTCCCAAGGCGCAATACGTTCTACTGGAAGACCCAGACATTCAGGACCGCGTCCTCAACGACCCACGATCCTTTCTGCAAGGCCTGCGCCTCCCCGTTATCCTGGACGAAATCCAAAATACGCCGCGCCTGCTCGATTACGCTCGCACCTTGATCGATGCAAATCCGCGCCGTATGGGGCAATGGCTCTTCACCGGCTCACAGGAAGCGCCGCTGATGCAGGGCATCACCGAGTCCATGGCTGGGCGGGCGGCTGTACTGCAACTGTTGCCCTTCAGCATCGCCGAGTCCTCCAAAGTCGATCTCTTGCGTGGCGGCTTTCCGGAGCCCGTGATGCGTCCAGCAAGCCGCGCCCTCTGGTTTGCGTCGTACCTGCAAACGTACATCGAGCGCGACGTGCGCACGATTACGCAAGTACGCGATCTGCCGACCTTTCGCCGATTTCTCTCCCTGCTTGCCAGCCGCCACGGCCAGTTTCTCAATAAGACCGATCTGGCGGCGCCTTTGGGCGTTGCCGTCACAACCGTCGGCGAGTGGCTTTATGTTCTCGAAGTTACCGGCCAGATCATCCTCGTCCCCCCGTACTTTGAAAACTTCGGCAAGCGCCTGGTGAAGACTCCCAAAGTCTATTGGGGCGACTCCGGCCTAGCCTGCCATCTGCTCGGCATCCAGACCCAGGCCGAACTCGACCGCTCGCCCTTCCTC
>Ga0209208_10001820_pt1 | contig 30403 bp, 31 predicted proteins | sample S1TSphfallax_3_FD_187694 | JGI IMG/M metagenome (GOLD analysis project Ga0209208, IMG submission 187694) | Host-associated microbial communities from peat moss isolated from Minnesota, USA - S1T2_Fd - Sphagnum fallax MG (SPAdes) (version 2) | ecosystem: Host-associated > Plants > Peat moss >...
AAAAAAAAACCTTTAGATTTTTGCAAAACAAAACTTACAAGGACTGGAAGTCAATGCATGCATCATGAAGCACAAAAGCTCAAGATTTGCAGAAGAAAAACTACAGATTCAACTACAAATCAATGATGTATCATGAAGCAAAAAGGCTCAAGAGTTTTGCAGAATGAAACAAGAGCAACTGCAAATAAATGATGCATCATGAAGCAAAAAGGCTCAATATATGGAAAACAAAACTACAGAAACTACAAATCAATGATGCATCATCAAGCAAAAAGCTCAAAAATTAGCAGGACAAAACTATGACAGAAACTGCAAAGCAATGCCATTGTGAAACAAAAAAGCTCAAGATTTTTGCAGAACAAAACTATAGAAACTGCAAATCAATGAGCTATGAACCAAAAGGGCTTGAGATTTTTGGAGAACGAAACTACAGCAATTGCTAATCAATGTGGTGTGAAGCTCAAAAGAGCTCAAGATTTGCAGAATTCAAAAGCACAGAAACTGCAAATTGATGGATTATGACTGAATCATTTATGCTGCCTCTGGAATTCTTCACCTTGCTACAATGGGAGGTGATGGGCTTTTGTTTTTCTTCGTCTGCAGCATGCATACACAGTGACAGATATAACCAGCCCTCCATCTTACAAGGGCACTGAAGTGTTCATCAATGTTTGGGAGCCAGTTGTTGTTGAACCTCATGACTTCAGCTTGGCTCAGCTTTGGTTTTTGAATACTGGCCTGGCATATCCTTCCAGCAGCAGCAGCAGCCTCCTCAACACCATTGAAGCTGGATGGCAGGTAAAAGACCCTAAAACCCTAAACCCTAAGCAAAGTATCAACACAAAGAGCTCAAGATCAAATATGATTGAGCCTCCATCACTTTGAGAGTAGGAGGATCACAATACATATATGTACTACTTGATCCTTTCACATATGCAAAGTGCTCTCATGTAAAAGATCACCTAGGTTTTGCAACAAGCTGAATCATTTGATTTCCATTATTGGGTGTTTTACTCTGTGAAGGTTTATCCAGAGCTTTATGGTGATGATCAAGCACGGCTTTTTATCTACTGGACAGTAAATGTTTCAACCATGATCATCTGCACCATGTTCATATCTTGAATCTATTCAAAGACACTGCTAAAGGCTTGCGGGTTGATCTACCTGATTGTGACCTATTCCTGAAAGAGAGATAATATTATGAGGAGGTAGACAAACTGATCATTGAGGCAGTGGGTTACAGATATGGTTCAGTTCTTTGCTAGCTCACAAGAACTTGGTCTGCAGGGAGATGCATACAACCAAACAGGATGCTACAATCTCAATCAGGGCTGTCCTGCTGGTAGTCCAGGATTTGTGCAAGTGAGCAACAAGGTGTTGATAGGTGGAAGCATATCTCCAACCTCCACCACTGATTCAACACAATATGAGTTCAAACTACTAGTTTTCAAGGTAACTTCTGATCAGACTCATTGCTGCTGCCACTTGATTTTCACACAAAGAACAGCAGCATTAGCAGTAGTAGTCAACAAACTCTTGCCTGTAGCAGAACTGAGTTTGGGTGGATCTGGAACCTGCAATGGAGAAACAGGATGACAGTAGTGGGAATTGGTGGCTTCAATTCAACAATGAGTATGTCGGGTACTGGCCTGATGCGCTCTTCAACTCCCTGAAGGATATGGGTGACCTGATTCAGTGGGGTGGCGAGATTCTTGTTTCAAGCAGCAGCAGCAGCAGCAGCAACAACATTTCCATGAACATGGGCAGTGGTGATGGGTCATCTCTGGGTTACAGGAAGGCTGCATACCAACGCAATCTTCAATATGTGGCCACAGATAACACCTTGCATGATGTCTGCAATCTTGAGGTTTGATTTCTTGAAGTTTTGTTGTCCAAAATTAGGGATATATAAAACTCTAATTTGCTAGAGCCTTATCAAATTGGATCACCACAGCTTGCAAACTTCAGCAACAAGTATATCCAACTGCCATAGAACTCTCAAACCTTTCACCATCAAGCTGCAAACTTTGACACAAAGTATTAGCATGCACCTTGAAGCTTTCACTGAATGGGATTTGCATGTGTTTGTTGTCAGGGTATGGCAGAGGATCCTAACTGCTTCAGTGTCACTGTGAGACATAGCACACAATGGGGCTCCTATTTCTATTACGGCGGATCTGGCTCCTGCAACCGCTAACACAAAGCCATTAGCTGCTGCAAACACTTCCCACAGTTGTATACAAACCAAATCCAGAAAATTTAGCACCTTCAAAGATCCATCCACAGCAAGTTGGGATAATTCAAATTGCTCAATCACCAGTCTCTGCACTTATATTGAGCTACAAAGAGAACCAAGTTGTCAGTCGATTCTACAGAAACAGTGATCTGCACACTTGCAAGCTGATCCAAGTGCTCCATGTATAACAACATTTGCTAAGACAATTCTGCACAATAAGATTTAGAACTCTCCACCAACTTCTGCTCTGGTGTTTTCAATTGTTGATGATACCCCATCAGAAGGAAGAGAAACACCCGAAGCCTGTGTGATGACAACAATCCTGCTGATGGAGTATTGCAGGAATATGTTTGCAAATGACACAACCATTGACATGCTAGCTGTCAAACTTGCCAGGTTTTTACACGGGTGACAAATAGATAGTGGGCAAGTGTATCTTTCACAAATAGCAAGTCATCTACATATTCAAGGGCAAACCTGCATTTGCCCTCAGTGTCTGAAACTTACCATTCTCATTGTTGCAAGAAACTGGTGATTGCAATCTCATCTACCCTGTCTAAACCCCAAACTCTCTACCTGAAGGTGCTGTCTTGACTCCATGTATTGAATAAAGTTGTTGAAGATTCAGCCTCAGCTCCTCCTTTGGATGACATTGGCAGAGGTGTTGCCATACCAGGTGGGTGTATGGGCTGGACCATTGAAAACATCACAAGGAGAAGGCTAAATGGTTGGTGACCCTGTGGGTGTGATGCTCAGCTGGTTGGGCTGGCTGCAGACCTTTTGAAAGATCATTCAAAAGGCAAGCTGTGATTTTGGATTGATGATATCAGCTACTGTTGTTGTTGCTAAAAATGAGGTGGACCATCTGTCTGAAGCAGCAAGATGGACGCATATAGAGCAGAAACCTTAAGGTGCTGCACTATAAAGGAATCCAAGGGACCACTGTTGAGTAAATGGTGGCAATGGAGGGTTCTGGAACTGGATCCAGCTCACACAACTCTTGGAGTGAGTACCACATCAAGTCTGTTGGTAGCATCTTCATCCTCAACAGACCCATTCCCATGAAAGGCTCACACTGAAATCTGCAATGCCAATAAAACATTTACAGTTCTATCTGACATCAGCTAAATCAGCTAAACACATAGAGCAACAACCTGCTTTTCACTCTGGGAACCTTTCTGTAAGAGAAAGATCATTAGCTTTGACACTCCCTTAAGCAATTGTCTCATCTTCTTTTGTCTTAACATATCTTCCCAAAAGAATTCCCAGTCTCTTGGCTGAAAAGGCAGATGTTGCATATTCATACTCATGTACAACTTCAGAAGCCCTAGATCCCTGAGACTTTGTAGATCAGATTGCACCACTCCCAAGTCAAGCCCATGGACAAGCAAGAGAAGCTACAAAACCCTGAGATAATTTGCTCTGCAAGATGCACGTAATCATGGACTTCACTGACAGCATTTTCCATCTTCCAGGGCACACCCATTACCTGACTGACAATTAAACAACAAGCACAACTCTATTGTGTTTCATGCTTATGCAATCGAGAATTCTGTAGAACCCAATGTAGCTAGAAAAGCTCCACTGAAACACACTGATTCTCCTCTGCGATCTTAAACTGAATGGAAAGGGACAGAGAAAACCTCACAGTCCTATGCAATTGAGAATTCTGTAGAACCCAATGTAGCAAGAAAGCTCCACTGAAACACACTCATTCTCCTCTGAGACCTTGAACAGAACGGAAAGAGACAGAAAAAAGCTCACAATCTTGAGATACAGAGAATGACAAGGCAATACCCTGGTTCTTGAGCTTGTTGAGACATCACTTTGCTTTGCCTCATATCATTGCTATGGATGCTATTGCTGTACAACTCTGGGTTGGCAGCAATCTAGCTGCAATGTATACTTTGATTGTTTGGTGTTCGACTCCCAGAATTGCAACACACTTCTTGTCGGTCTAAGACCCCAAGTGCTGATTTAGGGTTTAGAGCCTAGGGTTTTAGGGTTTCGTCGTCGACACTCATTCCTCCTCGCCCAGACACCTCCTCCACTCAACAGCGTGTCAAACCCTAAAACCATAAATTGGCGTCTTCCGGCGGCATCTCTTCCTTTCTCTTTCGTCGCGGGCACCGATTGTGTGCGTGTGTGCGCGCGCTCTTACCTTCGGCCGTTCTTCTTCATCATGGTGTGCTTTCGCACTTCTTGCAGTTTTGTTTTATATTGTTTCTACCAAAAAAAAGAGAAGCCCATGGATGGTTTGTATTGAGGTTTCTCTTCTTGCAGTATTTTTTCTTTTTTGTATCTGTTGTTGTTTCTAGAACAAGCTGTTCATGTTGGGTTTTGTTGAGGTTGTACTTCTTCCAGCTTTTTGAATGTTCGTCTTTGCTGTTGTGGATGGATGCAGGTGAACGTTCCCAAGACCAAGAAGTCCTTTTGTAAAGGCAAGGACTGCAAGAAGCATACACTTCACAAGGTGACACAGTACAAGAAGGGCAAGGACAGTCTCTATGTGCAGGGTGCGTGAATACATCTCTCTTCACTTCTGGCTCTCCAATGTACAGAGCACGTAACATTCCTTCCATGTTCTAGGGTTTGAGTCTGTAACAGAAACAGTACTAAGACTACAGACATCGGAAGAGAGAGAGGAAGAAGAAACCACCTCCCACCATCTGTAAAAGTTCTTCGTCACCTCTACAATCCTTCTGAAGTTGGGTACTTCATTTTTTTCTTAATTTTTTTCACTGCGTCCAAAGCACACATCGAAGGCTTAGTGGTCCACTTATGGCCATGGAGTTCATTAAGTGTGCCACATGGAAACCACGGTGAAGATTCTTTGACTTCTTCTTGGAGTATGTCCCAGCTTCTTCTACTACGACTGAAGTTTGAGACTGTCTTCTTCACGGACACTCCTTTATGAGATTGGTGCTTTTTCTTGCTTGTCTTCGATGAATGTGTGAGTTGAGCCAAAATGAATCTTTTGTGTCAAGGTTTGTGGTGAGTCTGGTAATACTAAGTCTGGAGGTCATGTGCTTTGAGCACACAAGATCCTCAATGTGTATGATTGCTTAGATGCACAACAGACACTGTATTACATGTAATTTGCAAAGTGTTGACATTCATTACATTTTGGAATTTTACATGTTCTTTGTGTTTATTCTCTGCTTCTCTCTCTATCTCTAAATCCAGTGGGGTTTTGTATTGCAGGTAAGAGACGTTATGACAGGAAGCAATCTGGTTATGGTGGTCAGACCAAGCCTGTCTTTCATAAGAAGGTCAGGATTTGTCATATTTTCTGATTTGCAAGGTAGTGTGTTGGAAGGTTTGACTGCAGCAAGAGGGATGGGATTTGGTCTGTAATGTTTGTAGGGGGATATATATTTGCTAAAGCAAAATTCTGGTATCTTCTGCACAAACATTGTTAATTGGGTACTTAGATTTCCATCATGCGAGCAATCTTCTCTCTGTTTTTTCCATGTTGGGGTTGCAATGGAGAGCCATCAGATCCATAGGTATTTGCATGGGTGAGCAACCAAGAAGCCTGGTGCTGTAACCATACAGGGCCTGCCTCTTGATGTTCTGAGGACTTGATCTTTTGTCTACTTTTTACTTTGTTATGGTTTAAAAGTGAGTTTAATTTAGTTGTTGGCGACCTTTGAAATATCTGCTCTCCAGTTGCTGCTTGTTTATGGCATGTAGCAAGGAGGCACACAGCAGCCATATTGGAAGCTTACAACCCATTTGACTGTTGAATCTGACAGGCTAAAACCACAAAGAAGATTGTATTGAGGTTACAGTGCCAGACCTGTAAGCATGTGACACAACATCCCATCAAGGTAAGGCCTACCATGAGCTGGTGTAGATTCTTTGTTTACAGTACTTATCAGAAAGAGCAGGAAAGAGGCACAGCAGAGTTTTATTATCCCTCTGTCACACCATTCCCTTTGTGTCAAATTTCTTGTCTCATGTAAGTAGCAGGCTATGTGTTGGTGACCTGGTTCAGAGTTCAATCAAATCAGCTTCTATACACTGGTGTATCATGCTCTGTTTGTGTGCAGAGGTGCAAGCATTTTGAGATTGGAGGAGACAAGAAGGGCAAGGGGACATCACTCTTCTAGAACTGAGAACAGTACTTTTGACATAACTAGCAGTCCATGTCCACAGGAAGTATTCATAAATTGCTGATTTTTGGTGGCTTTTGTCTGTATTAGAGCTTACTATCTATAAAACTCTGGTCTTGGAAGCACAAAACATTTGAGGGATCAAAGCTGATCGCTCTTTCCATGTATGAATTTGGGTTATTCGTGAAGTTGCTGCCTCCAATATGTTGAAAGGTTTTTAACTCATAGGGAATCATCCTTCATTATACTGAGTTGGTTTCTGTGGTCTTGTGACATAGCCCTTGTTTAGGAATGTACATCATTGCTATGTCTTTTGAGTGCTAGCTGGTATTTTGACTGACTGTGCATTGGCTCTGCACTGTGACAGATTCAATTAGGATGCAGAATTTTGTAGGACTGGTTTGCTTGGATTATTTAGCTGATTTTTTCCACATGGGAATTTTTTCCCTTAGTGAAAGAAAGTGTCTGTTAGTTTTCGTTTTTTCACTTACTACATTTTTGTTAGTGTGTTCTGCCAGTTTTTTGTACTCTTTGTTCCTCCTATTTCATCCCCATTGATTTTTGTCTTTCTCAATCAGTCTTTTGTGCTTTGTGCCCATCTATTTTGAAACATTCCATTCACTTTTTGCAACCTATGGAGTTACTGATGGGACTTTAAAAAATGGTACATGCTAAGAGTGAATGGCTCCGCGCGACAACATGACAATGACAAAAAAAAAAGGCAACGGGATGGGGTAAGGCCTCTTGCCTATGCCTCTTGCAACAAGGTGGACCGCAATGGAGGGGTGGGAGCCTTGGGGCTCTTGCAATGTGTGGCTTCTCCTACTTTCAAAAAGGCGAAAAGATTTACAAGTTTTCAAAGCTTAAAGAGGGAGTGAAAGCAACACAACCATGAAGACAACAATGGAGGGGCCAAAGGCCAGGTACCTAAGATGCAATGATGGAGATGGGCATGGATGGGATGGTCATGGTGTTGGGGAGTTGGCCACCCAATGGAGCTTGCAACAATGGAGTTGGGTAATGGAGGAAATGAACCCCCCAACAAAAAAATTGGCATGGGTTTTAGGGGTGGTGGGTCAAACCAGCCCTTTTTGTATCTGAGGCAGGGCACCACTTCAATTTACTTAATGCTATGCTCTTTGCATGTGTGACTTGTGTGGAGAGTGTAATGACTGGTTACTAGTATAGTCCCCAACGTCCTCATGGGAATGAATCCTCATCAGTGCTGGTATTCAGGACCCAGGTAGCGTTACCTGGGTACTGAATACCTTCCTCTTTTATCATTTGTAGCCTTATATTTCCACATGCCTCAGCATCATTCTTCTACTTGAGTCTGTTGGGCTCAAGGGTTTTGGGTTTAGGGACCCTATGGACCCTATGATTACACCAATGCTGGTTTGGTATAGACTTTTGAACATATACCAGCCTGGTCTTGGTAGGTATCAGTCTTTAAGTGAATTCCTTGGTTTGATTCCATACTAATCTCAATTAGTTTGAATTATCTGCAGGGCATGGACAATAATGATCTTTTTGATATTATTGCTCTTGTATTTTTCTTCACCAATTTTGGTGGTAAACTGAGTTTTCATCCTGTCTTTCCTTTTTCCTGAGCGCTTCCACTGCTGCTACATATGTTTTCATTGCTCCTACCATTACAACTACTATAATTCCACTCGAACCTCGTACATTAAATGATGGGTTTCAGCATCTCATACTGAGATTTAATCAAATTTCATTACTTTGCAGATACCACTGAAACAGGGGATAGGGGTTGAAAGCAGGCCCAAAGACTGGGTGAAGACAGGGTGACTTTATGGATAACTCTACTATACAAACTTGATTGATTTTGGGGTGGTTTTTTTTCTCTAAACAATGCCACCTTAAATGATTTTTTTGGCTCTCATTACATACTCCTTTATAATGCTTGCCAATTTTATTTATTGTCTTGTTGCATCAAATCAATATGGCTCTAATAATCTATTGGGTATTAATTATTTTGTGGATTAAATAACTTTTGGTCCCTATTTTTACATGAAAAGTTTAGTGAGTTGGGTAGCTTTTGCCAAAAAAATTCCCTATTTAGATTTGTGTGCACTCAATGTTTTGGGGCATCCTGACAACAAACTACATATGTGAAATAGTTTGGGTCCCAGTTATTTCGTTTAGTAAAATTTTCATTCCCAGTTATGCGTTTGATGCCCTATTATGCTGAAACTGGCCGTTCTCACCCCCTAATCTAGTGACGTTATGCATAACTGTAGTGTCTCCTACTAGGCCATTGAAGAACTTTCTCTTCAGAAGGCCCACTCTATCACAGGAGAAAACAATGAAATTCTGTTTCATTTTTTGGTCTGTTGGCTCTCTGCCTAGAGGGGAAACATTTTGTATTAGTGCAGGATTTGGGACAACAATAGCCCAAGGGTGGGGGCATTCCCGAAATAAGGGGTTTAGTATGAGCATTAGGAGTGGGACAGGTTCTTACTTACACTTGGGGGGCTCCCAAAATAAGGGGCCTAAGATAAGCCAGTAAGGACTGGGAGGGATCTTCATTTATGCTTTACTATTTTAAGGAGCAGAAAGGATGAAGGAAGGAAAAAAAGGAAATCCTTGGAGTTGACATTGAAATCCAATGGCAGGTGCGTGGGAACCAAGAGAAGCCTTGGGACCCATTTTGGCCATAAAAGTTGTTGATTTCTGATGGATCATCATCATCATCATCTTCTTCTGAGAGGAGCTCTGCAGATGAGATTGTAGTTTCAAAGTCCACCAAAAATTATGGAAGTAGGTAGACATCCATTACCTTTCATGTACACACACACACACACACACATATATATATCTCTTTGACTTTCTAGTACACAAAAAACACACAAAACAACAAACAGGAACAATTTGGAAAGAGGACAAAGCAGAAGAATAGTGGCCACCACAATAGTCCAAATGAAGGGTAACCTAAAACTAAACTACCCTCTCTCTCTCTCTCTCTCTCTCTCTCTCTCATAGAACAGAAAGTATATAAATGCTCAAGGATTCTTATTTTCATATTTTTGCTTTATTATTTGTGGGAAAAGTTTGGGTTTAATCGGTGGTTTTCCCATCTCATTTTGCACTCTGGCTGATTTTTGGGTGAATCTTTTCTTTTAAAATTCAAAAAACAAAACCCTACATTTAAGGTTTTAGTCATGTAAAGTTAACTCCAAATGCCTGGTTTTGAAATCCCAACTCTGTACAAAAAAAGGGTATGGAACCAAAGTGTGGGTTTGGTGGAAATGTTGGAATTTTGTTAGATTGTCCAGAAGCGTTGACAGGCATAATAAATGCGCCGCTGCGCATCCTCCTTTTTTTGCCTAGTCAGGAAATCTCTCGCAGCTCCGAAATCGGGGAGCGCGCAAGCGTGCGTTCTTGTGTGCGTGTGTGCGTGCATGCGAGTTCTGGCGTAGTTTTAAGGCCTTTTCGTAGTCTGCTGCTGGTGCGTTCTGCTGGTGCACAATCTGTGACAGCAGCTTGGAGAGAATTCTTGGCGTGGAATTGAGAACATTGCTGCTACTCTGGAGGAACGGAGTTGGGTCGATTCGGGAAAGGGAAGAAGTGCAGTGGGTTTGTCTTTGTGGGTTGGGGGAATAGGGGGCCGGGGAGGGGGGGGGAGCTTGACTTGTTCTGTTGGTGTTCTGTTCTTTTTTAAGTGCTGGTGTTTATTCTTGTATCGGGGTGATAGAAGGAAGCGTGCGGAGGATTGTTGGAGTTTTGAGTGACCATGAGACTTGCAGCGTGATTCGAAAGGAGTTGGGAAGCACGCCGAAAAGACAGGGACACGAACAAGAACAAGAACAAGAACAAGAAATTTCCCTCGTCGCAACACGGAACGAGCGTTGGGAAGAAGCGAGTGGGGCGGGTGCTGCTGGGAAACAGGCTTTTAAGGAACTGGTGTGTGTGTGTGTGTGTGCGTTACGTACCGTGTGTTGTGAAGGAAGAAGGAAAGAAGGAGAAGGATCGAACATGGGTGGAGGAAACGGACAGAAGTCCAAAACAGCGCGAGAAAGAAACGCCGAGAAAGCAGCGAAGCAAGCTGGTAAAGGCAGCCAGCTTGACACCAACAAGAAGGCCATGACCATACAATGCAAGACGTGCATGCAGACCTTCATGTGCACCACTAGTGAGGTCAAGTGCAAAGAACACGCTGAAGCTAAGCATCCCAAGGTCGACCTTGGAATTTGCTTCCCTCATTTGCTCAAGAAGTAGACACATCTACAACCTCAAGAACTCTTTTCCCATGCACACTCGTAACACAACCCCTCCTCTCTCTCTCCCTCAGAGAGAGTTGGGCATGTAAGAACCATAGTAGCAGTAATGGCAGTGTCATTGTTGTTGTTGTTTGTGTGTGCATGTCATGTGGACCATCACTTTTGCTTCTGCATGGAGTACATTGCAAGAAACAGCAAATCTCTGTGTACAGTATCCAATAAACGCTTCCTTGCAGGTACTTTGGACTTTGTGTGTGCTTACCACGACTTCTACTGTGTGCCACTTTTGTATTGGAAGATCAATGTTGTGAGTGTTGGAGAAGGAAGGTTGCTGTTGCTGCTGGCAGTGGTTGTGACTGAGAATTTGTTGCAAAGTTGGTCCTGTTGCAAGAACTTGAACAAAGATCAAGAATGGAAGGTTGCCATCACTGGCATCAAGAACAACAGTTACTGGCCCCAATAAACCACAGCAACATCATTGGTTTTTTCAACCCCACATTGGTATCATCTTTCCACTACTTGTTTATCTGCCCTACAGGAATCATATTCATAGCATTCTCTAGGACCACCTGTGCTTGCCATTTCTTTCAAGGTTTCAGGCTCAAAGTTACTGAATAATTGGAGAACAAAGGGAGGAGAAAATTGGAGTAACAAGAAAGGGATGCAGGTAGAGATGCTTTAAAATGGGAAACAAAAGAAAAACATTAGTACAATAGCTGGAATGGAAGAGGGAGCAGAGCAAAAAAACAAGAAGAAAATAAATGTGCCAAACAGTAGGAGGAACATAAGAGGGAGGAAAGGAAAAAAACTAGAAGGAAAAAGATGTGCTGAAATGTGGAAGGTGTAGCACTAACTCCACAAGGTAAAGGCAAGCTGAAGGTCCTGAAGAAAATCCACAACTCTGTACATGTGGGGGGATTGGAAGATTACCACTTCCATTGAAGCAAATCTCCTTAGAAGCACCAGAAAATTAGCCTTCACCTTTGCAATCTGTCACTTTTCTTTGTTCCCATCCTTGCATCACTGCAGCAAAGAGGTTGGGGACACCACCCATGGTTGCATTCTCTTGTTATGAGAAATGGTTCTCAAAACAACAGTTACAAGATGAGTACACAGATGATGAAAAAATGCAATTCAAAATCTGCTTCTTGTCCAGAGGGTGGATATGAAAATCAATAGAACATGAGGAGATGGTGTACCTCTATTGCAGAAAATTGTAAGGAACCTTGTATACACCCCATGCAATCAAGCAAGCAAACAGGTATGCTTCTGAAACACCCACTGCACACAACACCTTTATAGAGGAAAAAAACAAACAGTCTTGTCTGTTGAGGGCATTAACCCTTGCAGCTACCATCCAAGCTGTGCATGGGAACAGAACCAGAAGCTAATTCACAATGATTGATCTGTCGAGGACATTCACCCTTGCAACTACCATAAAAGCTTAAACTATTCCACAATTGTAAAACTGCCAAAATAGTTCATCAATAGCACTAATTGTAATGGCTAAACTAATCTTTGCCAAAATAAATGAGCAAGCGGATTTAAAGAATCAGTCAATGTTTTGAGCATCATCAGAGAAAAAATCCGCACCTCCCAGGTTACTAAAAAAACCCACAACCTAGGCTCAGCCAAAGCAACCCACCCATAAATAATTTACCTTCACTCTTTTTGAGAGTGAATAAAAGGAAACCCGGATGCATACGGAAATCAAAGAAAGAGTGGAAGGCAAAAGGAAAGGGATGAAGTGGCACACAAATAAGAGGGGTACCAATCAATAGAATCTGATAGAGAGGAGACACACACAAGGAAATACAGCAAGATACAACTACTGAAAACATCACAAGGGAGCTTGCTGTAGGCCAGAAAGGAAAGATGCTGACAGATTTGCAACAGCTAGAAATAAGAAAAGCATCCAGCATAACACAGAAAATAGGAAGAAAGTAACACCAGAAATGTGCAGACAGCAGTTAAGAAATCACGACAAAAGAACAAAGAGGAGGATTGGGGGCAGTATAAAGTGAATGGTAGATGGCCTCCAGGGAAAAAGGGAAATTGGCAAATCGTTATTGAAAGGGAATAGAGAGCGCAAATATGAGAAAATCAGAGGTTACTGCATTTTTCTTGACTTCTTCGCTTTTGCAGCTTTTTTCTTACTCGTAACCAACTTTGTCCGGAACTTTGCATCATCTTTGATGAAGCTCCACCAGAGATAAGCAATTGGGACTGTTGTAGCATGCCATATTGCATGAGCATCCAAGATTCCCCACAAGGGAGGGAACTCATAAATCTCCAGAAGTTTAAAAAGAGATATCCCTAAAACTACAGTGAACAGTTTGAAACGAGCTGGGTGATGATAACGCCAGGCCCACACTGCCCACAGGAGCATTTGAGTTACGCCTATCACTGTGCATACCTGCATATTCCAGCCTTGTTGCAGACATGCCAGAACCCCACCATGGCAATGTCAGTTTCTTTTTTTCATACAATTTCATACAGACAATTAGCAAATTTGTCCAGGAAAAGGAAAAAGTAGGCATATTGACAATGATCACTTAGTCTAACCTCCAGTGAACCATGTAGCAAGTTCAACCTGACATACCATAGTCAAACCTGTAGAGGTTCAAGTACAAAATATGAGTGGAGATAAATGCAATGATAGGAGCTGACACCATAACTCGCGCTGCCTCTGCCTGCAAACTACCTGTTCGGATGATTGCAAGAATCAAGGAGTAGCCCAGCAATGCAATTGCTGAAGAATAGTCTAGCATCTCAGAAAACCGCATGTCCCTGCAGACATGTAGTGGGCAGATCAAACACCCTTAATCAGAAATAAAAAGAAAGAGCTTTAGGTGAAGAACTGATGACCTGTGCACACATCTGCAGTGTGAGAATGTTTCATGAGGATTGATGTCCCTATTTCTTGTAATTAACAGGCCACTTACTAACGTATCACACCTCCAATTTCCCACAAAATACTTCGATATTGGAAAGATAGACAGCTGCAAATTTCATATACAGGTAGAGTCAAGACCAATAGTGTAAATATCAGAAGTTTTATGAGTTTTAAGAACCCCATTTCAGCTACCAGAATCAAATGTTCAACACCAAGAGGTCAAAATAGAGGTGTGAGTGCAGTAGTCCATCAACTGAAGATATTTTGAAACAGATATTCTGTCCCAACAGTCTCAGATTCTCAATTGAGAATTTTGGTCTTCTAGAGTTTTTGCCAATTCACCAATGAGAAGGTATAAGGTTCAAAATCTGTGGTTTAGGATGAAATGAAGATAAAGAAGTAACAGCATACTGACCTTGAGTGGAAGACTGTGCTCCAGATCCAGGAATTCATGGACAACAGGCCATAAACAACCCAAAGGCTTACATATTCATAATGCGGGCTACCATGAGCAGATAATGGAAGCTTGTAATATACTAAGACCAAAAATGAAGAGAATCCTTGAAAATGTATGAGCAAATTCAACACTGAAAATGCCACAGATGCTGGTTCCTGTGCAACTCCCACCCACAGGAAAGTAAGGATTGAACTTGACTAACAATTCAGAGGACTTCAACTGGCAAACAGTCTTCACTTGAGTAACTGTAAACTTCACATGTAAAGGAATCACACCTATAATAATTCCCCTCACACATCAATCTATTACATGCTGCCATCTATCTCCCACACAGGTTAGAGTGGGAACTGCACACTTGTGGACACACACAGGTTTGACAGACACAGAAATGGTGAAATGCTATTTCAACAGTTATAAGTTTTTGAACTCAGGAACCATGGGACTGCAGAGAAACAACCCCACCCCCTCAAAAACACTTTGAAGGTAAGTGCCACATTGGTTCTGACAACACCTTAAGAAACATGCAAGAATGAGTGCAGTCATAACCTTGAGATCATTATCTTCACTAGGAATGGAGTGACTGGCCATAATGGACAAATTTTGGCTACTGATAGGGTGGGGAACCTTCAGCTTGCTCATTAGGTCAAATAGCAGTGTATACTACTAGCCTATCCACTGGCATGGACAAATGGAAAGACCTGAAGACTGAAGATGCGGATGAAAGGCCATTTGCCATGATATTTGACTGGAAGCTGGGCAGCAGATTCTCGCTTCATCTCCTCTTGGACCATGCACTGGTATCTGCATTCACTGGTGCAATCCCATTTCTTCCACCGCAGATAGAGAGGCTCCTTCAAGAATGTCTCATAGGTGGGATCAAGAGACATAGTCGATGATTGATCAACACCATCTGGATCATTGTCTACAGGAAACTTGCAGCTATTGAAGCAGCTGTCCTCTATACACCCACTCTTCTCGCAATTTTCCACACAAGACCTGTGAAAATATCTCCACCATCAAAAACACCATTGTGGTGTGATTCCAAACTTGCTGGCCTGCTTATAAATGGGTAGCGCTCACATTGTTACCAGTTGGAGTATCATTCACACAATTCTCCTTAGTCAATAACACATTTAATGTTCTGAATTGGAAGCAATATCAACCAAGAAGATCAACCTACAAAATTTTGATATACAAGAACCAATCTACATCGTGATCCACTATATCCATGAGATTTCAGAGAAAACTCAACAACCACACTTCAAAGGTCAACTGTTGTGTCCAGTTCCAGCAAAAGCAAAACAAATGCTACAGGAATGATTGTGGTCATAACCAATGAGTATCACTCACAACATATTGGACCCATCACATGCATCCACAAATGGTAATGACTAGCTGCCATTACTTCCCCACTGACTTCATCACATAACAACAGTGAGCATAGACAAGTATACCATAATCTGATCAAATTTTCTTTCAGGTAACAATCACTACAAAACAATCTGCATCCTGAGTTTTCAGTCACGTTTCCTGAAGAAACAGGAAGAGAGAAGACTTGGTTGTGATGTTGACTACCACTCTCTTAAGAGTCTCTTCAAAGACCTAGCTCAAGAGACAAATGATCTGCAATTTATCCATTACTGACTGCAACACAGGAGTCATTAAAAAATTCCCTTCAAAAGAGGATTAGAAAAAAAGAAGAACTGATGATGCAAGGTTTTGCAAAACGCATATCATGACTGACAATCACGACCACTGGCAAGGTGGTCATCATCATGAGTCCCTCCCTCCACACCACAAAGGCTACAGAAAGGAGGATCAATTATGCAGTTTGATGATTTGATCCATGTTGAATACAATTTGTAAACCCGTTGGAAAATGAGAGAAACCAAGATACAAAGCAATCTATGTATGTATGTATCTGTGTGCCAGGTATAATTCTCAAGGCTCTTGTATGTTCTTCTCTTGTCTGCCTCTAGAATGATTATGTTCCATTTTTTGTTTTTCTGTTGCAAACATCCCATTCCTTGTGACCTGATGATGTCTGCTGACAAAAACTGTAACTGACTGAGTGTTTCTGTGGACCTTGCTCTTGTATCTACTACTTTGCTTTGCAATCATCACATTGAGCCTATAAAGTCCAATCATGAATGTTATCGAATGCAGCAGCAGAACAGCAAAACTCCAAAAGTGACAAAAAGAGCATCATGCTCTAGACGACAGCAGCAGCAAACTCCCAAGTGACAAAAGATCATCATGCTCTTTCCACAAGACAATACAAAAGCAAGAAGATCATAGTTTTCCAGATGGAAAAGAGAAAGCGCGGGGGAAGGGGGCGGGAAGCAAACTTATAAGGAAGCCGCTCATCTCCAGCACTAGCACGGCAGAGGGATAGAAAAGATAGCAAGAGCGGCAGCAGCAACAGGAGGAGGAGGCATGGCCCCCAAACCTTCATCTTCCCCTTATCCTGGCTGCCACAACAATGAAACTGCAACAAACAAATCAAAACCTCAACATGGATATGTTGCTTGCTTGCTTGCTTGTAACAATCTCTTCTCTAGATTGTATAATCGTAAAATCGACCAACAAATCCAAAACAGAAACGGAAGAAAGGAGAAGAAGAAAACCGAGCAGGAAACAAAAGCTTGCAAAATCTTCGCCGAGATTTTGAGATTTGGAAGCTTTTCTTTCTTCCGATCTACAGAGGCAGGCTCCTTCTTCCTGCGTAATAATAATCTCCATTCAACTTAGAGCCTCTTCTTGCAGGCTAGTCCTACTACTACAGCAGCAACCAGAAGCTTTTGTTTCCAGCGGCTTCTGTTTTGATGAACCGCCGAGATGCATACTACATAAAACCTCACAAATACTAGAAGCTTGCGGAGAGATGAAGAAGAAGAAACAACAGAAACCACCGCTCACAAGACGACGACCGTGCGCGGGACAACAAAAACCACACGACTTACCAAATGCAATGCGCCGCAAGCTCCTCCTGTGCACACACACACCCGCCCTTGAGAGCTCCTGTTTCAACGAATGCTTTACTTTTGCGACGACAGGAAATGGTCGAATTCCGCGCTTCTGCGAAAAATCTCTCTCTCTCTCTCTCTCTCTCTCTCTCAGATCAACACGCTAATCTCCTTCTCTCTCTCAGGTCAACACCCTAACCAGACACGCGAACGAAACTTCGACATCCGGTGTTCAATCTTGAGTATGTTTTTTTTCTGTTTTTGAAGTCTCTGGTAGGTTACAAGATTTACCAGAGATGCAACGTTTCAGCGGAGAGTATCAAAGCGCGATGCGCGCAAGCACTCGCACTGTTTTTGTTCTTGTTGTGGTCGTCGTGCTCGTCATCGTCGTCGTCGTTGTTGCATCAAAGGATTCCGCACGCCCCTGTAGCGGAAGCTAAGGCTTTCTCTAGACTCGTGACGCTTTTACTGGACTCTTGAAAGAGCGTTCGTTCGTTCGTTCGTTTGTTGCTACCAGCGGATTTCGTGGATTGTTTTGTTCAAGATGGCATCAGCAATCCCTTCTTTGGTTCCAGAATTCGAGTTCTTGCTACAAAAACCTTCTTCTCCTACCACTAGCCACTTCTGATAACATCCATCTTCTCTCTCTCTCTCTCTCTCTCTCTCTCACACACACACACACAACAAACTTGGAATAGAAACAAATGCCTTCATGTTTAGTACCCATCACTGTATTGCAAGTGAGACTATAGATCAGTAGCCATTGCAATCTGATTCCAGAGTTCAAGTTCTTATTGCAACTTCGCCTTCTTCTCCTGCTCCTACTCCTGGTATGTACCTCTTCTACTCTCACTCCAGCTATTTGGGTATAATACAAATACATTGGTGTTCAGCACCCACAATTACTCCAGTTGCAAGCGATTTTGTATGCCAGCCTACATCTATGGCAATCATGATGAAGCTTCACAAACTCATATCACAGAAGAAGGTGCTCTACTACTACAGAGCAATTGATGGCTGAATTCTGAAAACAAACAAATGGGAGGTCTTGAAGCTGTGCTTTTTTATCTTCTAAACAACATAGGCTGACCAGTTGCAAACATGCTTCAGAGTGCCTAGAGTTTGAGCCTGATTTTTCTAGTGTCCTATGATCCTTCTTGAGTCCACAGTGAAGATGCTGGAGCCAGGTGTTCCTACTCTTCTACCTCTATAACTCACCCTGCAAGATATCCATAAAACATATCACTGACTCTGAAGGCCCGTACAGGCCTGGCTCTTCTGCAACTGTTTAGGAACTCACTACAATTTTAATCTGCTTCCAGGAATGAAGTACTACTGTGAAACTCTTTCTTGTAGGCTCTCGGGGATTCTCATCAAGGATGAGACTGCTGCATCCAACACCTCCAGTGATCTTTGGCCATTGCACTTACGTTTTCTATTCAAACATACACTCTTGCAAATCTCTCCCACCTTGACTCATACAAAATGAGACAAAACTAGCAAGACAACTTCTACAATCAAGAGAGGAATAAAAAAAAGCATAAACTTGCTTGATGGAATTTTAAGATCGCAAGGCTTGCTGTAGCTGCAGCACTTGCTGTCGCTGGTCAGGGGGTAAGGAGTTTATTTGCTCGGGAGTCAGACTCAGGACTTGCTGCAGCAATGCCTTCTGTTGCTCAAGCTCTCCAGGTACCTATCATTCAACACACCCATTCCCAAACATCAAATTGACATGCTTTCTCTTTTCTGTGAATTGACCCAAAAAACTGATCATGTGACCTGTACGACATGGCCTCTTTAAGATGGTTGGAACAAAAATGATGCTAAGGCAGCAGTGCAGGTCACTCTCAGCACATCTATGCTGCCTTCAATTGGCAAGAGCTCATAGCAACATCACAAGCAGAACTTTCTGTGCAGGAATACCTGAGATTGTTGCTGGGGGGGTGGTGGCACTGGATGTGGTGCAGCTTGTCCATATACATGAGGCTGCATGCCAGACCCAGTAGTCAAGCCCCCATCTACAGGCCCACTGAGCCCACCTGGACTAGGACCCACATAACTAGGTCTCAAGTTATTATCAGACGCCCCCATCCCTGGAAGAATTGGTGCTCCAATACCAGTAGGAACACCTTGGTTTACTCCCCCCATCGCATGGCCACCAGCCAATGGCACCATAGGCCCCATTCCATGCATACCACCACCAGGCATTCCACCAAGTCCACTTGACGATGGTGGGGCCTGGTTCACGAGCACACCTGGGACCATGCCCACCATTTGTTGTCCTGGCTGCGTCATGCCAGGACCTCTCCCCATTTGGGATGTGCCCCCAGGTCCTATGCCAGGACCAGCAGGCATAACTCCCCCAGCCCCACTAGGCATGCTGCCTTGGCCCAGTGAAGGTGCTCCAGTACTCATATCAACACCCATGCGTCCAATATTTGGTTGCATCATCTGCAGCACACAAGTTCAACATTACCTACTCACTAACATAACCCCCTAAAGGTAATCAGAGCTCAACTGTGATGTACAACCAAAAATGACTCGGTACAGTCACCAAGAATTTTACTGCACTTGACATCAAAGTTACTATTGAAATAAAAGAGCTTGAGCAGAACAAATTACAAGGATAATAAAAACCCCAAACCAAGAAGTGTCAACCATGTGGCACCCCATGTTCTAACAGAGCTACAAGACTGTGACTGGAGGGCAGCTATGTGACTAGGAGACCGACTGTGAGGCCATATTGCAAGCTAGAGGAAGTGTGCAGCTCAGCTCCTCTCAGATAGAAAAAGAAAAATCACTCATTCAGGTGAAGAATTGAGGTACCTGATACTGTTGCTGGGGTAGTGGCTGGTTAGCTGGTGGTAATCCCTGCTGCTGTGGATAAGCCATGGCCACCCCTTGTTGAACCATGGCTCCTTGTTGCTGATCAAAACATGGTCATTGGGTCAAGGACAAAGGTATATATATAAAAAAGGCAGTAATGGTTGTTGCTGAGCTAAAGTCCCAGAATGGCCTCAGAGTTCAGACAAAACACAGAATGCTTGGTTGCCCAAAGCAGCATGTAAAAGCATACATAATCAATGTACTTTCCTGTTCAAACTAAAGACACTGAGCTGTTGACCTAACACAGTGTTGGCCACAAGGCCTGACAATAGCTTGAAACTAAAACTTCAAGACAATGCTTGCAAGATACCTGGAATGGAGTTTGTGCAAGAGGCTGCTGTTGAGGTGGTGTAGGCTGGTAACTGAATTGTTGGAGCTGGTTGGTCTGCTGGATCTGACCAGGGACTCCTGAGGGAGGTGCAGCTACAGGCCTAGGCTGTGGCGGCAGAGGAGGTTGCTGCATAAGGTTGGTTGGAGGAGGGGCAGTGGGCCCCTGCTGCTGTTGAGTCTGTGGGGCTTGCATGGTTGGCTGTACCTGACTCTGCAAGCAACCCTTCAGTGGATGCTGGAACACCACATAACCATATAGCAAAGAGAAGAATGCTTGTAACCACCAAAACTGAGTTCCATAACCAATTTACAGTCCAGTGTGGAGCACAACACACAACCTCTTGGAGCATAAAGGAGTTAGACGTGGATGAAGCCCACATGTATTATCTAACAAGGATGACAATATACGAGGATTTGGCTTACCATCTGAGGGGGACGCACCATTCCCAACATAATCTGTGCCTGCACCATTGCACAGATGACACACCACCCACAAGAATTCAGGATACATTTTTTGGCAATGCTTGGAATAAACTTGGGGGTGTAATATTCCAGAATGTGGAAAATTTCCAGCACCACAGTCTACTGCTGAGTCCAGTTTAAGCCACCACTTGTTGCTTCTATGGAAGTTGTACGATCCTACAATCCACTCACATATCTATGTGTAAACTGTCCCTGAAACATTCCAAATTCTGAAAAAGGAGAATGCCCAACTATATTTCATGCATTGTAAATGACCACAAACACAACAGGAAACTAATATGAAGAGTGACACTCAGCCAAGATGAGAAAACCTGGAAGAGAGCTTTTGTAAGCTGAGGATAGGCCATGAGAACTTGGCGAGCTTGTTGTTGGTTTTGTTGTACCAAAGTCTGCACCACAAACCTCAGAATTAAATTAGACATGATACAGACTGTAAGCCTGGTGCACAAGTCAAAGGTCAAAGCACTATAGACACAGCAGATTCGTAAATGTGATGAGAGACAATGAAATGAAACATACCTTCATCTGCACCATAACCTCATAGAGCTGGTGCTTGGACATGCCAGCCAAGTGATTAGTCAGAGCATCACCACTCCCCCCGCCTGTGCCCCCATTGGCCATGGGCATTGATTGCCCATTCATATTTGAACCAAACTACATACATGCATACAGGAGAATGCTCTTGATTAATCACCACGGAGAAGAAAGACATTCAGCATTCACCTTATAAGTACTCAATGCTCCAAACTTTGCTACAAACAGCAACTTCAAACCAAAGTTTTACCTGCTGTTGGTTGCCTCCCAAGGCACTTGCCATCATCTGGGCTGCAGCTGCAGCAACAGATTGCCCTAGTGGTGGCTCACCACCTCTCTCACCCACAATCCCACCTCCAGTTTGTCCTGTCCCTACTTGCCGCTGTAGATCTGCAGACAAAAATGCCCTCACCGCCCATCAAGCCCATGCAGGTATCATCTTTGTCCCTCTATAGAATCAGGGGGACTCTATGCCATTGTCCACTTTCAACCATCAACAACAGTGCCTGATGAAAAGTCAAACCAACCATAATGGTACATATTTCAAAAAAATAGTGGAATCTGGAAGCAAATAACCCCTTTTCTTTCCCACCACAAAACTTGTGAAGGGCTTAGCTGCAGTTGCATGTGGACTGTCAAGTAAATCACTGGAGGTGGTAAATACTAAAAGTTGGAGAGACAGAGCACAAAGGAAAAGAACTTACCAACAGTGACACCACCTGATGGTGGCAGGCCCTGTGCACCCCGATTCTGCAAGATGAAAGATGCACCTAAGATTCCATGCTTGCTTGGGTGGAAATTCCTCAAAACCCACACTGTGGAAGACTAGAAGAAAAACAACTGCTGCTTATGTTGAATGTTGAAAAGACAAAACCCTATTTTTAAGGTCAGCAGGGTTTCAAGTGTTTTAGACAATAGGTACAAACATGGCTTCAAATTCTCTTTGCCAGAAAAGCTTCAGGCCTGATGCAGAGGAACACTACACTCAACTAAAGACCAGAGGCAATCCACCACAGTTTTTTCAACATTGAACCTGTAGGACAGAAGGATGGGGAAGAAGCACCTGATCTCGATTTCGGTCACCGCCACCACCTCCTTTCTCATTCTCAGCAAAGTCCACTCGAAGCTGTCGACCATTGATTTCATAGCCCTGCAAATTCCGCCGTGCACTCAAAGCCGTCTCCTCATCCCTAAACTCACAGAAACCATAGCCTTTTGGCTTGCCAGTTTCCCTGTCCAGTACCAGTCTGACAACCAAAAAAAGAAAAAATGGAAATTAGATCGAGTGGAGTTTGCAACTTCGAGCATGGCAATGACCTCCTGTAGAGCACTAGAATCAAAAGAAGATTAAAGAAGAAAAAGAAGAAGAGAGCATACCGAAAGCTCACAACAGGGCCGACTTCTTCGCAAATGTGTACCAGCTGCTCCTCTGTTGCGTCGTAGGGTATATTTCCAACTACGAATGCCACAAGTTTACACCAAAATCAAAACCTCCTGGCATTATCAACACATCTTTAAGGCAACAAAATACGCAACCTCTCGAGAACTGTTCCCTCGCCTATTCTCGAAACCAGAGAGCTCTCATCCTTTTTGGGGGGGGAGGGGGAAGCAAATCCTTCAAAACTCCACCTCCTCGTGAAGCCCGAACAAGCGAGCAGCTTGGGGGAAAAAAAAAACACAAAAAGAAAAGAAAAATCTACCAGTATGCCAATCAACAAGAAACAAGACAATAGTTCGTAATCTCTGCTCAAGGGAAAATCAGAGAATATAAGGAGACAGAGAGGAGAAGGAAAGGAGGAAGGGGAAGGAAAAAAGAGCGGCGAGAACACTTTTGGAAGCTCCAGGAGATGAAAAGGAGAAAGCAAAACAAGGCGAGGACCATGAAAGGTTGTGCGAGAGTTTGGTTTTGTTACCAAAAACACAACGAGAAGCGCGGTTTTGATTGTTGCTCATTGCTGAGGGTGAAGAAGCACCCCGAAGATGCAGGGCCAAGCTTGGCTCATAACATAAAACGACTGCGCATTCCAGGCGCACACAAATGGGCGATGGCACAGGAGAGCACAAAGCTTTCCGCTCCGTTTCTTGTGGCGCAAATGGTTTTTGGGTTTTCCTCTTCTTCTTCTTCTTCTTCTTCTTCGTCTCTTCTTTTCCCTCTCCCCCACACACCCCGCCCACCCCGGGCCCCAAGCACCGTCGTCCTGTGCCAGGTCCCATTCCAGGTGTCCAAATCCAGGTGTTGCCTTTCTCCAGGGCCCAATCCAGGTGTACAAATCCCAAATGTTGTCTTGTTCCAGGTCCCAATCTAGGTGTGCAAATCCAGATATTTTACTTGTTCTAGGTCCCAATCCAAGTCTGCAAATCCAGATGTTGTCTTGTGCCAGGCCCCATTCCCACAGGTGTGTGCAAATCCAGATGTTGTCTTGTGCCAGGCCCCATTCCCACAGGTGTGTGCAAATCCAGATGTTGTCTTGTGCCAGGCCCCATTCCCACAGGTGTGCAAATCCAGGTGTTGTCTTGTGCCAGGTCCCATTGCCACAGGTGTGTGCAAATCCAGGTGTTGTCTTGTGCCAGGCCCCATTGCCACAGGTGTGTGCAAATCCAGGTCTTGTCTTGTTCCTGGTCTCATTCCAAGTGTGCAAATCTAAACATCCACGTCCTGAACTCAGGTGTCATTATTGGTTTTTCTGGTTATTTCTTTGAGTTCCTCGTTTTGAAGCAAAGGGCAGATCGATAGTCCGGTCACCGAACACTCCCAGCTGCAATTCAATGACCGTGCAATTGATGGCCTCGGGCTGCCCCAACACCGTTTTGGCAAAGGCACTAACTAACTAGTCTAACCACTAGTGAGAAAGCTCATTACCGGACACCACAATTCGGTTAAAATGCAAACCCTAAACCCTAAACCCTCCCAAAGTAAAGTGGGGGTGTGTGGTCTTTGAAACAAAGTTTTAAAACACGATTATAGAACTCCAACCCTGTAACAGGACAATAAATGTTTTAGGGTTTAAGGTCCACATTTGAAATCTCACAACACAGAAGTCACACATTTGTTAAGGTTTTAGGGGTTTAAGATGCACATTTGAGAACTCACAAAACAAAAGTCTCACACACACACACACACACACATTTATTAAGGGTTAGGGTTCAAGGTTCCACATTTGAGAACTCACTCCTGCAAAAGTCACACATTTCTTACGGCTTATGGTTTTATGGTGCACATTTGAGAACTCAAAACAATGCAAAAAGTCACACATTTGTTTAAGGTTTAGGGTTTTAAGGTTAGCACATTTGAGAACTCACACACCTAAAGTCACACACATTTATTAAAGTATAGGGTTTAAGGTGCACATTGGAGAACTCACAAAGCAAAAGTCACACATTTGTTAGCCTTTAGGGTTTTAAGGTTGCACATTTGAGAACTCACACAGCTAAAGTCACACACATTTCTCAAAGTTTAGGGTTTAAGGTGCACATTGGAGAACTCACAAAGCAAAAGTCACATTTGTCAAGGTTTTAAGGTTTAAGGAGCACATTTGAGAACTCACAAAGCAAAAGTCACACATTTCTTAAGATTAGGGTTTAAAGCTTAAAACCCTATACCCATCAACCTTCTTTCTAGGATTTGAATTGGATCAGACCAACATAACAAGTATTGCAACTAGAAAAACCCTAAACCCTAAACCCACTTTAGAAAACTCAAAGCTGCTTCTTGTTTTCACATTTTGTTCTGCGCAAATGAATCATGTGTCCTGCACATTTTTTTAGACTATTGGAGCTTTAATCGCAGTTGCTCCAATTTCTGAAAAAGAAAAATAACCAACTCTCTCTCTCTCTCTCTCACTCTCTCTCAACTCTTTCTCTCTCTGTCTCTCTTTCTCTCAACTCTCTTCAGAATAAATCTTATACATACAAAATGTGGACCTGTCAGTGATTGAGAACCCAACAGAAGTGTGTAGAAATTGAGGGTGGGTCCCTTGTATGCTAGTGCTAAAATGTCCCCCCAAGGCAAACTCAACCTTCACCAAAAGGCAGTAAAACTAAAGTACATTATATGCCTGGGATGTTGCATAGATAATCATAGACCAATGTTGATTCCATTGTTATCAAAGTGACAGCAGGTTGATTGGGGTGGCGCTCAGATCATCATCAAATCATCACCGAATCATCAGCACCCATTAAAGCCTGGTTTCCTGATGATGGATGCAGTTGTGTTGAGAAATTTTGTCCATAGCCAAGATCCAAACTAGGGTTGTAAGCAAGCTGTGTGCAAAGCGGGAGAATCATCGCTCAAACCCCTTTGGAGGTTTTGCAATAAAATTAAAAACTCGTATATATATATATATGGCACCTTCGCAGTCTTTCTTGCTTGCCCCTTGGTAGAGAGACCTCTGAGTTTGTGGCAAAAAAGTTCTCAGTTAATGAAAACTTGGTGGCAAGTTTTAAAAGAATTTTTTCCATGGAAAAAAAAACACACACAAACTTACTTACTTGCCCCCTTTAGTTCTATCATCGTCGTTGGAAGTTCAAGAATTTAATGGAAAAAATGAAAATGAGGGCAAACAAAACTGGCCACAAGGCGATCATCCCTGCAACCACGTGAAGGAATGAATGTCTGAAGCCAAAGTAATCTTGCACCCACTGGCTCACGCTTAACAATTTTTTTTCAGAGACAATAATGTCTCCTGAGATTGTCAGTTTCGTGTAAACATCACCATATTGTGATGCCATAAGCCCATACATTGTCCATGCCAATGGACAGATCCAATAGTACCATATCCACCATGCAGGAATGAGCTGTAGAAATAACAGCATCATCATCACAACCAGAGAGATGAGCGTGAGATTGATTTCTGAAGGGTACAGCATTAGCCATTGGAAAAACAAACATCTCATGCGTACATAATAAATGTATGCATTGAGCAGGAAAAAAGAATTTTGAGGAAACATGTGTGAGACTTACTGGCATGGGTATCAAAAACCCTGAGAAGAGGTTGAAGAGTGAGTAGAAGAAGCTTGCCAAAATGACTGCAAGTTGACCATTTGGAGTGAGACCCACCATCATCATTCCATAGTTTGTGAATGCAAGCAGCGAGCAAAACATAATGTAAAAGTACCAGAAAAACTTGACAATTGTCCACTCAAAGCCAATCATGGCATACGTAATGGAGGAATAGAATGCTGCTTGTATTAGCACATATAGTATCTCGATCATAACCTGTTTACATCCAACAATTCAGTTTCAGTCAGCCCACAGAACACCTTGAATATCTCTCATGTGATACATCTCAAAATGTGTAATAATTTCCAAAGAAAAGTTCCAACATGGAAAAGAAGCATTGTGGCATGTGTCATCATGTGCCAAAATGCATAGTTTCCAAAGAATGGACCAATGTAAACTAAGTGTGACTGAAATTACACATTTGCCTCACTATCAACATATATTGTTAGACCAAGGGAAATGAGGAAAAGATTTGCCTGTGCAAGTGCATAAGGTATTGCAGAGTACATTCCAGCTGCCTTCTCTCTATAGAAAACAGTTCGCTCTACACCCACCACTGGCTGGACTGTGCCACAGTTGTTGAAACACATGAAAATTGTTGCTGCGTATAGTGCTCCCATGACAATGAAAATGTCATTGGTTGTGTCTCTGCGGGGGAAAATAAATAAATAAATTGAAGGAAAATTCCCAGATTTTGAAAAGTGTTAACGACAGGTGCAAAATTAGAGAATGCAAATAATTCAAGAATAAAATCAGCAAAAAGAATTATCTACAAAAGAGCATTTGTACCACTGGGTCTCACCTCTTGACGCCAATTTGCCAGAAGATGGTTCCAAACACTACAGAAGTGATCAATGTGAAGACAAAGCGAACAAGATTATAGTCTGGGCTACGCCAGTATGTCAGATTCTGCTTCCATAAGCATGAACTCAGCTGTCCAGCAAATGATCGTGCAAACTGAGTTGGAAAACTCAGGTCCTGGGTGCCTGGAAGAGCTTGGCTCAGCTCATGTACAAGAGCTTTGTTTCTCCTATTCAACAAGTCCAGAGGCATGGACATCAAACTGATGTCAGTGAATTGTACTTGAATGAAGAAAAAACTGTCTAAAGATGAAAAGAAAACCAGTTAGAGATGGATCTGGCATCAGGCAATGTAACTGCAAGAACTGAAAGAAGAGATTTCCCCTGGCAAATCCTTGCAAGAAGATCAAAGTACAAAGATCTGTAGGCCTGCAGAATTCATCAACAACACCCAGAATGTTGCATTGATTTTCTAGAATAAATAGATTGCATAAATAGACTTTTTTCGGAATAGAATAGCTCACATGAAAAGGGAGGACTTCTCATAAAGATCAGCAAAGTCAATGTTGAGCTCATTCTCAACATTTACACTACTGACTTCTAGCATCCATGTAGCTGGATTGCACCCCTCACAAATTTTCTGCACACCTGGTATTGCCTGCAAAATTGATCCCACCGCCCCAGCACATTGGCCAGAAAAAACCCATAACCTAGTTTAGTACATTATTCTTAAGAGGGCAAAAAAAAACCACTTAGCATTATGTGGGGGGGGGTGGGGGGGGTTCAAAGACCCAAAAAAATCTCAAATGCCATGTACTAGATTCTTGTGCAAGTATCTCTCACCTCGAAGTATTCAACAACCTTGTGTGAGTGGTGACCCAGTGGGCCCATGTACGCAACACGCCCACCACGCTTCAACAATAGCACCTGCAAAAATAATTTGTGATTCTTGCAAGAAGTGTTAGAAAATTTGACAAGGGTGTGTTAAGCAGAGTTGCACCGTCAATTGCTCACTTTTGGGGGTAGAGCATTATCACAACAGCCTACAAAAGTGGCAAGCAAAAAATATAAATAAATTAGTACATCAAAAGCAGAGATGATTGATCATGCACATCACACACTATTTGTACCTCATCAAAGGCTTCAAAGATGTCTATGCTGGGTTGATGGATTGTGCACACGACAGTACGGCCAGTATCCACAGTGTTGCGCACTGTGCGCATCACAATGGCAGCTGCTCTTGCATCCAGGCCACTAGTGGGCTCATCCATGAATATGATGGAGGGGTTGGCAACGAGTTCCACAGCAATGGTAAGCCGTTTCCTCTGCTCTGTTGACAGTCCAGTCATGCCTGGTAAGCCCACAAGTGCATCTCGCATTGACATTAACTCTACCAGCTCCATCACTTCCTCCACAAATTGCTGCATCAGTGAAAGAACCCAACCCAGGTCTTCAGCATTTTGATGGAGTTTCATTCAAGCCACCCGTAAAAGAAGCCCATCTCTGGAAAATGAAAAATTGTTACTGAATAAATAAATACTGCTGATGATGCTAGTGATGATTTTTGTCAAGCAGGAAGAGGAGGAGGAACAACAACATACACTCTTGAAGGCAGGGTTGATATCTGCTGCCAGGCGAAGCCATGCTGAGTAAACAAGGGACTCATGAACTGTGACCTGTGGAGAGTGAATGTCATTCTGCTCACAATAACCTGAAATGCGAGCAAAAGTCTGCTGCTTCTTAGGATAACCAGCAATGTGGATGTCACCTTCAATATAGCCTGCTGTTTTCCTGCCTGCAAGAACATCCATGAGAGTTGTCTTCCCAGCTCCACTCACACCCACCAGTGCAGTAAGCACCCCTGGTCGAAATGCTCCAGTAATGCTTGTCAGCAGCTGCAGCCTGTCTTCTGGGACCCCTTCATGTTTCATTTCCTGCCAGCTCAAGGGAGACCCAACCAAAACACAAAATCATAAATCCATCATCATCCTCCAGAGCTCTTCTTCCCTTTCATATCCCCCCCTCTCACCCAACTCCATAGCCGATTCTTGAAAGTAGTCTTGAAAGCATCTTGAAGAAAGAGAAACAGAAAATGGCAAGGAAAACCTCGATCTTTCTTCTCTTAAAGATTACACTTTTAAAAGGAAATAATAGTTAGTTGAATTAAGCACTAATCAAGGAAGATTAGCAGCACACCGCAGGCATGTCGACATAGTAACTGATCTCACTGAATGCAATGGATAAGGGCTGAAATGGTAATATCATGCCACGTTCTGGTGTGACTCCTCCAGGACCATACATGTGGTGCTCATTCCGCACAGCAGAGTGATGTGGCAACCCACTCTGCTGCATGCGTAACTCTCCTCCATTTGGTGGTGAGAACACACCTGTGAGAAAGAGAGAAAAATGTCAGTTGTGTGAGACAATTCTGCAACACTTTGTGAGTCTTTTTAACAATACCCACCCACCCCTGCCACCTCCCACCCTAGCTAACTCTTTACCTCCCTCATGAGTTATGAAGAAACCCACAGATTGGGTTTCACAGCATTTTTTATTGAGTACCTTTAGCATTACGTAAGGATCGTGGTAGTCCTGAATTGAACTGTTTTGTTGAATTGGATCTGTTCATGTGCTCTTTACCATCCTCATCACTTCCCATACGATTTGCTTCTCTTTCTGCGAGCGCCTCTTCAGAGATGACCGTCTGGGTCTTACCTATTGCTGTTGATCCAACAGTTTCAGCAAATTTAATTCAGAGTCATTAGTGTACCGAGTGGAGAAATGACAATGATGATTTGTCTTTCCTTTCATTTTCCTCCATCACCAAAACACGATTTCTCCAAAATGGGAGTTGGGAGACAAAGTGCACCCAAAAAAGAAGAAGAAAAAAAAGTATGAAGAATTGTGGCAGGAAGGAAAAACATACGGTCTAGGAAGGTGATAGCCATAATGAAGAGACTATTGAAAAGCAGAACAAAACCCAACAATGCACCAATGCCGATCCAATACCAATAGCCATGCACAAACAGGCCCCTGCTTAACAGTACTTCAACTCCTAACGTGGTTGTGGTGTTTTGATATCGCTGCAATAACCAACAGCACGATCACAAGCTGCACCTCAAGAAGGTGGGTAGGCAAAGATAGAAAAACCCATCAAAAAGAGAGTAGTAATGCAAAGCAATAGAAAGAATGTGAAAAAAGGAGAAACAAAACATTCAAAAACTGCAAAAACGAATGGAGTTGCAAGTAAGAACACAAGGATGATCATGACACAAAAAATCCATCCATCAATCCCAATGTTCCCAGCATTTTGAAGAGTGAAAAGAAAAGCTCCAACCTTATTCCAACGGGGTGCCAGCAATTCATTCACACTCAGTGCTTGATTTGCATAGGTGAGAGGAGAAATCCAATAGAACCAGACCCACCACACTCTGATGTGAGGCCTGGGAATGATGAA
>Ga0209208_10001822_pt1 | contig 30385 bp, 26 predicted proteins | sample S1TSphfallax_3_FD_187694 | JGI IMG/M metagenome (GOLD analysis project Ga0209208, IMG submission 187694) | Host-associated microbial communities from peat moss isolated from Minnesota, USA - S1T2_Fd - Sphagnum fallax MG (SPAdes) (version 2) | ecosystem: Host-associated > Plants > Peat moss >...
GGGGAAATTTTAAGGTTTAGACATATGTGAAGTAATATAGTTTCATTCTATTTCTTTTTCAAAGACAATGGAAAAAATTAGTTTGGAGAGATCACACAAATGTAAGAGACATATTTTCTTTTGGTTTTTTACAAAATTTATTTGATGGTGTTTTAAGATTAAGGTTTTTCTTTGGGCAGTAAATCTCTGTAGTTTAAAAGTTTAAAAATTTGGTTTCTAATTTTTTTCCTATGTTTTTTTTTAAAAAAATTTGTAAACTTTGTATAGTTTTTTGGGTTTAGGGCATACATCATTAGGACTTTTTTTTGTTATGGTTTGTATAGTTAGGGTTGTAATAGGGCTTATGGCAAAATATCATTTGGATTTTTAGGGTTATGCTTTATGATTTAATGTTTAAAAATTTGATTCATATATATTAAGGCTTAAGGTTTATACTCTAAACATTGCCCATTGTATTGGTTTTTTTTATCTTATCACTTGTTTAGATTTATAACATAATTATGAATATCCTTTGTTTCCATATGTTCCATAATTGTTAAAGTTCAATATTTCCTAACCCATTTTTGTTTAAATGCAATATTCGTATCATATTGTGATAATTCATTAATCATGAAACATAAATATATATATATATATATATATATATATATATATATATATATATATATATATAAATGAACATAATGCAAAATTGATCACATTGATGATACATGGGGATAGGGTTTTATGTAAAATTTACTACTTAATGTTAGATTTATGGTTTAGGTTTAGAGTTTGGGACATTTAAATTAATTAACATTTTTTTTACAAGTCTATAATAATTAAAATAAATCTAAGGTGCATTTTGGGCGAAATTTTTAAAGCTTAAACATATGTAAAACAATGTAATGTCATTTAATGTTTTTCTTAAAGAAAGTGAAATAATTTAACTTGGAAATATCACCAAATGGTAAGAGACGTACCTTCTTTTGTGTTTTGTTACAATTTTTATTTTATTATTCAAAAAATTAAGGCCAAGTTTCTAATTGATGAAAATAAATACGTGTGTGGGTATTGCAAACTTATATGAATACTTAGCCTTAAATGCAATACCCACATTCAAGTTTGTTTCTATATAACCCATAGGTGATTTAGGTAATTTAAGGTGTAGACAATTAATATGAGTACTTAGCCTTAAATGCAATACTCACATGTAAGTAGGGTCATTTCAAAATAACCAATTTGTAGTCCAAGTTGCCTTTCAATGAAAACCAAAACCTATATGTAATACTTGCATGTAAGTTCATTTTGAAATAATCCATAAGTGATATAGACAACTTTAGGTAAAGAATCAACCTTAAATGCAATACCCACATGTAAGGTAAGGTCACTTCAAAATAAATGATTTGGGTACCCAAAATATGTCTTTTTATATACCTAAATTGATTTTATGATAATTAATTATTATAATAATTTTTTGAAATATTGATTTGAATAATTTATCAACATAATTTTTTAATGAAGAAAATAAATTAACTATCAAATTATATATTTTAATTTTAAATCTAAATTTTAATTATTTGAATAATTAAGGTTCAACCAAATAATCAATTAATTAATATTAAGAAATAAATGATTGTTTAAATATGATAATCAATCATTTACATTATCTGAAATAAGTTTTTAGTAATTTCTTAATTATGACATTATTTGTTGATACTTATACTAGATTATTATGTCATATGAGTCCCATAAATATCATAATGGAAATTTATATGCAAGTATTGCAAAAAATGTTAAAATTCAATAACTATTAAAAGACCTTTATATGGGTATTACAATAAATATAAAAAAACTAACAACTATTACGAGACCTATATGTGGGTATTTTAATGGATGTAAAAAAATTAACAATTATTACAAGACCTATATGCATGTATTTTAATGGATGTAAAAAAAAACCAACAATTATTATGAGACTTATATGCGGGTATTGCATATTTGAAATGGCCTTATGGAATTTATAATAGAAAGGATGTAAGTATTACACAATGTTCATTTTCATCTTTGTAAACCTTACACAAATTAATGCTACCTATTCATATGGGCCTATTTAAGTTTTGATTCTTACATCTAAAGTATTAAGAAGATTATGAAAAAGAAGACATTTTTAATTAACCATATGCCCATAAACAAGTGTGACTAGAGGAAAATATTATATTGATAAAATATGTACAAATATGGGTGGATCAAAAAATGCTAAAAAACCCAATGAAAAAAAAAAGGTTCTTTATCAAAGGACCAAAGTTCAAAAATTGGGTAGTCCAAAAATAAAAGGGCTGAAAAACCTAATTAACTATATAAAATGGAAATTAGAAACCTTAAACCATATCATTATCTATAATCTCGTGTTTAACTTGGTAAATAACAGTTGCATTTGTAGCCCCTCCTACATGATGAGTAATGTACAGATGGTGGTGTTGCATCTCAACTTGAATTGCATTTACAACAAACTCTTCCTTTGTTATGTCCTAAACCCTATAAACACCCAAAAACCACCAAATTAAACCCTAACACACCTTGGATGCAACAAAAAAAATTTTAAAAAAAACATTGATTATTATTATTTCTTACCTTTCATGAATCATTATAGATCATGGAAATCCAATACATTTGTTGACTCTTGTGTTTGACTTACTTTAATGGATTCTCAATCCCAATTTTTGACATCCCATGCCATTTTCAATTGTCATGCATATGAAAAACGGGTGGATCGAATCATTTTTTATAAATCTTCATCTTTCTCCATCCATGATGTTGCATTTCGAAGCATGTTTCCTAAGCCCCAAACTTAAGACCCAACACCTACAACAATTGTTTTGAAGTTAATTTGACCAAAGTTGGTTTTGGTAATGATGGACATTGTTTTGTAATAATTACCAACTTATCCCATTTGCACTGGGCTTTGGCATGAGCGCGACTAGTAACCTTTTGATCATTTCGCCTTTACATGGCCATGGCATCTCTCAAGATGCGAATGTTCATTTTAGCATGGTCTTGATGTCAAGGACCTCCTTAAGAAGTTGAAGGCCTCCTAGGTTTAGCTTTTTTTGCCACTAAACCATGCACCTCCTTCAAATGTTTGGTCAACAACCATTTGACACAATATACGACAATGCAAGTGCCAACTTTACACTTCCATTTCGACCCAACCTTCATCCATTCTTTGTCCTTCCAAGCCATATTAGGTGGACAAGGGGGTGTCAATGGCTAAGAGGCCTGGTTGGTTTCAAGTTCCAAACCTAAACCAAAAATATAAAAAAGTAAATCATTACTTTGTAGTAAAAAAATCTTAACTTTAAAATCTTACACATAAAAGGTTCAAAAAATAGAATGCAAGCATCACAAAACATAAAATCACACAATCATATCTAACTCCTGCAAACTCTAATTATTTTCAGGTATTGTAATAAAAAAATTTCAACAAAAAAAATCTCACAGTTTCCATCAAATGATGGAAGCCACAAATATAATTAAACTTTTAAAAACTTGTAATTTTTTAATATTTTCATTTAATCTAATCTATGTAAATTCTAAAACAATCTAACCCACCATTTTTTAATCAAAATTCCCAATATGTATTGGGAGTGATTTCATCATTTGAATTATAAACTATCACCACTATCAACTCTAAGCTGCATAAATTACTTGATTCATCAATTCTCAATTCTAATGGAACAACATTTTGCTCCCCAAGTCCCGATTGTAATGGATCAACAAATTGCTTCTTATTTATCTATTTTAATGAAGTAACATTTTACATCTAAACTTCTAAATCACCACCTTTCTTTAATCTCCTTCCTTTAGCCATTAGAACTTTCAACATAAAAAAAAACCACCATTTCATTGTTAATTTTCAATTTTAATGAACTAGACCAAAAGGACCAAAGAACAAGAAGAAAAAAACGACAATAGTTTGTTGCCATCACCTTTTTCATAGCACCACCACCATAGAAGAAGGTGATGACATTGATGTCATCACCTTTTTCACAGCAAAACCATTGAAAAAGGCTACGACAATTGTTGTCGCCTTTTTTTGCGCAAAGCCATCGAAGAAGTTGACGAAAGTTGTTGTCATCTTTTTTTTCTTCTCAAACACAAAAAAGAAGGCGATGACAGCAAGGTCATTGTAACACCACCATAGAAGAAGGTAATGGTAGCAATTGTTGTTGCCTTCTTCTTATTTGTAACACCACCATAAAAGAAGGCGATGATAGTTCTTGTCATCGCCTTCTTCGTCTCTACAACACCACCACAAAAGAAGGTGATGATAGTTACTATTGTCACCTTTTTCTTCTTTATAACACCACCACAGAAGAAGGCGACAACAATTATTGTCGTTACTTTCTTCTTTTTTGTAACACCACCACAAAAAAAGACAATAGTGCATTGCCATTGTCTTCTTCTTCTCAAACACAAAGAAGAAGGCAACAACAATAACTTGTCGTTGCCTTTTTTGTTACAACACCATTAGAAAAGAAGGTGATGACAACAAGTTACTGTCTTCTTCTTCTTTTCTCAAACACAAAAAAGAAGGTGATGACAACTTGTTGTCATCATTGCCTTCTTTGTTGCAATAGTAGCACAAAAAAAATAGGGGAGGAGGTAGGTAGGAGGGGAAAATTTTGGCACGACAACAAGCTTGTTGTTGTTGCCTTGTTCACAATAATAAACAAAAGAAAAAAAAAGCAACAACATGTTTGTGTCACCACCTTTTTCGCTTCAAATAGAAACAAAAATTGAAAGAAGAAAATAATGGCGTCTTCTTCTTCTTAAGCAAAAGAAAAGAAAAAAAACATAGAGAAGAAAAAAAATGCAGAGAAAGGAGGGAGCTTACCTTTCCTGTCTTGATTCTGCATTTGGGATGAAGCGCTCTTCTTGCCATTTCCCTTCATGTTCCTTCAATGTTGAGCTCTCCACCTTCCTCGAGCCTTGTGTCTCATGTTTCTTCGAAGCTCTATGCTACTCAAGCTCGGGAGCTTTCCTGCACTTTGGAGATGGAGTGAGTGAGAAATGAGTTGAGGGAGGTAGGTAGGAGGGAGGTGGGAGGGGGGGAGGTATGTAGGAAGGGAAAAATTTGGGGTAGAGAAGGGGCCTAAAAAACCCTTGGGCAGGGGAGAGGATGTGTTTTTGGTTCATCCCCAAAATGGTGGAACGACTTCATCTTGGATTGGTGCACTGGTGGTTGTTGGTTCACTCCAACCCCAAAACACCACATTTTTTCATTTTGTAAAAGGAATAATTCTTATATCATGTGTTAGAATTGAGATGCTTTGATACGAGAATTTCCAATGTTTCATGCGATATTTGTTCGTGCTGAAGTGGTTTTCATAGTGTTTCATCTTTTAGGTGCAGGTTGTAGTTCACATAATCTCAGTATGATTATGAGAAATTGGATGACAAAAGGGGGTTTATTCATTTCCATCTAATCCTTGAAGCACCCCAAATGAAGCAGACAAGCATTAGGTTTTTTTTGTTTTGGTGTTCTTTGCATTTCATGGAGAATTGAACAATACAAAGTTCTTGGGTAATTGTAGCTTTGATATGCACTCAAAATCAAGTCCACACTTGTTTATGTTACCGGTCACATTCCTTGAATCCTCACACAAACTTCCAACATCTCCCAAACTCAGTTGTGTGGAACAAAAATCCAACCTAAAATTGTCATTGGTAATCAATTTCAAAATGAATTGGCTCTGCCTATGCTGAGAAGTTGAGATTATTAGATGTGTTTGTTGCAATTTAACCATAACCATTCATCATCAACAACATATCATGGTCTTTTAATGTGTCAAGTGTTATTATTGCAAAATATTAGTTTTCTATTGTTATTATTTGTTCATGGAACCCAATTCAAAACATACCACATGACAAATGTCTCAAGTATTTATTACAGAATATTAGTTTCAATAGTTTTTTATTTAGTCTTTGCTAGTCATTATTTCTTGTTGGTACCCACTTCAGTGTGTAGTAGTGCATGACAAAGTTTATGTAGGATGTCTTGTCGAATAGAGTTTTTGTTACATGATCTTTCAGCGTCCTATCGGTCCATGAATGTTTCAATAGTCAATTGTGTAAGTGGCTCTAAGGTCTTGCAATCTATAAATAATTGAGGGATCTTCTTTGTGTTCCAGGCTTGAAGCTGCCTCTGCCATCTTCTCAACACTTAGTGCAACATTCATGCAGTGAGACCAGGCACAACTAGCCAGATGCTCAAAGAGGCATTGCACCTTGACCCGCATCCTCTCCCCCATCAACCTGACAGCAAGAGGGAACCGTCCACACTTGGGCAATGCCTCCAGCAGTGATGTCACCCATTCCACATCTACTTGACCTGACGACATATCCCTTGTTTTTGCTCTTGATGAGACTGATTCAGTGGTTGGATGCGAAGAAGACTTTTCTTCTAATGAGAAGAAGGTTAAGATCGTCTCAAGAATGTCTGCCATCAAGTAGGGTGGTATTTCCACCTTGAAGATCTCTGGCAGCTCAAATGGTGCAGCAGTTCTAGTCAAGAACTCCAGTTTTGTGAATGGGTTGTCTATCCCAAGCTTTCTCCACTCCTTCAAAAAGGCGTCTGCTGTATATTTGGTGCATTGTTCATCCTTTGTCACTATGTGTTCCATGAAGCATTTGGCATCAATTTTGGAGGAGGTCTCCTCACATGGTAAGGGAGGTTGAGTGCCTGAAGCATTGAAAGACCATGCAGGTGCCATGCTTTGGCAGGACTCATGATCGTCCACCTGTCTAGGTTTGTGGCGTTCGATTGGTTTCAGATGTGCCACAGAGACCTAAGTTCATTGGAGAAAGAGTTCAAGATAGTTTTTCCACTGCAATTGTTGAACTGATGTTTCTTCCAAGGCTTGTATTTTTCTAAGACCCAGTATTGTGACTCAATTTGTCACATGTCAATGGGGCAATTGGATTGATTCTTTGAATCCTCAACTCTTTCCATTCTCGCAGTTTCAACTATTTGAATGGGTTTCAAAGAGTTTCTTAAAAAAGGCCCTTTCAGAAGTCAAAAAGCAGTCAAGAGCTTTTGTTGTGAGACTCTATTGGAGATTAGGGATGAGGAGAAATACCAGATTGGCAAAAGTTGGGTAATCAACATTCTGGGCAACTGCTCTCTTCTTTGCACTATCAACAACATCATGCTTCCAGTCATCATAAATGGCATTGCAAAGCTCCTTGCTGTGCTTCCAGTTCCTTCCACCCACCACCTGCTCCTCCATCCTATTCCTCCTCCTTTCCAATGTCACACCAGTTTTCAAGCAAAATAAGATATAGGAAGTTTCAGGGAGGGGATGAGTGATGAAAAAGGAGAGGAGGTAAAAGCTCAAAGATACAGAAATGACAGCAAAGATATAAGGTACATTTCAGTTATGGCCAACACCAGTCCAATAACCCTTGCATTTTGAGGCTCCTTCATACCCACCACCCATGTTCAGGCATCTTGACAAACCCACCACAGGTCCGGAATAGAAGCAAAGCATGTAGCCCAAGGTCACAGCTAGCTAGCTTACAAGTGGTTGTGGGTTCAAAGCCAAGAGGTCATATTCTAGCTCTTACTAGCCAATGCAGGAACTAATTCAAGAATTAGATCAGATTGTGGCTATAGATCACCAAGGCAAGAGGTAGGTACCTAGCTGGTAATGTCAAATACCTTCCATGACATGTGAGCAACTCTATGTTCAGTGCCTTTAGAAACAACAAGACTACATTGATGTGTATTGCCTGTCACCAGAAAGGAGATGGTTCCACCAGCTACAACAGTTCACTCTAGCACAGTTCACACATGCAACCACTCTGAGTTGCAGTGCCTGATTTACCCATCATACAATCTTCAGCATTTGATGTGTAACAGCTCTCCACTTCTTGGCAAATTAAGCATTGCAAGATATGCATGACCTGTGTATCTAGAGGCATCACTCACTGAGTGCCAAATTATCTATTTTGCTTCCCAAGTTACCATTGACTTGCAAGAGCCTTCTTGAAACGTGCTTTCATTCTGTTGACCGAAAACTGTATATTCACATTTTGCAAACTAAGTCAAATAAATGAAACATCACCCAAATAAGTACACTATAAATCCCTCAGTAGCACTGGCAACAAGCCTGTAATTTCTCTTTCAAAACCTTGGCAAAGGGTCAAGGCCTCATTAGTCATGAGACAGATTGGCAACACAACTGTAGCTATCATCAGCTGATACAATTCTTACCGCCACAATACATGGTTAGCAAACTCATGCTGATTGCATTTCATTTTCCTCCTAACCCTTCTTCATCTCCTACTGCACAGTCTACATTCTTTTCTTGCACAGCATCACAAAGGCCCACCCCCCTGTCTCCTTCCAGATCACAATGCAGATTGTCAGGTGGACAATGTGGAAGTTGTTGCAGAAAAAGTGCCCACACATCCACTGCATCCTTGATTGCACCCCCCCACATTGTGCAAAAGCCAATCCCAGCAATATCACACAAGGAAAAAATGGAACATGATCCTCCATCTGCATTTGGAAAGCATGTGAGCTGCATTACCGCTCGCTGAAGGGTGCTTGCATCAGTTCAAATGCTTTGTCTAAAAGCTGCAGCCATATTACCAAGAAGCAGATTACACAATAAGTCACAAATTGTCCAAAGTTCATACCATCACATATGGCATAACAAGTCAAGAAATCTCCCAAATGCAGATCTTGACACCAAACGTTGGCCAACTGATCAGTCGTATGTGCATGTGGTTGCTGCTGCAGAATACACAAAACGTGAATGCAAAGAAAAGAGGCAAACAAGAGGAGGAGGAGGAGGAGGGGATAAGAGTACCTTGCCGACAGTCTTGAGCTCACGGCCAATTGGCTCTAAAGCTTTGAAGCTGATGACATTGTGAAAAGGTAAGGGCCAGAACTGCATACAGAGAGAAACCCCACAAGATGTTGTCCATGATGGACTAAGATTGCAACAAGAAGCAATCTAAAGTGCATGCACACACACACAAACGGACACAGCCACTTGCACACACACACATGATAGGAAACATGGAAAAGGATTATTGAGAACAGCGCATTTCTAAGGAATTCAGGAGTGTACCTGAAAGCCAAGAAGCCTGATGGGCTTTGGTTGTCCAGGAATGATGCAATCAGGTCCTGCAGGTTCCAGAAAACATTCACGAGCAAGTCCATATCCTATTGGATCTGGATGCTGCAATTCCAAAGTCCACAACTGTATGAGCCAAGCATGCACAACAGAACAGGGTTTTGCAGCAGTGAAAGAGGCTCTCAAAGAAGACAAACTGTAATCTGCAGCATATACCACAGACAGACACACACACTGATCCTCCTCACAGGATTGATTGTTCTCAAGCTTCTTTGCATCCAATTACAAATGGATAGAAGGGTATTCCTGTGCTGCAATTCCACAAAGAAAAACTGCAATTCTCAATATTCTTGTGGTAGATCTATCCATCTCACAAAGAAAAAATTGCAATTCTAGAGATTCTTGTGGTCAATCTATCTGTCTCACAAAGAAAAAACTGCAACTCTTAAGATTCTTGTGGTAGATCTAACTGTCCCAGAAAGAAAGAACTGCAATTCTCGAGATTCTTCTTGTATCAGATCCATCTCGAAGAATGGGCTTTGTGTAATTCCTCAAATCTGTGGAAAACCCTAACTTGCAAGAAAATCTTCTTCAACAACATGGACGGTGATGCTGCAAAGGGATTCATAAAAACCGTGATGGGGTTGGTTGATTGGGGGGTTGCTGTTGCAACAAACAAACAAACAAACAAGAAAAGAAAGAAAGAAACCCTACCTTCATGATGCTCATGGCATAGCTGAAGTTGGGTCCCTGGCGAACTGGAAACACAACCCCCTGTGAAATCCTGGGAATGGGTTTCTCTCCCTGTGGTGCTCGCCACGGTGCATCGTCTGCAAACTTGGAGCTCCTTGCCGTCTTCCTCTTGGGAGCCATCACCCCCCCTCTCCCCCCCCTCTCTCTCTTTCTGTCTCCGGCTGCCCTAGAAGCTCCTTCAAATGCACGCACACTGCTTTCCTGTGAGAAAAATCCTGGTGCTCAAAACCCTTCCTTCCTTCCTTCCGCCTTCGCCTTTCTGAAAAACACAAGAGAATGTCGTTGCTGCTGAACTCCAAACTGCAGGCCAAAAATCCAGAAGACGGCACAAGAAGAAGCCTTCGAGAGCACTGAAAGAAAGAAGCAAAGATAATATTGTTATCGCCGCTCTCTGGAGACTCGGCCCTGTCGTTCTTGTCCCTAACAGATGGATGAATGCCGTCAGGAGCGAGAGCGCGTTCCAGGTGGCCGGAATCTGATAAGATTTGCGGCTCTCGGATCCAATCAACATCAGCCATTGAACCACTTTCTGCTGCCGCGGACCCTAATGGATCGGCAAAGCCGAGCGCTATGTGCGTCGTCGTCGTCGCAGCTCGCGAGCGTGGTTATTGTTGGTAAGTACCATCATCAGCTGCAGCTGCTGCTGCTATGATGGCCTCATCAGCTTCCCTGCTGCAGCACAAGCTTCATGGTCACGCAATTGTGCAGCAGCAGCAGTCTCGAACTCAATGCTGCACAGCAGCGGCGACAAGCAATGCAAGCTTGGAGCAAACAAGTTTTGGGGGAGCAGAATGGGGAAGAAGGTTAAGAGCTCGGAGAACGCTGCAACCTGGGAGTGGAGGAGCAACAAGAAGCTTGCGCAGCATCCGATGCAGTGCGAGAAAAGAGGAGAGTGCTGCAGTCGACAAGAGAGGAGCAGGGATGTCGTGGGTAAGTCCTAACTGGCTGACTTCCATCATGCGAGTCGTCGGGAAGGGAAAAGACGACGAGTCGGGGATTCCCATCGCGGCGGCGAAGCTGGAGGACGTGCAGGACTTGCTGGGTGGCGCATTGTTTCTGCCGCTCTTCAAATGGATGATGGAAGAGGGACCTGTGTACAGACTTTCCGCAGGTCCTCGCAATTTCGTGATCGTGGGAGATCCTGCTGTTGCCAAGCATGTGTTGAAGAATTACGGCAAGACTTATGCCAAAGGCTTGGTCGCAGAAGTGGCTGAGTTTCTGTTCGGCTCTGGCTTTGCCATCGCCGAAGGCCAATTGTGGACTGTAAGTGCACCCACCCACTCATACCTCTGTCTGTCTGTCTGTCTGTCTGTGTCTCTATCTGTATGTCTGTGGAATCTGAGTTTGGTTTGGTTGCGAGAATTTCTTTCTTGGGTTTCTGTCCCATTGCTGTAGAATTGCAACAAGACAGTTTGCATCCATCTCAACCACCACCCAAGCTGCTGAAGAATCCACTCCAGGAAACCCTAATGCACACCCAAGCATGCCTGTGGTATATTAGTGCTCTTCAACAGCATGCTCTTGACACTTCTTCTTCTTCTTCTTCCATACCCATGTGCAGTAATGTGGAAGTTGACGTTTGGATCCTAGAATCCTTTCCACAGCAAAGAGACAATCTTGCTGTAGGCATGGAACCATTGGGTGTGCATACTTATCAGAGAAACTTCTTCCCCTGCAAATATGAAGCTTCAAGAATGGTGATTGATGGCACATGGAGTAGAAGGCAGTGGGGGTTGGGAGGCACCAATTCGTGATAAAAATGATGCTGGCCTATCCTCCTCCCTGATGATGTTCCCGATGATCCCTGATGAGCTGCACATCATGATGCCTGAGACTGATGTGCCACATTTGCTCTTTTTGATTGAAATTGGGGTGCTTTACCGAAGTTTTTTCTCTTCTTTCAGATACGTCGACGTGCAGTAGTTCCCTCCCTCCATCGCAAGTACCTTTCAACTATGGTGGACCGCGTCTTCTGCAGATGCTCTGAAAGACTAATTCAGAAGCTTGAGAAAGTGTTGGAGGCAGGAGAGGCTGTGAACATGGAAGCACAATTCTCTCAATTGACATTGGATGTTATTGGGCTCTCAGTCTTTAACTATGACTTCGATTCACTCACCTCTGATAGCCCAGTCATAGAGGCAGTTTATACTGCTCTCAAGGAAACTGAGTCAAGATCCACAGACATATTGCCCTACTGGCAGGTGAGTGAGAAAGAGTACCCAACAGAAACTTGACATATATTTTGCATGACAACAAGCTCAGAGAATATTTTTCCATTTCATTTGTTTGCTCATGAAGCTTACAAGTGCAGAATATTTCCATTTCTTGCATAAATTGCCTCCCTGATGAATCCTGAAGACAGTTGTGCTGTGCCTGAAATTTTTGAGTATGTGTTTTGCACAGGTGCCTCTGTTATGTAAAATTGTACCTCGACAACGGAAGGCTGCAAAAGCTGTAGCCATCATCAGAGAGACAGTTGAGAGGCTGGTTGCTGAATGCAAACAAATGGTGGAAGCTGAAAAGGAGACATTACAAGGAGATGAATATGTGAATGAGTCTGATCCCAGTGTTCTTCGGTTCTTGCTGGCTAGCCGTGAAGAGGTCTCTCCCTCTCTTTAAACATTACCAAATTGAATTCAAGAGGAATTTGAAGGGTATAAGAAAATCATGAAAGGCACATCTTTCAGTGTCCATTGTTCAGTGATGATTGTTGCATATGAACTAGAAGTAAGGTTTGCCTTTACTCTTAGTCATCTCAGTAAGAAGTAAAACTTGTTGCTGGATAATATCAAAGTTAATGAGATGGAAGGTGGGAATGTGGTGAGGAAGGTCTCTAGTGTGCAGCTGCGAGACGATCTGTTGTCTATGCTGGTTGCAGGGCACGAGACCACAGGCTCTGTATTGACATGGACTGTCTATCTTCTAAGCAAGGTGTGCTTTTGCTCCAGAATTATCAAGCTACTGGGCATAACAGGAGGACACTACATAGGTAGAATATAGAACTTGATTGGGACAGGATTGAGTGCTTCCATCTTGTACTATCTTCCATTGCTCACTTCTGCAGTTAACCACCTCTAAAATACTTGGATCAAATCTAAACAAATCTGTTCCTTACTATTTGCAGCACTATTGACTTTCCCTGTATACACTTGCAAGTCTTTCCTAAAGGTTCAAGCTGATCTTTTTTTTGTGGGTTTTCTTTCAGAACCCGTCAGCATTAACCAAGGTTCAAGAAGAGATTGACAGAGTTTTGGAAGGACGAAAACCCCAATTTGAAGACATCAAGGATTTGAAGTACTTGACTCGCTGTATTAATGAATCGATGCGACTTTATCCTCACCCACCAGTAAGTTTGGTTGCCTAGATAAAATTTGTAAGCAAGGACTACCAAACAAAACTAAAAAAAATAATGTAAACCTGTTAATAATTTCTTCAAACAGGCAATTGGATTATGTTCTTAGTAGTGAATGAAATTGCATTCTTTGCAGGTTTTGTTAAGAAGAGCACAGGAGCCAGATGAATTGCCAGGAGGTTATAAATTGGAAGCAGGCCAGGATGTGATGATATCCGTGTATAATATTCATCATTCTCCCCAGGTATGCTTTCTTCTGAAAATTACTTAATCCTAAGAGGGGAGAAGCCACTTTGTCCTCAAAAGATCATATTCTTGTAAACTTTCTTGTCTCTTTTGTTTCTTTTTTTTTTCCCTGTTTGCTGTTTTTTTCTTTTCCTTTTTCCCTTGTGTCTGGATTTCCTTGGTTTTCTCCAATCTCTTTTAGGTTTGTTGGGATGATTTATTAGGTTTGGGAGAGGGCAGAAGAATTCATTCCGGAACGGTTTGATGTAGAGGGACCTGTACCCAATGAAACTAACACCGACTTCAAGTAAGTGACAGGAAAACTCATTTTTAAACACTTGGGGGTTCTGCTGGTTCATCTGCTTTTCTGCTGATTTATAACTTTGCTTTGAACTTGCTTTACAACAGGAAAAACTGGATTCAGAAACCAGATTTAGGGTTTAAATCCTCAAGACATGATGTCTTAGAAAAATAAGTGCACATTTCTCTTCATTTTCTGTTCTTCATTTCATATCTATGGTGTAAACCCTCCTTTTATTGCAACAGCGTATGGAACAATTGTTTGAAAATGTCACATGTGATTTTTCTGTAGGTACATTCCATTCAGTGGAGGTCCACGGAAGTGTGTGGGGGACCAGTTTGCAATGCTATCAGCGACAGTTGCATTAGCATTGCTGTTGCAGCGTTTTGAGTTCACACTGGTTCCAAACCAGACCATCAGCATGACAACTGGTGCTACCATCCACACAACTACGGTAATATAAGTTTGCTGGGAGTATTGCTTTTTTTTTTCCCCCATGAACTTTCTTCTATGGTTATATGTTTTCTAGCAATTGCTCTAGAGATTAGGGTTTAAGGTTTAGGGTTGAGGAGAAATTAGGGTTTGAGATTTAGGGTTGTAGGATGATAGGGTTGGGCAAGCTCATTTTCATGTTGCACTGTTTTCACTATTGAAAAACTTTTGGTGGGGGGCAACAATGGCTTGTGTGATTGATTTGTACCAGGGACTTTTCATGACAATGACTGACCGACAAAGGAAGCAGGTTCCAGAGCTAGTCTTCACTTAGATAGAGCAATAATAAGGCCTTTTTCTTCAATGTTTTGGGGAGAGGGTGGAGTGGAGTCAGCTAGTAGCCAAAAAAACTGCAACCAGTGTTCATTTTATGAGCAAAATCTTGTTGAGAAGATTTGTTGAGAAGATTTTGGTGACAAGAAATGGGTTTTTTGGTGAGGAGCTCTTTCTCACGCTTCCAAATGTTAACAAAATTTCCTAGCTTTTCAGAGCACCTGCAGAAGACACTGCCATCATAGAGGCAAGGTACTTGCAGTGTAGGGGAATGTAAAAAGAAAACAAACCTGCCCATCTTAAAAGTCGGAAAGAAAGTCTTTTTTTTAATTTGGGAAGAAAGAAAGAAAGAAAGAAAGAAAGAATCAACACATGGAGGAACTTAATACTGAAGGTTCTAGTGCTCAAAAGAAATTATAAATCCTACTCTCTCTCTCTCTCTCTCTCTGCTTTGAAAGCTTAGGTGGGAAAGCTAAAAAATGAAGTGAAAAAGCTCACCCTCCTCATAAGCTTGTTGCAGCATGAATGAGGATATATATGCTATTGATTAGAAACAAAGTCAATAGTACATAGTAAGAGAATACCCAGCACTCTCAATTCTTGTGATGTTAGTTTTAGTGTTGTCCTGGGTTATGCTTTTCCCTTCTTCAAAGTGTTAATTCTAATGCTCAAGATTTTCTCTGCTGTCTCATTGATAACTATGTATGCTAGGTAGGGTGCTAATTGTAAGAATGGAGGTGTTTTCTCTGCTGTCTCACAGATAACTATGTCTGCTAGGTAGGATGCCTAAAGCAGAAGCGAAATGGAGAACCTTCTTGAAAGGTGAAAGGGGGTAGGATTTCAGTGAGAGAAAACAGGGATATCTATCACTAGAAAGTGAAAATTGATACGATGAAGTTTGATGAACAAACCTGAGTTTGGAGGCTGTAATTGTTGTCATGATTACACATGTTTACAAAACCCAGGATGCACACACCTCCTGATTTGTGGGTAAACTCCTGCTGAAGAAACAGGTGAGTCCACTGCTTCAACCAAGTATGGCAGACCATTCTTGGCATGTTGTGCAAATCCACCAAGCATCACACTGCTAATGTCATTGTAGGCTGATCAAATTTCAGAACAACTATCATGAATGAGCTAGTCAAAGATGATATGATGAGAAAGTAGGACGAAGAAGGGAGAAAGAAAGGTCATGGAACAAAGATTCCATTCTGCATCAAGGTCATCATCAGATGATGGAGATGATGACAATGATAGCTCCATGTATCACTTGGCAGTGGTAGGGCAACATCAAACCACTGAAGCTCTTACAGCTAGGTCAAACTGAGTAGAACTTGCCAAAGGAGTCAAGATGCAAGATTGCTGGGTAACTACACTATAACACAGGATTCATATGTGGGCACCATATACTTGATGTTGATGAAAGCATCGTCACCACCATGTTGCTCAAACATCTCTAGTGTTGCTTGAACAAGGTCACCAGTACACATCTTTTTCTGCTGGGCATAGTCAATGTTGTCCCCAATGTTCACAACATTGTTCTTGAAGATAGCCAAGATAGGCAATAGCTGACGATAATAGGGGACCAAGGATTCCCCTATCATCTCTTCAGACTGCACCAACTTCATCAATAGCTGCAAATAGGTTGCAAAAACACACAAGAAACACACTGGTTACATCTTGCAAATTGAGCTAGGTCGCAATAGCTTCTTGAGCATATAGTTCTGGAGCAAAAGATGCATATGCTCCCTTTCCCAGCAGAGATTTGAGTTGAGATGCTCACCATGAGAGTAATGTTGATGACAGAATGATCTCGTGTATTGAGAGCTGCTTTAATGGGGACAATCAACTGGGGAACAACAGGCAAAATCTTTCCCTCCCCAGCCTGCAATTTTCCACCCCAATCGTATCATTGTCACACATCCACTCTTGGCTACATTAGATGAATCATATGAGACACTGGTTCAAGCTTCTGCTTATAATATGAGCAGAGGTGACTCTTAATTATGAGTCACCTCTGCTCACATCATGCACATCATCTGCTAATCACATCTACTGAGCCTAAACCATCTTCAGGTATCAGCTACAAGTCCTGAGGCCATTGACCTAGATGAAATGCAAAAAGCCTGAATATCTTGAATCAGCATAGGAGAGCTAGCATGAGAGAGGGAAGGTATCAAGCCTTAAGGAGATCTTCAACGCCTCTCACTGCTAGAAATCGGTAGGGCTCTTCCTTTTCACGAATGCCATCAAAGAAGAGAGGCAAGTAATAGTGATAGTCCACCTTTGACACTTCCACCTTCCAGTTGATCTGGTTCTTGGACCCGCTGAACTCAATTGACAATGGTAGATCACCTCTCTCATAGTACTTTCTAAACTGTGAAGTGTACCAACAATGACTTGTTAAGCAACAAAAGCAGCAAACAAACATCATTTTGCTTCTGGTTAAAAAATTGAATACCGCATAATGCAGAATTGATATTTTCCCTTGAGATTGAGGGCCAACCAAGAAGTGTGAAACTTACAAGAGAGTTGGGGGGATTGTCCCGTTTCTTGAATGCTCCACCTGCAGGTGGGTGGGGCTTTCTCTGCTTGGAGCAAGGTGGGCAAATCCCTTTCACTATCTTTTCACCATCCCCTTTCTTTGTGTAGTTCTTTGGAGTTTTTCTTGCAACTGGATACCTGCAATTAAAGTATGCAGTACCATTTGCCAAGGCAAACCATTGAAGGAACCAAATCAATATTGTTAACTATGATCACATCTGCATCTGCAAGTGATTCTCAAAATGAGAATCAAGAATTCAGATCCACCATAGCTGGCTCAAGACATTTTTAATGAGGCAATTCTTGTCTGATGCTGCTAAGATTAACTTCGAATGAGTGCAAAATTTTTCTTGAACTGCAGTTTGACGTGTGCACCTCCAATGCTCTCAACTATTGGAAATGCTTACTATACAAAAGAAAATTTGATATCAAGACGAATAGCAAGACCTGTCACCAGGGTGTTACTTCAAGAGCTACTTCTGTTCTGAAATTGGCCCAGATTGATGATATATTGTGATAAATCTTCTGCCCTGTTTTAGTAATAGTTGCCGATCTCTCATCCACCTGTACCACGGTGAAATCCTAGAGTTGTGCTGAGAGACAAAGAAAGCATTGATAGAGGTAGAGATAAGGTACCTCAACTCTGCTGATGGTGACCAATAAGGTAAATCCTTTCCAGTGAGGATACACCTTTGATGCTTGCCAGCTTGTCGCTTTTCCTGCAAATGCACCACACCACACCTTTAGTAACCCCGTCTTCCAGAATTGCAACCTTCTGTAGTAGCAGCTAGGTGTTAAAGCTTGACTCCCTTCAAAGTCTGCCAAAACAAAATAGAAAGTAGAGCTCTCTCTTGGAAGCATTCACATGTGTAATGTTTACATAGGTTCTTAAATCCAGGAGCAGGGTCCAGAATTTGAGAAATTTACTGAAACAGGAAGTGTCTGCTCAAAGCACGATAGTGATTGTGGGGTTTTAAAAGCAGTTGGTTTTCCTTTGATCTTGGCTTCACAATACTCAAATGTCATTAACGATCCACCAATGTCTTGCAATGCCATCTTGTGCACCCCTCCTCTCTAGCTGTATAGCTTCTGTGATGATGACATTAAGTCAGTGTCAGTGTTTGTGTTTGGAGGCAGGCAGCATTGACAATCAAAAGTCAGAATCAACATTCAGCTGTGCACTGGTGCTCATATGAAAAGAAGGAAGTTTCGAAATCATGATGGCAGAGGAGCTCAATAGAACAGTTGGAATCACACTCTATCTGCTCTCTTATGCAAAACCCAATTTTGACTAAAACTATATCCTGTTGCTGGCCTCTAGATTTTGTACAACACTCAGATTTCTGTATCCTGGGAAGACGCGAAAGGAGAAAACTGCAAATCCCACGTGCAACAACTTTTACAAGGAAAGTGGGTTCCAGATTGGAATAATTTCATGAATGCACCAATACAATAGCCACGAGAGTGAAGGGAGAAAAAACACTTTACTGGCAGTACAAGTGTTTTGTCAACAGTGCTTGATTCTTAGTTCGTCACTGCTGCTAGTGAAGAAGCGCTCTCCATGGTATGGTCTTAAGGTCACAAGGCTCTGAAAGCAAAAAACCTGAAAGCAATGTGGATCAAGACAAAACAAGAGGATTCAAGTCGAACAGGAGGCCATCATGTGTGGATATCTATTTTCTGCAGTTATTAGAAAAAAAAGAGATTCAAAAAGCTCATAACTACCTGGCGCCTCTAGGATAACTGTACAAAAGATATGCACAAACAAGCTTAAAGGTATGATGCTTCTGGAAACGAGATCCTGTCCTTCAAGAGCGTTTTAATTTCACGAGACCGATCCACAGACCAAGAAGAAACAACATGACAAGCCCAGGAAAGTGCTTCCAATTTCAGATCCCCAAGAGTTCCTAGTGTGACAAAATACTCCTATCGAGATTTCAGAAAAAGAAACGCACGCGGCACACAAGCTTCAGAAACTATTTTGAACCAGCAAATCAAAAGTGGAAGGAGAGCAAGGAAGTGCTCACAGTAAAACTCGAAAAATAGAAAAGAACAGCTTACAAGCTGCGATTTATTGTCGGCGAGGAAGTCTAGAGAAAACTGTGGCGATCCTCACTCTGCACAAGCCCTGGAGATGCGAGATAGGCGCTGGAAATGTAAGGATTGAATGTCTTTCACCGCATGGCGCACTTTCTGGACATGATCGGCGGAACATTCTAAAAGACGCCGAGAGAAGGGAGACATCAGAGCAGCAAGCAAGATAATATGTGAGAAAGAAGGGGAAGAGACATCACGCTGCAGATTCAGCGACGTTTAGCCTCCTCTCTATAAGAGAAAGGATAGGAAACCGACATGATCGACAGAATAGATTCCACAATGAGCCGATAATGGAGCATGAATTGCAGGACGTGAACAAACTTAAGAGACCAACGACAGTAGAAACAGACGTGTTCTTCGAACAGTTCTCTCAAGGCGCCATTTGAATCTCCTACAACACCAAACGCATGCATGTAACGACGACGATAAAGAAACAACAGGAAGGCGATAGGACAAGGGAGAGTAAACAAGAACATCGATCCAACGTCTGCCCCGCATCTTTTTCTTTTCCTATTCGGAAAGCACTTCAATTCAGCTCCCCTGAACTGGAGAGCAAATCGTGAAGCCGGGAAGTGAGACAGAAACGAGGCATCAACAACAGACTTTTGAGATTTAGAAAGGAGAGGCAGGGAGAGGGGAATGAAAGGGGATACCCTGACGGTTACAGCAAAGGAAGCAGCGCCGATCCTATATTGGTCTCGCATTACGAGCCGATCCTCCACCAAACCCCCAGTTTTCAACCGTAGCGAGCTCCAACAACTCTCGTGTTAATAAGGCCTGCGTCAAAAGAAAGGTTAGAGACCGTTAGACAGCATGCTACACTCATCCATCAGTGCCATGTTCTTCCTCTACCTGTTCCCGTCTTGCAACAGCAAGCAACCTTTGATTTGATCAAAGCGCATATGTGCGTGAAAAAGATCAAGAAATTGATGAGCCTGGATTTATAATAATACACCCTACCTATTCGGCGACACATCGCAATTGTCTCGCGCGAGGCCATCGTCGTCGTCAACATCATTGTTCCAATTCGCAAAAGGGTCAAGATCATCATCATCATCCTCTTCCAAGAAGTCAATGGAGTGTAGTGAAAGAAAACCGTTTTTTTGGTGGGTTTTCTTTCCCATGCAAGCGAGCGACTCACGCGACTCGCGAGAACAAACAAAACACACCCACAAAGCAATTGGGACACACAAAACGAGGTCGCAACGGTCGAAGTCGAAGCGACCTGACCTTTCATCTCCTCGTCTCCTTGTGCAAAGCTCTTGGGACGGGTAAGTTAAGTACCCGTTGTCTACGTCGAGTTCCCCAGGCTCCCAGAAGACTGAAAGAACAATATAGGGGTCCCCGCCATAGTGATGAGTTCCCAAGCCCAAGAACAGATATACTACTGCATTGTGACGACCGAGTTCCCAATACTGAGAACAATATTACCTCCCATTGTGGTGAGTTTAGCATAGCCCCCATAACACTATATAACCAGTGTTGGGTGGGTACCAAACTGTGGTCAAGTTTTCAGCTGGTTCTCACACTAAAATTGGTCGGGTATCATTCAGGGTTATACCTAAGATGATACTCAGATGTCAGGGTATGTAAATTGAGATACCTGATTCACAAACAACCAGATCTTTTCTCTTTAAATTCAAAATTTGATACATGGGTAGGTTATATATATAATCCTTGAGTTCAGTTCTTAAGGCTTTAGGAGTAGGGAGTCTAGGTTTAAATAGAGTGGAGTTAAGGTTTAGGTTTAGGGTGAAGGTTGTGTTTAGGTTTAGGGTGTAAGTTGGAGGCATTGCTTTTCTCATGTGAAAGGCAAGATTATAACCCAAGTATGTTGTTTTTCTTGTTCATCGTGTTTTGAAGGTGTTCATCTTGTTTTTAAAAGTGTTCATTATGTTGTTAAAGCTCATCATGTTGTTAATTCTCATCATATTTGTTGATGAATAATTAAGGTACAACACTATTGTTGGTCTAGTTGCTAAAATTCGTTGTGTTGTTGAAGTTCACCATGTTGTAATTGGTTGCAAGTGATCATCATGTTGTTTCTTGTTGCTTGTGTTTATCGTGTTATTGCTAGTTGCAAGTGTTCATTGTGTTGTTCTTGGTTCTTATCCTGTTCATTGATGAAAAATTGAGGTACCAACACTATTGTTGGTGTTCATTTGTGTTGTTGGTTATTCATCATGTTGTTGTTCATTGTGTTGTTGTTCGTGTTAATCATGTTATTGTAGGCATTCATTGTGTTCATTTTTTTAAAAAAATCTTGTCATTGTTGTTCACGTTGTTGCTAGTGTTCATCATGTTGTTATCGGTTGTTGGTGCTCATCATGTTGTTTTTCACTTTGTGGTTGGTACTACCCCTACCTTTGAATCACCTTATAAGTTGGAGTTTCATTACAAGTAAAAGGTTAATGGTTGTAAAGCTTTAGCAAAAAAATGAATTTGTGTGATGTTTGACTTTTTCCCAACTTGTGTGATTTATGTTCATTTTTTTCTCTTATATACAAAATAATGTGCTAATAATATGTTTAAATTTGTTTGTGCAAGAATAACTTCCAAATTGAAAACATTGCTTACAACCTTAACTTTTTATTTCTATTGTTAAAGTACATTTTTAAATAGTTTTACATTTGAACACTTGGAACACATTACTTGTGAATCAACTTGTGAATAATTTGTGTCCATTTTCACATTATGTAAAATTGAAAATAATGTAATTGTTTGGTTTTCTCAACCTTCATTTGTCAACATATCTTGAAAATGGAACAAAAAAATTTAGTTGAAAGATGTGATGTGTTCATGAATGAGAATGAAATAAGACCGGAGGTAAGAATTGAACTTGGGAAGTTGAAAAAATTCCAAGTTCCCAATCAGAAAATGATGATACAATGCAATTAATTATGAACAAATTGCATGAACAAATGTTAAAGTGGAGACCCCATGGTAAAAAAATTTCAACTTGTGCATTTTTTTGTGTCAATGATGGAATCACAAGTTGATGTTAAGGTGCCACAAGTCATGTATAGTATGTTGTGTTATAGTAAACTAGTAGGTCATGCAATATTGGAACCAAGAACAAAGTTGAGTAAAACTCTTGTTTCATATTTCAAGAGCAATGGAATAACTACATTAAAAAAAATGTGGACGTAGACCATGGACTAATTGTCAAAAAAATTGAGGAAAAAATGAACAATATGAAAAACCCATTGGAAAGGCAACCTACAAAGAAAAGGCCTATAGTGACTACAAGTGCAATCTCCAATTTTTTGGGGGCCATAAATCTTTACAAAAAGGATAATGTGCACCAAAAAGATTTTGAGGAGAATTTAGGTTTATTAGTTATCAAAAACTATTTACTCATTCAATTTATTGAAAATATTTGGATGAAGTTTTTGATAATGCAATTATACCATTGTGGTTTTTTCCTTTCCAAAAAAACCTTTAATCAAGAAATGTTACCAAATTTGGTTGAAAAGACAAAACAAACATATGTCTTCCCAATCTTGGCAAAATGTGTTTTTGGAAGCAAGCTACCGCATGAGCCTAGAACTTAAAGTTGGAACTTGGGATGGTTAATTATTTTTTTCCCTTATACACATGCAAGTAAAACCGAATAATTTAACCACAAAATGAATGTTCTACAAATAAACTTAAAAACAAACATGGGGATGAATGTAAGCATTCATCTTCATTATGGATTAATGATTTTTTTATTCATCTAACATATGGATATATTTTTTGAAATGACATGTTTTTAATAAATAGAACTTCCATCAAAATTATGGATGAATTTTTTATTTTATCATTAAGTTTTTAACGATGAATTTTTTTTTCCATAATTTTAATTAATTAAAGTTGCCTTGAACACAATTTAATCTTATATGATACTAGTGTGATTAGTGCTGTTGGTCCAAATGTTACCATGTCCTCAACTGATTTTTCCTTCCAAAACCTAGTTTTTTGGAGTTTATTTGAATTTTCAACAATAATAATCATTTAAAAATCAATATCTCTCACATTCTAAATCCAAATCTTACCAAATAAATTCCATTAAATCTTGGTCATCAAGATTTTTCCAACAACAAATGCACATTTCAATTCCTACAAAAAATTTAGCTACAATTTAATTTAATTTTCAAGGAAAAAATCATTCAATATTTAAAAGCTTTTGCATTACAAATCCAAACGTCATGGAACAAAACCCATGCACCCCTTCTTGTTGAAAGCTTTCCAAAGATACCAAGAACACAATTTGAAGCATCCTAGTTTGGTGGATCTCACAACTACAAATCAAAACAAAACAAACTACGTTCCTTCATAAATAGATAACACTTATTGAATAGTATAATATAAATTCCATTATAAATGTATTTTATGGCTATGGTTTAAAATGTTATTATTTTCAATATGTCTTAACTAAATTGCTATTATTATGTTAACATCCATCCCATGATCATTGTTTATTTTTAAAGTTATTTTTATTTATCTTTATTTTTATTTTTTCAAACAAATTGATTTAGAGTTGTTGATGACAATGACAGTTTTTTTTCCTCTCCACAAATGCCACAACTTCTTTCAAACCTACTTATAAATATTGTTGATGACAATGGGGGGTTTTTTTTCATTCTTTTCCAAGGGTGCCACAACTTTCTTCAAATCTATCTAGTGTTGTTGACAAAAATGATTTTTTAATGTTTTAGATATTTTTAAACTACCTAATGTTTTTTTATGACAATGGGTTTTTTAAATGAACTAAAATTCAATTTTTGGCATCGTAATTAGTTTTTGTCAAACAACTCACTATCATAGATGACAATGGGGTTTCAAAAATAAATATGTAATTTCAAGGCACCTTAATTTTTAACAAACTACATCTCTAGTGTCATTGACAACAATAAGGAGGATTTTTTTTAACACTCATTTGATGACAATATTTTCTTAAATTGACTAACATGATTGATTCATGAAAATGGTTTTTAAAACAAATTTTTAAAAATTATTTTGGTCCTATCATCATGTTTCCGTCATAATTGCATTATGGACATCATTATTAAATGGCATTCAAGTTTGAAATGTCAATACTTGGACAAAAAATGAGGATGGATATAAATAATTTTGAATATATTTATTTTCCAATCATGGATGAATTTCATCCAATGATTTATTTATTTAATCCAAATCATAAATGAGATTCATCCATATGAAATCATTCATCTATGAACATATTCATCCATGTAGGTGGATTAAAATCATATTAAGGTCTAAGTTCCAAGCTCAAGCTTTACATTCATGCAAAAGCCAAGTTTTGATTTGTGAATGTTCAAAGGAGCACATTATGTTTTTACATTGATTCTGAATTTTTAAGAAAAGATTGGATGCTTAAACACATTATAATTGGCTGATTGGAAGCATCAAGGCAAGCATTAGTAAGAAGTTTACAAGACCTTTTAAAAAATAAGGTTTGACAATATGGTTTCAAAATATTTTTGCTTATGTGAAAGATGAAGATGCAAATTTGAATATTATGATAGCTACCTTGAAGTTAAAAGTAAGTAAGTTGAGAAAATCTCTAGAGGCTTGAAATATGTTTCCATTGGATCAACCGAAACAAATTTGCAAAATGTATTACATGGCCTAAAAATCAAGGAAAGGAAGACATGAATGGAATATGAAGACTTACATTACTACAAGCTTTAGGCCCAAAAAATTGAACATGTCAATCAAAACAAGGTAAAATGCAAGTTACTATGTTTTGGTTTTTTTCTTTTTCATTGTTTTGAATCTTTGTAATGCAAAATGTTTCTTTTTAATTTGTAAGATTGAATTATGTAGGTTTGCAAACAAAGTGATCATGTTTCAAGAAGCCTTTTAATTTTGAAAAGCCATTGCCCTTTTATTGCAAGCAAACCAGTCCTATTATCACTAGCCATGTGCCCCTCCATTCACATGGCATATATCACATATTATAATAAACATTTTGTTTCATGTTGTCATGTCTTGCATATTAAACTAGTCCATGGGTGATTAATTGTTAAGTGATGTTTTGAATGTGCCATATCCATGAGCCTAAAACTAAAGGAAGAAATGAACCATCTCCCTTTATCGAATGTATTGATTGATGATGATGATTTTGGCTTAACTTTTGAGTTAGGAACTTTTGCAAAAAACATAAAAAAGGAGGTCATTAAGGTGATTAGCTATTTGGTTTTTAAAAAAATATGATATGACCCCAAGGGGGACATTTAGTGTATAGTTTGGGATTTACGTGCGTCAAATGACCATTTTTAGGGGGTGTATCAAATAATTGTCCAACATATTTTATATCACCCTATTGTTATTTAATTTTCTAATATATACATTTTAAAGCCACCTTATATTAATTATAATCCACTATTTTAGATTATTGCATACCCTATATTATAATTAAATTGATTATTTGAATAAAATGTACCCTATATTTTTACTCACACATTTTCTATTTTTTTCTATTAGTGTCCCCCTTGTGGATGTGACGAGGAAAAAATTCATAATATGCTAGCCTTGACCTTAGATCCTAGGTTTAAGAGTTTGAGATTAATTTTTTGTTTTATTAGTCATGAGCATGGGGTGCCATAGTTGAAGAATATGATATAGGAAATCCTTGTTTCCTATGCTCTTGAAATTTTATCATCATTTGTATCCATTGTTTGAGGCTAAAAGTTCCCTTATTTACATAATTGATGAAAATATGTACTTGAACATTTTTGAAATGGTGGCCAACATCAACGAACTTGCAAAGGAGCTTGTTAATCAAGAATTGTTGATATTTCATAGATATCAAGTGGATGCAAAAGATATCAATTGCCTTTTGGAGTGGTGGAAGAAACATAAAACCATGTTCCCAACTATTCACTAGAAGAAATTTGGGGATATGTAACCAACCTATTTGCGATTACTTTTACAACTACTTCCCAAGTTAACCAAATTTGGGGGGAGGGTTTGCAACTATATTGCAATTAATGTGTAACTATTATATTTTTCATCCTCCTATATGAATGTTTTTAAGATTATATTCATCCATGAATAAACCCCCATGGCCCATTAGTTGCATATGTAACCAAAATTTAGTCACAAATAACTTGAAAATGAAGCCCTAAAGATGTATAATGTGTATTATATATGGGCATGATAAACTAGATTCCAATTAGATTTGCCAAGTGGAATGAGCTAATTAAAGAAACTCAGCCCTAACTTGGTTAAATATAAAATAAAATAAAATAGTATTTTAAAAGCCCTAAAACCTACCTACCTACCTACCTATTTACCTACCTTGGCCCAATAACCTACCTACCTACTTACCTACCTTGGCCTACTTACTTACCTACCTACTTACCTATCTTGGTCTACTTACCTAACTACCTATTTACCTACCTATCCTAGGTTTCCTTACCTACCCACTTATTTTTATTTTGGATATTTCAAAATCACAAATATTGCCATATGGCACAAAATTATTTGCCCACATGTATGAATCAAAGACCTTAAAAATAAATGGTTGAGATTAAAATTTTGGTAATAACCTTGATTTATTTAATATTTTTTCAATATGCCACATGGCAACATGACATTGGTCATTAGAAATTGGTCACTAATTACATAATAGTTGCATGTGTTATATAGTCAATGGATGAAAAATATAGAAAATTCAAATATATACTTCATCCTTTGTCTATGTGATGACATCATCATGACATCAACATTTGCAACTAATGTCACATGCAATTTGTTTAACAAAATTATACGCATTTTAGTTGCAAATGTCATTTGCGACTAGAAATTAGTCACAAATTGTAATTGGAAATATGCAAACTTCTTCTAGTGATTGGTTTTTTAGCTAGACAAATGTTAAGGATTATAAGTTCTTAAATTGAGACTAAAAGAATTTTTTCCCTTGTCATTAAATAACCTTGGTATACAATGGGCTCAAATCTAGAGGCCCATTGCCAAAATCAATGAATGAATGTGGGCTTGGTGATGACAAAGTGTGCCAAATTTGATGAATGTAATGACTAGCTGAAGTTTGGAATACAGTCAAAATGCCCCATGGTGTCCTAAGATCCAATGTGGAACTCACTTATAACAACACAAGAACCCAAGCTCAAAACATAACAAGAAAACAATAACCCAAAGCTTGAAAATGAACTTGGATAAACACAAAAACCTACAAAGCAACAAACATTATGTTGTGGCTCAAATCACCAAAGATTTTCACCATGCAAATTTGAGGAGATTTGCCATTGACAATCAAATAACCTTGAGAAATTTATTTTTTGTGAATAAGAATTGGCCAAATGATGCAAGGGTGAGATGCAAGGCTCCTAATAATGTGGTAAATTTGATAGATTCCAAATTAAACTTACAGTAGGAGTTAGATGAGTTCAAAGGCTCATTTGATCAATTGAAAGAGGACTAATCTAATTTAACCTTTACTAGTTGATGGGCTTTACAAAAAATGGGATGTTATTTTGTGAACAAGTGAGCGTGAGTCATGAGCCATGAATGGGTGAACATGAACATGAAAAATTATTCTCAATAAATTTTGTCCATGTCAAAAGGTATATTTTTTAACAAATTATGGTGATGTGGAGGAACATTATCTAACACAATAGAATATTTTTCCATGTCACCAACATATCCATGTGGCATTCAATAACTCCAAATTGTAGGAATTAAAATGGTTCTAGTGTGTGTGATCTCCCATTCCATACATTAAATTAAATATAAGACATATTGGAAACACGGGTCCAAGGTCCAAAGTCCAATGAAATCAATCAATAAGTTGTATTGGGTGGAAGCCATCAATTGGACATTTGGCCTACCAACAAGGTCCCTAAAACATTGGGACCACCAAAGGTGAAACCTATAGGGGCAATCAAGCGGTTTGGATCCCAAAAAAAAGGTATTATAAATGAAGATCTTTTAACAATTGTGTGTGTCTAATTTCTCATAGGATTTAAAATAATATTTCCAAACAAATTTTGTGGTTGTTCAAACATCTATAACTACTCTAACCATTAAAGTCATTCTACCATTTGTAAATGTTTTAACATCACCAATCCCATGCAAATAGTCCAATACAAATCCAACCACTTTCATGATAACAATAAATGCACAAATTGATTGGATATTTACAAATATGTCATCAAACGCAAATGTTTGCAATCGTGGATAATTTTGTGCATCTAATTTAGTTTTCTTTGTGAGCTTGAAGGATCAATCAAAGGAACCCATTTTAGAATATCTTCATTTGCATGAATATTTTCCAACTATTCATGGTGTCCACCTTTAGAACCCATGTTAGTTCTTAGACCAGCATTAACTTTGATAATTAGATATAGAACTAACATAATTACATTTTTTAATTGGCATTTGCTTCCTTTGTTGTCATTTCATTATGTTGAACCATCCCTAGGCCCATTTTACACAAGGAGTGTCAGCCAATGTTCAACTTCAATCAAATATTCCTTTTAGTGAAAAAGTTGAAATTAGCCCCAAGGGCTTTACTTTAGGAGGCAATGTTGTAATAGAAACAAAAAAAAATCAATCTACGGCAAGTTATTTTTTAATGCTAGACTTCATGGCCATTACTTACCCCCAAGGAAAACAAATTGATACCAACAAATTTGGGAAGCCAATTTGCAACCCTTGGGGTCATTGTTCCATGATTTATCTTGATATAAATGTTCATCTTCCAAGGCCACAACCACATATATAGGCTCAAGTACGTATAAGCATGGTATAAAATCACCATTGGCACCTCTTCCATGAATTTTGTTCACAATATGTACCTATAATACATATCCATGAACTTCCCATAATACAACATTGTATTTACCCATGATAAATATGTATGATCCTTGTTTTTCTCTCCTACACTATCACAATGGTTAATAGCCATTGGGTAACCAATTGATAATCCTATAGGACATTCAACGATCCATTTCCATCATAGATATCAAACATACGGTCACACTTAAATCTATGCACTACATATGCTTTTAAAAATGTATGAATGTATGATATTTTGCTTGACATTAGTCCTTTCTTCCTTTGTTTTCTAAATAATGATTATTTACCAACTAGCCCAACAACCTTTTTTTTTTTCCATGGTGTTTTTCCCTTCATGATCTTCTTGAAACCATAATCTAAAAGGCAACCAATAGTTTCACATTTTTCTTTTTTTGGGGTAATGAATAAATCTTCTTTCAAATTTAACCTGACAACTCTTTTGAAGGTCAATGTATTAAAATTGGACATTCTACACCAACTCTTATTTTCCTACTCATTTTTTCTCTTTTATTCAATGTTAATTTTCCAACCCTAATCTTCATAATAACTTGCAATTCTACTATGAGGTGTCTTGCATCGCAATTTGTGCACATTTCATAAGTTTTCCCCATAATTCATTTGAATTCCACTCAAAACATTGTCAGTATGGCCACTTTTCATGCTGAAAGATCACCTAAATTAACCATTTTAGTAGATGAATATGATACAAGTGTCATCTCTAAATTATGCTTGTGTTATGTTTGGTTTCTAACCAAGTTCTTTACACATCTCCAAGGATAGCATATAATGCAAACAACCTCTCAAGTTCAATGTATTAGATGCCAACCATTACAACATAAGGAAAGTAGTGGGTGATGAGTTTTAGACAATATAGGGTTGTTGGTGACAACATGCCTATTCATTTGAAGGAAACCATTTTAAAGTTAACATTTATTATAGCTATGGTCAAAGTAACAATTGTAGGTGGGAATATTAAATAAAAAATTGAAGATATTAATATTAACCTTTAATTTTAAAACATTGTTCCATCATCCATGTTCATCAATTTATCTTATTTATCTTTAAGAGAAAAACCTATCGTGCACTACCGCATTAATGCCTATAACTATCATTGTCATCACATTTACAACACATAAAAAATAAAATCATGAATGGTACACCATATCCAAACTACCCCTACACTTGGGGTTAAGGTCCCTCTGTAACCAAAAGAGAGGGACCCAGAAAATCAGACGACGCATACACCACCTGCCCTAGACCCCTGGCGCCTACGTTCTACAAATCTCTCTGATACTCATCAAACGTTGAACCTCTCATGCTCAACCTTCCTGCATTCTCTTCTCGGACACACCATGCTTCAATAGACTGCCGAACACAACAACACATAATTCT
>Ga0209208_10001823_pt1 | contig 30382 bp, 31 predicted proteins | sample S1TSphfallax_3_FD_187694 | JGI IMG/M metagenome (GOLD analysis project Ga0209208, IMG submission 187694) | Host-associated microbial communities from peat moss isolated from Minnesota, USA - S1T2_Fd - Sphagnum fallax MG (SPAdes) (version 2) | ecosystem: Host-associated > Plants > Peat moss >...
TGTAGATCTTGTGAATCTAAAATTTTTCATACATAGGTGTGCTGGGACTCATCATGTATGCATTTTGTAGATCTTGTGAATCTAAACTTTTTCATACATAGGTGTGCTGGGACTCATCATCTATGCATTTTTGTAGATCTTGTGAATCTAAACTTTTTCATACATAGGTGTGCGATCCAACAGTAATGCCAGAGCCTTTAGGGGAGATGAAAATGTATTCCTTTTGTAGATATGTGTTTCTGAAATCTATACCATATATATAGATTTAAGTTGGGGCCCTGGACGAGCGATTCTCTCCAACGGAAAGAGAGGAGACCGTGCGCTCTCTCTCTCTCTCTCTCATCTCTCTCGCGCTCTCTCCACTCTTCTCGCAAGGAGTTCTTGTTGTAGTAGAAGAAGCTTTTGCTCTGGGCGCTTGGGTTGTGTTGGGTCTTCCTGAGTCTTGTTTGTCGCGTGTGAGAAGTGTGTGAGCCAGAGGGAAAGGAAGGAAGGAAGGAAGGAAGCAAAAGATGGGGTCGGGAGCGGGGAGGGGGAAGTTCAAAGGGAAGCCTACGGGACGCCGCCATTTCTCAACGCCCGAGGAGATGGGTATGTTGGTTTCTCAACCCTTTTTGCTCTTTTCTTTCTTGGTTGGTTGGTTAGTTGGTTGGTTGTTGTTGTTGTTCTTGTGTGCTGTTTTGTAGTTTGTGGGTGTTTCTGCCTTCTTTCTTTCTTTCTTGTTCCTTTTTATGGAGCCACCTGGTGGTTTCTTATGAGGAATGAGGAAGAAAGGAGAAAAAACAGAAGCGGTAGCAGGAATGGAGTTTGTCGTTGGGGATGAGCGGGACTGAATTTCTCAGATAGACAGCGTTAATGGCAACTGTCTGCCGCCTCCTCTCGGAAGGGTGCACAACTTGTAATCCCTGGAAATATGGGGGGCGCAGTGTTGCAAGAATTTCTAGTGTTTGTTTGAAATTTACTGGCGACTACTGCGCCTAGTTCTTATGCCTCCACGTGACACATTTTAGCTGCTTTTATGGCTAGTAGGAGTGGTCTCTATGGTCCTAGTGGGTCTTCGAAACCCTAAGGGTTTCATCCCCATGAGCTTGATGATCAGAATTTTCACTTGCTCAGCAGGCTCTGTTTGTTTTGAGATTTGTATTATCCCTTGTATATCCTAACCTGGAATAATGCTCTCGCACAAAAATTGGAGTTTGCCAGTAGGATCTACTTCCCATTGGTTTATTCTTTCTGCAGTCCTATCCAATCGGGTACACAGATTAGCAAGCTTGTCTGGAAGTATCACCATTCCACACTGGGCACCTTCTGTGGTGGTTATGAAGCTGATAGAACCTATGTTTGATGCACTAACTGTTGCTCACTTCTTGCTTGATGCTCTTTTTTGCAGCTGCTGGTACATCTGGCAAACCTCGAAGCTTTAAGCGGGTATATAACTTTACACCTTTTGTTTTCACATGGTTGCTTGGTGATGTATCAGCTGAAGCTTTGCTTATGTCTCTCATGTTTGTCCACATCCTGCAATGGGTGTACTGCAGGATGCCAAGGAGGAAGAAAATGGTGAGGATGAATCTGAGGAGGAGGAGGAGGAGTCAGAAGATGAGTCCTTGGTATATCTTCTCACTGTGCTGAGTGCATGTCTTTTCAATAGTAATAGCAGGCCAGCAGCCATGGTATGTGGCAGGGTTCTGGTTTTCACTAGCACCTAGTCAAGCTAGACTTGATCCACTACTAATTGATGGCACCAAGTTGATTGTGTTACGGTGCAGAGTGTTCAGATATGTTTGGTGAAAGAACTAGCATAAATATTCTGGAGAAGTGTGCGTCTGTGTAACATCTAGAATAATGGGAGAGGAATAAGCTGGGAAAATTTTACATAAAGGAAGGAGTTCCAGTTCTGTTGTGTACTGTTGAAATAACTTTTGTGGCTTAGATTAGGATTTTCAACCTTCTGCAGCTTTAACTTACATTTTGTTGTTACATGCAATGTTTATCAAATGTCCTCCATGTCAGGGAAAGAAGACCCACTTTTGTTGTATTCTGGTGACTTGCAGAAAAAGAAGGGAGCACAAGGTGTCATTGAAATTGAAAACCCTAACCTTGTCAAGATCAAAAACTTGAAAGTCAAAGATGTGGATGTGAGTACACCTTCCATCAACACCTCTTCTGTGCATGGTCGTTCTCATTTCTTTCTGCAATTTTTTTGCTGGGTAGGTGTCAGGAATTGTTGTAAAGTCAGCAGGCCACCCCTTGTCATCAAACCCTGGTATCAATGAATTGACCAGTGCTCTCTGATTGATGTGGGTGCTTTGTGGAACAGCTAGACAGGCCAGCTGAGCTTTCTAGGCGAGAGAGGTGCAACCACTGTTATGCCCCCTTGGAATATTGTTTTCTGTGGCACTTTTTCCATAGTGGTCTTACATATATTTATGATTGTGAGGCGGAAAATCTAGGACTTGCAACTCTGACATTCTGGACATACCCCCCTGCATGGTTGTGGTGTTGAATGTATGCTTTAGCTATTTTTCTTTATTTCCCAACTCCATTTTTGGTGGTGATATCGTCATTGCAAGTCCCAAGATAACTTGAACATTTTTTGTGAAGCTGGACTTGAATTGTGTGACTCTAACTTCACATCTAACATTTTGTGTGAAGCTGGACTGTGATTGATGTTACAGGTAAAGTTGGAGTTGCAAATGTATCAGAACTAAGGGTTGACAGTTGTGGTTGTGAGGAACAGAGAAGAAATTGAGAAGCAAAGAGCACATGAACGATACATCAAGCTGCAGGAGCAAGGCAAGACTGAGCAGTCCAAAAAGGACCTAGGTGTGTGTCCTACCTTTTTGATGTGTGCTAGTTTACTCTGAATTATTTTTAGGGCGAGATTTCTCCAAATTTTGACCTCCCACAAGGGTCTCCTGCCATTACACTTAGAATTTGAGGGCAGTTTAGAGGCATCAAGATGGTTAGAGAGCTGGTTCCTCCTTTGCCAAACTCCTTCTATACAGTACACTATTTTGTGTATAGGCCCTGGTGCAGGTGTCTGCTCACATGTATTTAGCTGTCAGTTGACAGCACACAGTTGACAGCAAGGCTACTTGTCAGAATCCTTAAGAAAAATACCTGTTCACTCCCTCTAGACACCTGTTGAATGGAGTTGTTAATGATGTCTACATCTGGGAGTTATCCACTTTTTGTGAGATGTAGTGTTGTTGTCCTAGGGTCTGTTCTCTCCCCTCTCTGCAGCTCTCACATAAAAGGAGAATTTCCATGCAGAAAGGTTAGCCTTGATAAGGCAACAACGACTGGAGGCTGCCAAGAAACGGGAGGAGGAGAAGGCTGGTTTGTTCTTGTCCCTTTCACTACTATCACTTTCATTTATCACTCAGTTATCGTCTCATTTGGAGAAATTTGTGTTTCTGGGCTTGGCTGAATTCTTTGGCTGTATGTTTTATGTTTGGGGGTCTGAGGCCTGACACAACAGGGAGAGTTGAATATCTCTAAGAGCCTAAATGTAATGTGTTACTGTCTTGATTTTGTGGATGCAATAGGAGTTCATAATTTGTCTTGCTGACACACCTTCTCTAGGGATTTTTTATTACTGCACTGTCAGATCAGCAGTGTATATGGGTGTAATGATTTTGACTTGACTGGTTACTGCTTGTGATGTGGTTTTGTTTATACAGCTAAGGAATCCAAGAAGGTGGATGCACGCAAGTAGGAAATGGCTTGTGCAGAAATGGTTGCCTAGGTTGGCACTTGTTTTTAGTTCATATTTTCTCTTATTTTTTTAGGTTGGTCACAATTTCTATCTTGGTGGAAACATTGATGGTGTTGAATCAGGAGGATGCCATCACCATGGACCTCAAATAAAAAGCATCTGATGTTGTCTCTCAATTTTGACACTTGTTTCAATTTTGCCATAGTGACTGAAATCTTTGATTTGAGGGTTCAAAAGCTTCAGATTCAACCATTTGATTGTACAGATGTTTTGCAGCAAAGTAGAATTACTGGTATGTGCTGAAGAACACACAGGTGGGCAAAGCTGCATGTAAGGGATGAACTTGAAGCAATAAGGATCCACAAGGATTGACATGTTCAACAATAAGATTTGTTTTTATGAATTCGGGGATAGGACCAAATGATTCAGTGTTTTAACCCACATCTTGTGCCTGCTCTGTTTAGTGCATGTGCTCGAATTCAGGAATTTGCACTGGAGAAAAATGGCAAAGATATCACATGCCATTCCAGGGAGAGAACAGAACTCCATTAAATAGTGAAGAACGGCATGCATGCAATTACCTGATCTAGTAGGTTTTGTTTAGTCATACATCATAGTTATGTGTATAGTTCAATTCACTCTTCCCATTTCTTGACAAATATAGATATGGAGCTTTTGTTTCTGTGAAAGTATTCCTGTGACATCAGTTTTTTATATATGTCTCTTATACATTCCTTTTCCAATATTATAATTGTTCCATTAGACATCTTGAAATCATCATTCAAGAACAAAGCTATAATCCTAAATTTGAATTAAATTTTGTGTCCATTATGTTTTAGTTTTGAAGATTCTTTTCTCCTCTGAAATTTGAGCCATCATCATAGCTCACATTTAGGCAATGTGGACTAATTTTCACATTTTCATTGCTCCAATTTGGAATTATTCATCAATAGGTATGGACTGTAAACTTTTGTACAATTTCATCAAGATTCTTTTGAACCGTCGCCCCACCCCCCAAATCCCATAATTTACTTACCTACCAGCTATTTACATGGCCTTATTTATGGACCTACCTACATACTTAACAAATGCAAGTATTGTAAACTCCTTGTCATCCTTGATTTAAGCCCTCATTTAATCTCAATGATAATAAAAGGATGAATTTAGTACATGTATTACAATAAGTGTCAAAAGAGGATGGTTTGTGAATAAGCATAAAGCTTGAGCTTAGAATTCAAAGCTTAATGTGATTTTAGTCCACTTACATGGATGAATATGTTCATAGACAAATGATTTCATATGGATGAATGTCATTTGTGCATGCATGAATTTCATTTATGATTTGAATAAATAAATAAATTATTAGATGAAATTCATCCATGATAAAATTCAAAATTATTTATATCCATTCTCATTTGTTGTCCAAGTATTAATATTTCAAACTTGAATGTCATTTAATAATGATGAATAATGAAATTGTGATAATGGGGAAAAGTATGGTGATAAGACCAAATGATTTCAAATTTTTTGTTTAAAAATTCATTTTCATCAACAATGTTAAGCAATTTAAGAAATATTGTCATGGGATGAGTGTAAGGCCCCCCCCAATTGTTGTCAACAAAATTATAAATCTATTTTGTGAAAAATTGAAGTGCTTTGAAATGAATAATTATTAAAAAAACCCCATTGTCAATATGATAGTAAGTTGTTTGAAGAAAGCTAGTTAAGGTGCTTAAAACTGAATTTTAGTTTATTTCAAAAATTGATTGTCACCATTGACATTAGGTAGTTCAAATATATCTAAAGCATTCAAAACCCATTGTTGTTAACAACATTTGGTTAAATTTGAAAAAAATCATGGCACCTTTGATAAATAATGAAAAAAATCCCCCCATTGTTACCAATGACACTTATAAATAGGTTTGAGAAAAGTTGTAACATATTTGGTGGAACGAGGGGGAACCCATTGTTATCAATAATAACATTGGGCCAATTTTCCCAAAAAAAGAAAAAAGAAAATCTTTATTTATTTTAAAACAACAATGACCATGGGGTGGATGTTGCATAACAATAGTAATATAGTTAAAACATTTTGAAAATAATGGCATTTCAAATCATAGCCATGAAATACATTTGTAATGGAATTTATATTGTATCATTTAACAAATGTCATATCATATAAAATTAGATTGTGATTCATGAAGCTTTAGTTAATTAAAATTATTAAAAAAAATTATACATAAAAATATAATAATAAAATCATCCATAATAAATATGAATGTTTTCATTCATCCTCATGTTTATTTCTAGATTTACTTGTACAACATTCATTTTGTGATAAATTCTTGAGTTTTATTTGCATTTGTATAGGAGAAAAAACATTTTACCATCCCAAATTCCAACTTTAGGTTCTAGGTCAGACTCTAGGCTCATGCAATAACTTGCTTTGGTGTCGAAAAGCACATTGCAATATGTTTGCATTTTGGGTAAATTATAAAATGATTAGCCATCTTAGACTAAAGATAGTTTGGAAAATCAAATATTTTCATTGTTTCTATGAATTCTAATATCAAATGGAATAATGATAAAATGAATGTACTACTTTCATTGTTTGCAACTATAATCGAAAATGACCAAATGGTTAAAGCAATGCAATAGATAACTTCAATTCTTTGCAAATTATAACAAAAAAAATAAAAAATGTTTTGAGAAAACTATATATATATATATATATATATATTTGCAAACTCTAAAAGTACAAAGGCATACACAATACCCTCATTTCTTTTGATGTCTCTAATATAACATGGGTTAAATGAGTTCAAAAAAAATTTAAATGAAATTTTTACTGGAATATTTTTAGGTGTATCAATAATATAATGCAACATCTTTTTGGGTCATAAGAATTAAAGTTAAAAAAATCGATTTGTCAAGCATCATTCTAAGAATATTTTTGTCATTAAAAACTCTAGACCTTAACATGAGAGGTTCCTTATACATATCTAGTTTACAACCCATCTTTCTTTTTTCATTCTTTTAGGACTTTAGTTTTTGGTTGGCAAGCAAGGCTAAAACATTAGAAGGCATCTAGGCTAGGAGAATGGTTCGAGACTCAAACATGCTCCCACAAGTGTGAGGGAGTGAGTTCCAACACACTCCCAAGAGGTTTTTTCACTTTGTAAATTCACGTTCCGAGTTGCATCGTCGCGTGCAAAATGGCTTCATCCTCTACTGTCGTTCGATGTTTGTTTCACAAACCCTTGTTACCGCTTGCTGCTGCTGCTTTACGGAGGCTTTGTGACTCTGAGTGCTGCATCACACAGCGCCGCTGGAGAATTGGGAAAAGACAACAACTCTCCTTCCATGGACCAAGAAGAAGGCATTGGAGTAGCATCATCTGTGCGCAACAACTCGGCAGTGGAAGTGCTGCTAGGGTTGAAGCATTGAGCCCGAAACAGGCAGGGCAGGTTGCCTTGTTCATTGATTTGCTCCTCGATTGGAATCAGGTCTTTTTTCTGCAATTTTTTGCTCTTGCAATTCGGATAGAATGTGAATGCATTATTTCTTTCTAGGGTTTAGGGTTTAGGGCAAAATGTTTCTCATCTTGCATAAACCTGAAATCTGATTGCAGTAGCACTCCATTTTCCCATTCTGCAAAACCGGTTAAGTATTCAGGGTTTGAATCAAGAAAGAAACTGCAAATTGTCACAAGGAAAACCAATATTGGCAGGAAAGTTCAATGGTGAAATTGCTGAAAGAAGCTCTGATTGTGGAATCTGAATTTTTCCTGAATGAGCTCTGATGTGGAATATTTTGAGAAGACTCTGTCATCATGCATGTTTTTGTCAGAGGATGAATCTGACTGCAGTGACAGAGAGGAGTGCAATGATGAACCGACACATTGCTGATTCACTTTCACTGATTCCAATGATTGAAGAAGCATATACTACCCACAACTTTGCATCCACAAGAAGTGGTTCATTGAAGGTCATTGATGTTGGTAGTGGTGCAGGCCTTCCAGGCCTTGTCTTGGCCATTTCTTGTCCAGGTAAGATTATTCTCAGGCTCTGTTTTGAGGTTTTGATGTTTTGGACACAAACTCTGCCATCAGTCCAACATGGAGGAAATCCATTAACTGAAGATTGGGCTTGGTAGGGGATGGAGAAATCTTCAGAGCCATTGATCTGCTATCACCTTTTGAGGCTTTTGACAACTCTTGTGGCAGCCTGGCAGGTGACACTTCTGGAGTCATTGCAAAAGAGGTGTGATTTTCTGGAGCATGTCATTAAGACAGTGGGCCTCCCAAATGTGCAAATTGTGCACAGCAGGGCTGAGGTGCGTCAGCTATTGATGGAATACTATCTACTATTGTGCTGTTGAAGGACAATGGAGCATAAGAAGATCCAGGTGTGAGGGTGCTGCATCTGTCTGAGCTGGAATTTGTTCATATATGAAGAGCTCCTATAATGATATAAAATCAGTTGAGATGTATTCCATGGAATTCAGGTTGAGAAAATTTCAAAGTAAAAGTTGACCATGGTGGTTCTGCTGTCTTGGTAATAGAAAGAGAGTGATTGCAGGATGCAGGCCAGGATGCAAAATTTCGGGAAGTCTATGATGTTGCAGTTGCAAGAGCTGTTGCAGAGATGCGGGTTCTTGGTGAGAGCACACTGAAAATTTCTCTCTTCGTTCTCTTGTTTATGTACATGTGGTTCCAACTAGCTTTTATCTTTTGATTGAGTGCACAAAGATCTCAATTTTCTCTAGGGTTTTTAGGGTACAGGTTCTGTAGACATTTTTGCACGAGGAAGAATTCTGATCATGGTCTGGCACTGATTTTGGATTGAATGCCAGCGGAACTTTGTCTTCCTCTAGTACGAGTAGGAGGGATCTTTGTGGCAGCCAAAGGACCCAACCCTCAGGTTTGCATCAAATTTTTCATGCAATTACACATGTATTTTCGGCATTCCATGCGTCATACTAAGCATGCATTATGTTGGAAGTTTCAATGTAAATTACACATGCTTTCCTGGATATAGTGGCATGCACCCTAAATCCTTCTGTGAGCTGGATTGTACTTATAACAGCTTCTCTTTCAATTTCTTGGATATCCCAAAATTCAAATGGTTTATTGTTTAAACATTGACATTTTTCTATAACTGTTGTCAGCCAGAAAATGTAGATCTTGACATGTTTCGTATGCCTCATGTAGATTCCAACATTTCAGATTGTGCCAAATTTGGAGTACTCAGTACTCAGTTTGATAGGCTCTCAGTCAAAAGAGTTCTTTGAAGCTCAAACAGGGAGTTTAATTAGTCTTCTGAGAGAATAAATTACTCTTCAAGTTTCTTATTCAACAGAACTGGAGGTTTGCTTAACAGAGAAAGAGTTTTCTTTGGTTTTCCTGTCTTTGGAATTGTGAAAATGATTATTCCAAGGGCTTCTTATTCCTTAGTGGGGGTTTTTCCAAAGTCAACTTTAGGTTTTCAAAAGATCATGCTCCTAATTTTGTTGTATTGTTTGTCTCTCCTCTCTGGCTTTCTTTTTTTTTTTTTGTTTTTCTCCTTTTGGGTTCTTCTTCTTGTTGGTTTCTTTGGTTATCTCCTTTTCTATGTTTTACTGAACTAGCTGGCTTCATGACCATGTCTTCCTACAACTGCTGGTCTTGTGACACAGAGAGAGTATGTTGGTTAAAGTATTACATCACCACTGTAGGAGCTGATGAAGTCAGTGGGGATGTTATGGTAGCTGGTCAATACCATAAATATTCTTGAACGTCATGGTGGATGCATATGACTGTCAATGTTGTTGAAACTGCTCCTTAGTCTTTCTTCTGTAGTAAGAGTTGGATCTCCTTTTTGTTTCTGTTTTCTTTTTTTTCTTCCTGTTCACTGATATGTCATTGGATCTGAAGCATCTATTACCTTATTAAGAGGTCATCTCTGAATTCTATGCAGGTTGGCTTAAGTCATACATATGGAGAAATTTTGATACCTATGAAGATACATGTTCACTGATATGTTGTTGGATCTGAAATGTCTATTATGTTATTATGAGGTCATTGAATTCTATTCAGGTTGACTTAAATCATGTGTGTGGAGAAGTTCCTTGATACCTATGAAGAAACGTTTTTCCAAATGCATACATGACCAGTTGTACTCAAAACAAGTGTTGGTGAGTGGTTTTCAGGAAGAAGTTGAAGCTGCTAAAGCTGCTGTGGAGTTGCTAGGAGCGTCCATGGTCTCCCTGTGTGCAGGTAGAATTTGAGCAAATATAAAACATTTTAATGTGCAGTTTACCTTTCTTTTGAATTTTGAGTCAGCAACAGAATTGATTATTGTCTCTCAAAAAGCTATAGTATCAGGAAGGCTCCGGTGGTTTGTTACAGATTTGAAGTTAAAATGGAAGGAAATCAACTAAATTAGGGTTTTGTGGGTGCAGTGGACTCAGAAGGTCCTTTAGGTCAGAGAACTGCAGTGGTCTGTCTAAAAGATCATGCAACTCCGGCCAAGTATCCACGGAGGGCAGGCATGCCCAACAAACGGCCTCTCTAGTCAGCTGCCTTAATTCAACTAGAAATGATGAGTGATTTGACACCTGAAGTCTCTGTAATATTCAAGTCTCATTCACTGAATAGCCATGCTTGCTCTTCCCTCTTTCATGTTGCAAGCTTTTCTGTTGGTGTTCCATGTATCAGCAATGAGTAAACCAGATTGTATGCTGTGTGCAATGTGATGGTGAAGAAGAGCTATGTGGCTTCAGCTGTTCAATTCAATAGGCTATCTCCCTACCAGAAGCAAATGATTTACTTCTTTCCTGCTGAAAATTCTCTCAGAGGTCTTCAGACGTTGGACACCAACAGATGGAGATTGTTGACAGAACTGACATTCTCCTCAGCATTCGATAATACCCTAAATCCTTTTGCTAGAGTTCTTGTGGTGTATCCATGTCAGTTTTATTTACTTATCCTTCTGTTCAACAACTTGTATCTTGAACATTGAATTAAATACCAGCATGACTGCATGAATTCATCTCACCTAATAAAGGGAAGGGATTGTGAGGTGGGTGCCATATCTGCTTTCCCTGGACATGTGTACAAGTAAAGATTCCTCTTATTATACTTGTCTTCTGTTCCAAAATTCTACATTGTCTCCCCCTATTACATACTGCTTAATGGGAGCATGTGTGTGGAGAATGTGTGTAGATAATGAACCAGTTTGCTGTGAATAGTTAGTGGCAAGCTTGGAGTTGGCAAGCACTTGTTCATTAGAGTTGCTTCTAAATGGAATTAAAGACTGAAAGTGCATTAGGCAAAGCCTAGGACTGAAAGGATTTTTTTTTCTAAGACGACTTTCACTTTTTGCGTGGCTTGAGAAGAGTTGTGTGCAAAGAAAAGTCCTCCCCAATGCTAGTGGTTGTGTGGGAACTTGGAACATTCATTCCATGTTTTAATTACTATCATTGTAAATGGGCAACAAGTATGATCTTTGTCAGTTTGCATCATTTTCATTTTGTGTCTCACAATGTGTGAAAATTCAACTTCTAAAGACATTGAATCCTTGGAGAGGGCAAAGGTTGTAGAGGTGTACATAAGACTTTATGAACAAGCTTCTTACCATTGGCAAACAAAGAAGTAATGAAACCAACCAATTTTCATACTATGATACAAAATAGGGGTGGTGACATTGAACTTCTACAAACATGAAGGCAATGGAGTTGGCCTTCGGAAGGGTAAAAATGTGAAACAATGAGCCAAAAACCATGTCACATCATAGTCAAAATTGCATTTAAAAAAATATTTGCTTATGTGGTGTCCCTTTAATGGCATGTTAATCATGGCAAGTTGTACTTTATGATTAATATGGATGTTGAGAAATCTAAATTGAACCATTGGATCTTTTGACTTTGAGTTTTGATTTGAACATAGGACCTTTAAAGTTGAGCACCTATTTTGTTAAATATTACTAGTTTTACAAAAAGGTCTTTGATTTTTATAATATACAAAGTCATTGATGTTGAATTTTTTTGTAATAATAGGGGACTATTAGACACACATAAAAAACATTCAAAATATAATGAATCTATATTTTGATGTTTTTTTGAAAAAATTAAATTTTTGGGTCTATTTGATGTTCATGAGTCCTTTATGACATGTAAATGTGATGCAATGTAAATGGTGTTCAAAACAAAATTGTAGTTTATGATGCAAAAGAATAAACCTCAAAATAGTTAACATGTTTTGGCATGATTTGAAATTGTGATGATTTTTCAAGATGAAACACAAAAATCTAGTGCAAATTCTTACATTTAAAAAAAATCATATTTATTAAAAAATGATTAACAAAAAATTTTGATATATCGAGAAAAATATAATAAGTAAAAATAATAATAATAAATTCCTTTCTATGAAAAAGTTTTTTTTTGCAAAAGGACTATAGTCCTTTGAAACAAAGTAAACAAATTGGCTCATTGATTTCTAATTGCACCTCAAAGTGGTTTGATGATCTTTAAGAAATGGATTTTCACCAAATTTGTAACTTGTTAGTGTTTGTAGGAGGAAAATGAAATGAGGTGATTTTAGGTATTAAAAATTGCATATCTTGTTAAACAAGTTGGTCCTAGGGAAGTATAAGGCTTTCAAAGGTTGCACATTATTTTAGGCGACTTGCCATTGCTTGTCTTTCAAATATCCTTGGAACATTGAATACACTTTATTGGACAACAAAATCAATGTTCATTTCCTCTACCCTAGTTAATTTGAAACCTTATAATGATAAAACCTTTTACACTATGAGATGTATGGCCATACTTGGAATGCCCTTCAAATGGCATGTTAAAGTCCTAAGGCTCCATGATGGTTATGACATACTTTGCAAGCATTCTAAATGTAAGAAAAAACATTACCCATTGGCATATAACAATGCGAAAGAAATGGGTTGCAATGAAAGCCTCAAATATTGGATGTTTGTAGTTCAATTCTTGATTTCAACTTGCAAACCAAAACTATTGTGTGAGATTTTTTCAATTGTAGAAACTTATTTCCAAATGATTTAGTCATGGAATCAATTTAATTTGTTTGCATGACAATGTAATAGAATCTAGCTATTAGGTTTCCAAAAGCTTCAAATGATTTTTCTATCATTTTCCGAGGAAAAAAAAAATTCCACATTGCACAACCTAAATTCTTCAAAAAGTTTTGATTAGGTCCCCATAAAACTTCTCATATAAATTATGGTTTTCAATGTGCCATGTGTTCAAAACTTGTGGTTGTGAGTCAATCGAGAAATCTCATCCAAAAGCTAAATGAATTGGTGCTCTTGAGTGGTTTGTAGGTGCAACAACACTCATAGTAGCTCCCAAAAAAGTTATGATTAAGGATCCATTAAACCTTCACTTCTACTTGTTTCATAATGACCTTGACATGGCTACCCTACCATGATAAAAACATATTTGGGTGGACTAAAAAAAAGAGTTGAATCCATAATTTCAAAAGTCCATGTCCAAGGCATTACTACTGTTTTGAGCCCAATGAAATTGGGCTTAAACCAAAAACATTTAAATGATGTTGAAATTAACATTTTTTCCTATACCACCTTACTATGGACCTTTTTAAAGATATTTTGCGAAATTTAATTACATAAACTAGTTCATTCCAACTAAAACTAGTTTATGTAATTAAATGGAATTTGCAAACCATGAAAATTTCAAGGTCTTTGAGTGGACTTTATAAAAAAAATAAAAATTTCTTGTTTGATATTTTTACTTTTATTGCCATAGACCTTTGAAGTAGCATGCCCCAAAGTTTTGAATAATTTCCACAAAAATGGCTATTGGCAAATAAGTGTATAAGGGGGTGGGGACCTTGGGATTTGTGAATTTTAAAGTTCATCTTTGATTGATTGTTGATGGTTTTGGTTCAATTCTTTCAAAGTTGAAGGATCAAGAGTCATTATTTAAATAACTTGAATTCTTTTTATATTTGTCATGTTTCAATTGTGTTCTATGCAACACTACTTGTCAAACCTAGAAAAATGGACATTTTGACTTTCTTAAAAATCCATCATAGTATGTTTGTATCACAATGTATGGTTGTGAAGGGAGTGCAAAAAATATTGGGTTATATTTTCATTTTTAAAAGTTATTCTCATTAGTCATTGAATGTCAAATAAGTGTTGAAGTTGTTTTATCCATTAGTGTTCGATCTTATAGAATGGCCTTCAAAAAGTCATTATTGGAGTTGTGGTTACATTGCTAGAGTGATCACCAAGGACCATTGAAATGCTTTCGTACTTGAAATTTCTTTTGTAATAGCTTAGAACAATATGGGGTTTTTTGCATTCGAATCTTTATTAGGTAACTTTTTAATGTACATCATCTTTTATTTTATTGGCTTTGTCACAAACTTGGGATAAAGTCATTGGGGGAATTCTTTTTGGGTAGGTATAGAGGGTGGATAGTCAAAGGTAGGTTGAATGGATAAGGTTATAGGTGTAGGTTTTGTGCTTTCCAAAATTGGGTTGGGATAGGTTTGGATGTTTGGGGGGAGAAGGGGGAGGGGGGGGAATCAAACTTACACTTTTTTTTTATAAAACTTCAATATTTTTAATAACAAATTTAGAGGATATTTTCATTTCAAATGTTTTCATGAAAAACTAATACATCTAATTACAAAATTGAGGTTATTTAAAATTTATAATTAGAAAAATAGTATACTTAATAGTATGCATTTCTTTTACTTGGAAATGGGCATGTAATATTTAGGTTTACTTTGTTTCTTCCCCCTTTTTCATTTTTCAATACCAATCAATATTTTTCATATATTATATATGCAAACTAATTCAATGTATTTAAAACCTTGCTAGTGATCTCATGTTTTTTTGAGAAAGATCCCTTAGAGGAATGGGGAAAATAAGTTCCATCCTTTAACAAACCCTTACTCCCTAAAGAAATAATGCCTCTAGACAAAAGAAAAAAATTAAAAGCTTTAACACCCCTTCCTTGCCTCCTTACTCAATGTTACAAATTAACTTCCTTTTATAAAAAGGAAAAACAAAAGGAACATGCAATTCTCCCTAAATATCCACCTTTATTACTACTCCAAGTTGTTCTAAAAATGACATATTTTACACCATATCCTTTCCCCAAAGTTGAATTATTAAAAACTATAAAATTCACAATGTTAAACTTATTGACTTCCCTTGACACTTTGTGTTTCAAATGATATAATGTGTTTTTTTCATTTATGTAAGATCCATTTATTGTTTCAAATAAACTTCATTCATCACATTTTGCAATTCCAAGGTGAATCTTGTTGCTTTCAAGCATGAATGATGGATGATGTAAAATCCTTTTGTGACCTTACTAGACTTGTAATTGACTACACGTCATTCCCTTTCACACCAAGATGAATCTTGCTCGGAAGCAACTACTTCAAACCAAGCTATGACTAAAATTGTTGGTGTGGAACATAAAATTGATTGCAATTACTAAACTTTATCCATTTCATTTGATCTAATTTGTTTACTTTTAATATTTTGAATTGTGCACAAGTACAAGTTGAAGGGACTTTAACACTTGTTGCAATTCCCTAAAAACCTTCTAGCACTTGCTACAACACCATGGTACCCCCAAACTACTACATCTTCATGGCCTCAAAGGTTGGTCCACACCTAGTTGGTAATGGCTTTTGAATTAACTAGTGCCCACGATTGGACCTATTCCCACAATAACAACAACCACTATGTGCCAACAAGTGTTAGCAACATCCAATCAATACCCACAATCTTTGCTAGAATAGCTCCAAATTAATATCCATCAATGCTCACACAATCCATTCAATTCTCACATATGTAGGTTGTTTCTAATCAATATCAACAACTCCCACCACTTGCACCTATTTAATATTTGCAATTGTTGGCATTGGGGCTTTAATGCTTTTCACTCCAACCATCACTTATCCATGCTAGTAAAAAACCCCATTTTGCAACTTGTCTTAGGTGATTAAAAGTGTTGTTTGCGACTATTTTGATCTCCCCATAATTAACCATGGGATTTAGTCAACACTAGCATATTCGTTCAACACATTGACCTACAACTCTAACACCAATGCATACATCAACATATTTGCTTACAATAGGTAATCTAACAACCCCCACTTTTCCTACAAACATATAAAAGATGGTAGGAGGTTAGTTCATTAGTTTAGCTACAAATCATGCATTTGTTTAGTTAGATAACATTGTTGTCTCATCTAATCAACATTGTAGGCAAAGTGAAATGAGGGCCATGCATCAAGCAATGGACAAGGTGATGAAATGATGTTAAGATAGGAGTTTAAGTAGAGAGTGAAAACACATTTCTACAATTTTGTGATGAGAAACAATCAATACAAAACAATTTTACAAATGGTAGTACAAATAAACTATTGAATTTTAATGTAGATTTAAACTAGAATTGGTAATAAACTAGAACAATTGAGCATTTAGACTTCAAACTTGCAAAGCAAATACAACTTTGAAAGAAACAAATACGAGATTCCATAGTAGAAAAAATAATTTCAAGAAGAATAATAAAAAAAAACTTATATTGCTTTAGCATGAAATATTCAACAAGAAATAATAAGCTTTGTTGAGCATGCCCAAGCTCAACTTAAATACATTCAAATTAATAGTGAAAACCTAGATCCAAGATGACCATTCCAACAAAATTTACAAATTTCCTATAATCTCTTCTAAATTGGTAGAAGTTAAATCTTATTTACAATCTAGAAATCCTAATTGGTAGTTTTCATCTTATCATTAAAATTTTGATACTAAAAATAAATAAAAGATTGTAGTAGTCAATTTTTAATAATAAATTTTGGTAGTCAATTTTTAATATTGAATTTCAATAATAAAAAAACGGCAATGAAATTTCTGTATAGAAAGTCCTAACAATTTTTCTAACCTTCAGGAAATGGCTTCTTTTTGTGGCAAGGATGTTAAATCTGATTTCCATTGCAATCCAAAGGGAAGGATAGTTGGTTTTGGCAAGAACAATTGGTTCATAACACTTTTGAAGTTTCACCTTGAAGCTTGATCTTGCCATTGATGACATCCAAAGGCAACCATCAAAAGAGCTCAAAATAATAAAAGAAGCATTGGAGATGGGGTTTGAGTATTTGGATCATCCCCTTTCCTACAAGTATGCCAAGGATCAATTGATAGTTGTTTTGAAAGGTAGGCCAAGATGATTAAAGAAAAAGATAAAAAAGGTGAAGCTCGATTGTGAAATTGCATGGAAGCACATGGGGACAACGGATCAATGTTTTGAAGTAGGAGAAGAATGTTGAAAGACCTACCCAAATGTCAAAGATTCGTGCAACTCAAAAGATTGCATCACAAGTTGGATAAGTAGGTGACCTTGGTTTCAAGGAATGAGCAGTACAAATTTTCAAATTGTTTACCATGTCAAAATTATTGTTTTTCATACTTGTTCATTGGTGGACTTTGATTTTGCAATTTTTCACTTAGAAGGTATTATATCTAATGAGAAAGTGTACATTGGTGAGGATTCAAAAAGAATGTGAAAGGGAGAAAAGTTTCAAGTGCAAAAGGCTTGAGTTGGAGGAGGACAAGGTTAGAGTAGAGGATAAACCCTTTTTTTTGTCCCAAATTATGGATTTGAATGCTTTCAAAATTTTGATTTGTCCAAAATATTTCTCCTTTCCCACTAACAAATAACCTCCGCCCTCTATTTGCTTATTTGTCTATGTGCCTCCTTCATTGAAATCTAACTTCTTTCGTTTCCTAGTGTTTGCTGTTTTTCTTTTGCATTTGTACTAGTCTCATTAGGAAGGGGTTTGTGTAATTATTTCACTAAGATTGACCACTGTTCTCAATTGTTCTTATCACTTTTGTGAAAATTATGCATGCAAATTGCTATTTTGTACGTCAGAATTTCAAAGGATCTAGATTTACATAGTGCACTACCCAATTCATTTTTTCTAGTAAGTGTTCAATCTATTTTAGTAGGGGTATGAGGGATGGTAGGGATTCAATCTTACATTGTAGCTGCTTATATTTTTGTACACAGCTTGATTTCAAAAGAAATCTGCATGGTGTATTGGTTGCCAATCGTTTTGGCTTTCTACAACAATGTGATTTGCTTTGGAGGTGAGTTATTGAATTTTTAGGGGGAAGGTGTGATGTAATGTGACGATGTGGGCCCAAGGATGAGATCTAAGCTTGAGAATCGCTTAGCAACGATGGAAAACAACCATGACAAGTTGGTTAAAGCCAATGCAAAGTTGAAATCCACCCATGATCCACTAGTGCAAACGCAAAAACAAATTTCAACAATGATGGAGGGAAGGCTTGCCTTCCTGAAGTCCTCAGCCACTACACAATCTGCAAATCGCAAAGAAAATCTCCAGTTGAGTTGATTTCATTTTCTGTTTCCAGTATTGGGTGTTTGACATCGTAGAATGCTCTATGTCCATTTTTTGTTCTTCGAAAATTTGCTTTCAGCCTAACTCTGATGTGGGAATGCAAGAGATGTACAGTGTGATGTTCATGAGTTTCATTGTTAGTTACGCTAGATGATATTCAGGTTCACTCCACTTATGTAAATCAATAAAAAACAATTTGCACTTGATATTTCTTGTTTCTAGTTTGTTGTTGTTTGCATGAAGGGCAAACTCTGATGATGGACCTGGGATTTGCAAGGTGCAACCTTCCTAACTAGTGTAATATTTTAATTATCCCCAATGTAAAACCTCTTAAAACATAGAGACTATTACTAGCGTAAAACAAATGGTTACAATATTGTACCATAAACAGCTAAAGATTGCAAGTAGATATTTTAGTGAGCATTCCGTGTGGTTTAAGATCGACACACCTAACCTACACAAGAAAAAGAACATGGTGATCTCTTGCAACTTTATCTAACAATATCCTTGTATCATACAAAGCATCTCACATTTACCTTGGTACCTGAAAAAGGGAGAACATTCTGTGAAAGCAAACATTTCAGGAGTGAATACCCACCCATTTAAGGACACAGCACACAGCCATACCCAGCTTTAAACTTGGGAACCTACTTAGCACTAATCCCTCATTAAAAATTCCTAGTTATGTTAAAAGCATCCAAGACTACAACTATCAATCAACTAGCACATGACAATGGAACCAATGCTCTTTCTCTCTCCCTCAACAAACCTTAACAAACTCACCCAAAAACTCCTCAAGATTCTTCCCAGATAAAGATCTGTCTGGCCACCCTCTAATAACTAATCAAAAGACATTTACAAGTTCTCCATAATGACATCTGCCAGTCCAAAGCGTACATAGAATCAAAGCCCACATTATACAGAGAAACAGGATTTTCCAGAAAGGTGCTGACTTGGGTCAGAGAGTGGATTAGAATCCTACATTTTGTGTCCCTGTACAGTCACAACAGTCTCTCCACTACAAAAAGCTGTGTCTCTCTATGTAAAATAAGCAAACCCTGGTTCAATGTTCCTCTCAGTCCACCACCCACCTGGACACCCTCTGCAAAGAGTCACCACCGGCTGATATGCTTCACACCTGTGAACAAACACAGACAGAATTATGAGTTTATGGGCGATTTTTTCCTCACATGTACTTGCATCTCACTTGGCACCAACTTTTTTAAGTGGGATGCTCATCACATGACAGGAAAAAAGAGGTCAACAATGTTGAACCAATTTCATGTACCAGACCTACAACTACTGTATATATAGGTAGACAAAATGCAAAATAAGAAACTTGCATCCTAAAACCAAGAGTAAGAGATGAACTTCACCTTTACAGAACACGTTCCAAACCCTGCTTCCCTGTACACTGACAGATCAGAAGAGGTTTCCTTCCTGTCAGACATACAAACATCGGAGTGGGCTCTTCAAAGCTCCAACCCATCTGACACTTGCTGGCACAGTGGGATGAAGTGTTTTGGTGATGGCCTTGGGTGGGCAAGTTAGGAGCAAAAAGAATGAATTTTGTGTGAAGCCTTCAGATCTGGAATAAGATGAGTTTGTGGCATCATATCCAATGACAAAAGTGATCATCAACAATTTTATGGTTCCACCGTACTAGTGGGTCCAGTTGGCACAACACTTGCAGCCACCATGGAGAGAGATGATGGTGGGTGCATTTGACTTGAGTTCACTGTTCCTTGTTGAACTGCTGCAGAACTGCCAGCAAACAAAGGTGGCTGCTGCACATTTGACCCACTGTTTCCATTTGAGATACTGTTATTTGGTGAGTGATTTGGTGAACTGTTGACAGTAGAGGAAGGGGCCACCATTTGCATCAAAGAGTTTCGGGACACCATGTTATCACCATGATTGCTTCCTGTAAACTGCCCACTGCTTGACTTTCCTTGATTTGGGGCACCTGTTGGTCGCACAGATGAAGGCTGTGGGATTGAAGTTGGACTGGCTGTCGATAACAAAGTACTTGTTTTCACAGATGCTGGAACTTGTGTTAGTCTCATGCTGCTAAGCTGTTCTGGGCTGTTCAATTCTGCAAAGACCGATAGCCATGGCATCATTTAATTTCAATAAACTCAATGCCACAAATTTGACGAGTTCAAACCTAGCAAAACATAGCACTCCTAATCCTATTCATTAATTCAAGAAATGCAGCAGATTCCTAAAATTCAGCACATCCTCAAGCATATACTCTCAATCTTCAGAATACATGCTAGAAGCTGTTGGATGCAAGCAATCAATGAGTTCATCATCCCAAATTCCAGATCTTCAAAAACACAACAGGAAATGCAAACAATGCAGGATCCAGGATTCTGAGTAGCACTGACACAGCTTTACTCTGCTGTGGATTCCAAGCTCAATGGTTTTGTCTAATGACCTGCTGAAGTTTTCACAGCAGTTGGCTTCCCACCACCACCAATAGCAGAAGCAGACTGTGGACAAGGAGAAATACTGTTGTGATGGATGCTTGAATGCATGTCAGGATGACTGGATCTCATACCTTGTGAACTGAACTGAGAATGCAAAAAAGCAGGATTTGGACTGCTTCCTCTCAGTGATCCAGAGCTGGGCAAAGGGGATGCAGAGAAATTAGATGGAGCTGGCCTTGTATTTGTGGCCTGTGAGCCACCTATGTTTTCTGCACCAGAGCTCCGGCTTGAGTTTGCAATATTGCTACTGTTGCTTGATCCTGACATGGCTCCAGAAGCCAATGAAAGACCTCCATTTGGAACAGACCCTGATAAGGAGGAGGGTGACTGCTGTTGCTGCTGGCTCAAATGTTGCACTGGACGTTGGTGAGAGAGGTTTTGCTGCAGCTGTGTCTGTGTCAAGGAAGCATGCTGTGGCTGCTGCTGTGATTGCTGAGGGTGTTGTGGTGCAGCTGATGACAATGGTGGAGACTCTGTGTGTGGGAGTTGCTGCTGCTGGAACATTTGCATTTGTTGCTGCTGAAACATCTGCTGATGTTGTCTCATTTGCATAGGCTGTGGTTGCTGCTGCTGTGGGGAATTCTGTTGCTTGTGTGTCTGTGAGGGCTGTGGGTACTGCTGCTGTAAGGATGGTGCATGTTGCTGAGAAGTTTGTGGCTGCTGTGGCAGTGGATGAGAATTCTGGGCTACCATCTGTTGCTGCTGCTGCTGCTGAGGCAGTTTTGCTGAGAGATTTTGGTTTCCAAGAGCAGGACTGGGACCCAGAATGACATGCTGTGAAAGTGAGGGTGAAGAGTTCCTTTTGCCTGAAGCAGCCCCTGCTGACTTTTGTGTGGTTGGAAATGAGGCAGAACCCTTTGTGGATGAGCCTTGTTTGGCCCCAACTGACCATGATGGCTTCGACCCAGCTGGGAGAGGGGATAATGGTGCAGGACTTGATGCAGGAGGCCCTGAAACTGCAGAGGACATCTGAGATGGTGAACCTGTGCGTGGAGCCACTTGTGGTGATCGTGACTGTTGTTGCAGTGGAGTTTGTGTGTTTTGCACCTTCGCCATAGCAGCAGCAAGCACTGCTTTTGGATCAGCCCCTGGAGCAGTTGGCATTGAACCCATTGCAGTCCTCTGTGAGAGCTTCAGGTGTGGATGTTGTGCAATTGTAGTCTGCCTTGCTCCTTGGCTAGAAGGGATGGCAGTTTGGCCTGCTAGTGATAACCCAGGCCCAGATGCCTTTGCAGTCAAAGTGGCAGCTGCTAGAGTACCACGCTCAGTATATGAAGTCATGTTTGGCTGCGTTGTTGAGGCAGCTGAGCTTGCAGTATTTGGACCTGTTATTCCTTTAGAACGAACTGATTGCCTAGCAGTGTGACTTGCTTGTGCAACAGATGGTGGCACGCCACTCTGAGCAATCTGGCCAGTTGGACGGGCGGACAAGATTGCACTTGTGGAAGCACTTAGATTCAATGCTGGTGCCACATTGCGAGTATTACCCCTTGTGGGTGAGCCATCCAAGTTGGCTCGAGACATTGGAGATGACAAACCAATTGGCTGTTTTGAACTCATCTTCCTGTCATCCCCAGGATCTCGGTCACGCCCACCACCAGTGTTAGTAGGATAGTTGCTCACATCAGCAGCAACAATGTGTCCTTCGTCAACAGCCAGTGGCCCTCTTTGCATCTGTACAGATCTATGCTGCTGCTGTTGTTGTTGCCGGTGATTGTGTATACGTTGTTGTTGCTGCTGCTGCTGCTGCTGCTGAATAAGAGATGGGTGAGGAGTACCAGAGCCTGATGAATGATGAGGAGATTGAGGGGGATGGCGTACAGCATCAGCCATGCTCTGCAGCATAGCATGACCCTGAGGTGCCATTACAGCAGCCACTGGTGCAAGCCCCAATGGTCCAGGACCAACTGGGCCTCTGTTCATTGCAGCTGCCATTGTCATGGCTGAAAATGCCTGAGAGGCCTGAGGATCCATTCCTTTCAGACTAATTTGCAAATGTGCTTGCTGTTGCTGCTGTTGCAGTTGAGAGGACAAAGAAGGCTGTGGCTGAGAAGCTTGAAGCTGCTGTGCAGAGACATGCTGCTGTTGCTGTTGCTGCTCCCGCTGCTTAGAATGCTTTCCTAAAGCAGCCAACATGCTAAAATCCTGATGTGATGACAGAGTTTGTGATGAGGCTGGGGCAACTATAACATTTGAATGAGAGGTATTGGGTGAACCCTGACTATATGGTGGTCTGTGTAAGATTGGGAACTTGCTCTCAGCCACAGAGCTACTGTCTCCACCGGAAGGCCCATCCCGACCATCTTTGTCAGATTGAGGTTGCATCTGTTGCAGTGAAGAAGATTGGGATGGAGATTGTGGTGGTAGCTGTTGTGAATGAGGAGATCCTGTGGGTGGAAATCTGCGCACCCCCTGCTGTTGTTGCTGCTGTTTCTGTAAAGGAACAGGTCCACCACCACTTGCAACTGATGTTTGGTGTGCAGATGTCTGTTGAGATGGTGGAACTAAATGCTGCGCAAAGAATGGGGCACCAGCAAAGTATTGTGCTGCTGCCTGCACACATGACAGACACATTTGAAGATCAAACAGCAGTCCTTTAAGGCCACCAATGTTTACAAAGAACTGAACTCAGGAAAAACAAAACCTGGACTGAAACATAAGTTGGAGTATCCTCACCTGCTGGGACCCCAGATGTGTTGGAGGAGCATTGAAGGCCTGAGGTCCAAAATGGTTCCCTGGATAGTGATGGTATGGAAATGGCATTGCATGCATGTACTGCTCTGGTACTGAGGCAGCACTAACAGCAACCCGGTTGCTTGCCACCATCCCGGGTGCCATGGCTGAACCAAGACTCACTGGTGCTAAAGAATTTGTTCCTGGCCCTGAGCTGCTACCTGTCAGTGCTGGGCTTCTCATATTTGTAGCAGCAGCAGCAACAACACCATTAACAACTCCAGAACTTGAACCACTGTTGGCCATTGCAACTGTTCCAGCTTGTGTCGCAGAATATCCAAATGCTGTTCCTGCCTGAATAAAAAGACCCTATACATATTGTCAGCAAAAATCTTCACAGAGAGGATTTGTTGATCAAGCTGAGGGTACACCCAATCTAGCAAAACATGAATGAAATTGTTTCAACCCACAAGGGCAGCTTGTTTAAACCATTAATCAACATGCCAAGGAAGCATGATTACAGGAGGAAAGCACCATCTACAACAGAAAGATCAAAACTGAACCTGCAGGGAGAGACTTGGTGGTTGTTGTTGTGAAGCTGAATTCTGATTCAAAACTTCCACAAAGGTGGCTGCTGCTATCCTCTCCCTCTCCCTCTCTTTGGCTCCTGAAACTCGTTCTCCAGCTCCAAGAACAGCACCCAGTGCAACAGAACTCATAGAAGGTCCTGCAACAGCACCCACCTGGGGACTACCCCCTCCATTACTTCCATAGAGAGGGTCTGCAGGTGGAAGTGACATGTTTGGGTTGTATGACTTTCCCCCATAAAGTTCTGCAGTGAAGAAAGGACGTCGGTTCGACTGTTGCTGTCTGTCGATGAAATGTGCAATCCACACATGACACGCACAGCGCTTCCATGGCTGTTGTGGTGGCATGTTTGAGAAAGGAGGTACTAAAGGAGATACCTGCTCAAAATGCACGCAACCCTCTGTATAAATGCCTACAAGACATGAGATGATGTGAAAAAATTCAACATCCAATTAACATATCACAACTGAAAACAGTCCTTCTAGTGCAACCTGCCTTATTGACATTGTAGTTTGAAGAGCTTAACATCTGAGTGTAAATAAAATGAAGCAAGAGTTTACCCTTGGTTGTGGGATTTCATCCACTGAAGAAGCAACGGTTGAGGAAGCTGCAGGCCAGCCAGCAGCTGCTGGAAAGTACCTGTGTGATCACAAGCACACCTCAGAATAGCATTGGGGCAGTGCTGAAGCAAGGTCAAAGGAAAACAAATGATGCTCATGAAGTACAACAAGAATAAGAACACCAGAACCTACCCCAGAGAGGGCATAACTCCTGGCCAACCAGGCATTCCTGTAGAAGGGGGCAAAGCTACAGTTGACGCCAAAAGAGATGATGCCACAGCTGCAGCTGCACATACCAGACCCATCTTAAGTCACTTGCCATCCCCAACTCCTGCCTACTTATATTGCCATGCTTTGCAGCAAAGTTGAGTGACAAAACTCACAAGCTTTTTCAGATTTTTGAGGTCTTGACTCAGGTTTAACACTTTTGCTTGCCCGTTGTGGTGGCAGTTTACTCATATCAGTTCTCTCTCTCTCCTTATCACTCTCTTGTTCCTTGGGCTTCTCTGTCTCCGTCTCCTCTCTTCCTTGCTGCTCTTGCTCTCGCATCTCGTCTTTTGCAGTTTCAATCCACCCACTCACAACTGGAGCTGTGACACTCACATCCACCTGGATAAAAAGAAACCCAATTTGCACATATCAGATAATTACAATATATGATACTACAAATGAAAAAAATTAGCCCACAATCCAACCTATATACAGTCAACTCATGTACTCTAAAGCTCAGGAGTTTTGGACACTGCCATACCAAAGGCTTTTCTTGCACTTCTTCTCCTTGTGTTCCAGTAGCATTGTCATTCCTCTCACTGCTCAAAGGCAATGCTGCCTTGGATGAAAGGGCCTGCAGGGAAATGAAGGCCAACTCAGATATTTGAAAAACAAGCTTGATGTGCTGCCACACACAAAAGGGATATAGACTTTACACAAGAAGAAGCAAGCGGATGAAGCAGAACTCACCATCAAATCGATGTTAAATTTGTTAACTCGACCATCATCAGCTGTAGGAGCAGGTTGTGCAACAGATCTGAAACAAAATTTGCAACCCCACTTAACAAGGTAAGGACAGAAGGTTCCTTAACACCATCACATACAGTGGATAGTGCAATTCACATAGTTCAAGCAAGACATATGTCTGTTTGTGTATCACTTAATCAAAACTAACCTCTTTGCAAGATCCTTTTTATTTGGTGAGTCGACAGGGAGAGGACTGCTGACAGTGGTTGCATCCACCTCTTGCATGCCTGTTGTTGTTGGTCCTGCCAATTTGATAGGCACAGGTTTTATATCTAAGGGTGGTGCAGAGCTGGGTTTCTTCTCATTGGATGTAGTCTTGGTCACTTCTCCTTTGGCAATTTTCTTCTCAGCTTTCTCATGTTTCCTTTCCACTGTACTGTTCTGTCGCATTGATGGGGCGGCTGCTACCAGCAGTGACCCACTAGGACTACTGGAAGCAGGCCCTGGGCCACTAACAGGTGCAGCAGTTGTGGCAGCCTCAGTTTTCAAAGACCCTTCCTCTGTAATTACACCTACAGGGTGGTCTTCAATTTGATCAACCTCTCTAACTGCAGCAGGAGCAGCAGCTGCCACAGGAATACTCGAATTTACAACAACAGTGTTTGCTGCAATTACACCAGCTTGTGCAGGCACTACTCCCTCCTCTGGGCGAGTTCTGACACGAGGACGTTTCCTCTTTGGAGCTGCCAACAAAGAAGTGTCACAATATCAGACCTGGTGTATGACTCTTGGCATTTGCAAGCTTGTCAGGAGTCCAGAATGATTAAGCAATTGTTGAAACGCAACTAGCTTGCAGATTTTAAAAGAGGTGATCAATCCACTCTCACTAAGTCCAACACCCTATAACAGTTCCAAGATTTGTATCTACTCAGCACAGCATTATTCAACTAGGTCCAAGATTTTTGGGAAGCAACAACCTAGAAGCCACAGATGGCTGGCTAGCTACCACTGCAGAGACCAAATCAGTTACTGCATTACAGAGACAAATATACCTGCCCTTATCTGGAGCAAAAGAGTTCAGACCCAACGCAGCAGAAGACAACATAATATTACAGATTCAAGAACTCTCAACCCCAAATTATTCACCAAAGAGCCAGGTTGAAATTGCTGTTCTGTTGGCAGAGCACTTGGGAAGGCCAAGCCCGCCCTTCTACACTGCTGCACAGGTGCTGGGATGTCTAGAAGGAACAGAAATTCCACACCATCTGCACATAGATAAATGCTGAAAACAGATGAGAAAAGGTCATACCCTCTGCAGGAGGTGGAGCGGCTGCAGATGAAAGGGAGGGAGAGGGAACAGGGGATGCAGGTGCTGCTGGTGAAGGGGCCGTTTGCACTGTAGACGAAGTGTTAGGAGGTGGCACAAGTGAGGAAGCAGCAGTTCCATTAGAAGGCTGAGCTGCAGGAGATGACATGGTTTGCACAGAAGCAGAAGGCAATGGCTTTGACTCTGGCTTGAATTCAGGTTTCAAATCTATCCTTCGATCCAATGCAGGAAGAGGGGGAATTGTTCTTGCAAGATCAAATAAAGCCTCCGCCACTTCGACCTCCTCAGAGACAGTAGGTGTAGACGACACCTGCCCACCACCATCATCATCATGACAGTAACTACCCAGCTTGAGTTTCCCTTTGAGAAACTCACCACCAACCAACTACAACCAATAACATTAAAATTGCAAACTGCTTTCTTCGAGCCTACTCTCCCCTTACACACCACAAACCGTTTTTGAGTGCTTGACCTCTCACCCTGAAGTTTCTTGTCACTACAAGCAAGCAACTCTACCACTTCTCTTGGCCAGGGGGGTTTCATACAGCAAACAGCCCAACTGCATCATCACCAACACAAAATCTACTGCATCAAACTGTAAATTGAACAAGGAATTGGAATTTGGAAGACACCGGGTGCCAGTCAGTTGAACAATTGTGTTCCAATACAGAATACAACAGGCACCTGTGTTCATCAAACTGCACCACACACCAAGAGAGATAGAGAAGAAGATTCAGACACTGGAGTGGACACCCCCTCCCTGTGTGTGTGTGTGTGTGTACCTTCAGCAGCTTCGGGACCTTAGGTTTTGATCCACTTGGTTTCTGCATCATGAGAGAGCACACAAGCATTGCAAATCAGTCACCAGATTATTATTATTCTCCAGCCAGATTTGCAGCAGCAATGGAAGCCCAGGAGATGTGTGATTGATTCCAGCTAGGGGGGGTGGGGGGAACAAAGAGCGGGAAAAAAAAGAAAAGAATAAGGAGTGCAGGAGAGGAGGAGCAGGAGGAGTGCTTGCTGCTAGAAAAGAAAATTCTCTATTACCGTTCTTCTTCTGGGCTTCAAGGTTACAGCAGAGGACGATGAAAGAGTGCTGGATGGTGCAGGAGTTGGAGAAGCAATTGGTGGGGTTGGCTGCTGTTGTGCAGCAGGAGTCTCCACAACTGGTGATTCCTGTGCTCGCTTCGGTACTGCTGCAAAAGTAGTAACAGCATACAAAAGGTCAAAACAGCTTGGCTCTGTACATCATCATCATCAGCACCGTCAACAGCAGCATCATCCTTTGAGTGAAAAACTTGGATGACACCATCACCCACAAACTGCCAGCCCACTCGCTAGGTAGGTACATCTGTCTGTCTACACGGGACAAAACAAACCTGAGCGTGCCTTTCTTGGGACAGTTGGGAGATCATTCCTAACGCTCATCTCCTCAACACCCTGCACCAAATTGCCAACACATCAATCAGAATGTTAGGAATAAGAAATGGGTGTACATCAGATTCATACAAATGCAAAACCTGCTTGGTTGTTTGTTGTAGGCTTCTTTCTTCCAAAGAACCGACTAACGTGAGGGTGGGTCGTCAAGGTAGCAAGGCAACACAGAGGGAGGGGGAACAGCTTTCCATCATCCAGTGCAAGAAGCTGCTTCTGGAATCGCACCTTTCCTTGCTGCTGTTGCTGTTGCTGCTGTGGCCTTGATTTAGCAGGGCGGCGAGGAATAGTGGGAGGGGGAAGATCATCATCGTCTTCAGAAGCAGCAGCCCCAGCCATTTCCGAATCATGGGTGGTGTCCTCTCCCTCATCAGCAGCAGCAGCGGCAGCAGCAATGCTATTACCGCTACCACCGCCACGAAGAACTTGTTCGTGTATCTCATGTAACCCTTGCCGCTTCCTCTTAAAGCGAGGAATGGAAACAACAGTGCTGGAAGCCAATCCTTTCCCAGCAGCAGCAGCAGCAGCAGACGAAGACGACATCATCATCAGACTGTTGCTATCCTTCTTGGGTCTTTCCCGTAATCTTGGGTTGTGAACATCGTCCATGGTTTCGTCGCAATCCTCACCAACTGTTTGTTGTAAAACCGGAAAGAGACGCACACCCACAGACAAACCCAACAAAACCACACTCAGTCAGTCAGATGCCTGCCTGCCTGCTTGCCTGCAAACAAACAAACAATTTCTACAACAATCCATCCTCCAACGACAGCAAACGAGGACGATGCCCAGAGACTGACAAGGCTCAGGATTCAGTTCTAATTCTCGCATAAGCACCACCGTCACAGCCAGCCAGCCAGTCTGCGATGCTGCTGCTGTGACGGGAAGGAAGCTGCGAAACTCCAAGCTTTGGACATGGGTCTTCTTCTTTTTCTTCCAACTGTTCCCATCACCATGAAGAAGCTACAAAGAACAGGGATCTTGTCCTGGGCGGTTCACAAGACTGCAGAGTTTGACATTCTGGACAACAACTTGGGTCTGTAGGAACAACAACATCGACAAGAGCAGCGGTTATGCTATTCTTCTTCTGCGGCTATTGATGTTTGTGATAGGAGGCTGGAGGAGGGGGCTGGCTTTTCCAACAAGAAAGAATCGGAGGGGCGACGAAGAAGGAGCGATTGCTTGCGAGCTCAACCTGAGGCATCTTTGAATCCGCTGGTTCGAGGACGGCGAGGTGCAGACACGGGGCCTCCTCCTCCTCCTCGTTCTGCACCACCGCTGCGCCGCGGCTCTCGCCCTCTGTCCATCATGAGGAGGAGGAGGAGGAGGAGGAGGAGAGGGGCGTAGTCGAACTCCTCAAACCAGCCTGCTTCCAAACACCACTTGGGGTGTACATTACCATACCATTCTTTTTCTGCCTTCCTCTTCCGTCACCGATCTCCTCAAGCAAGCAAGCAGAAAGACTCTCTCTATCTCTCTCTTTCCTCCTCACAGCTTCAAAGCCCCATAGCATTGATGAGAAGAAGAACAACAACTAACGACGCACACACGCGCAGGTTTGAATCTTCCAGAACAACACGAATAAGGATCGTTTCTCGTCATTTCACTCAAGCAATCGTCATGATGCACTCGTCGCTCGCGCAGAGCGTGCGTGCGTGATGATTTCAAGAAAAAACACGGCCGCCGTCTTTTGTTCTCACACAAAAGCAAATCAAGCAACTCTGTCTCTCTGTCTCTGTGCAAAGAAAAAACAGCAAGATGCGTGGGCACAGACAGCGGTTCCAAAACTAGAAAGAAGCAACAAAAGAAGAAGAAGCAGATGCGAGTCTGGTTCAAGGACAATAAATCCACAAACCATAACAACAACGCCGCCAGCCACCTAAAGAGGGAGGGAGCAAACAAACAAACCACCGACCCACCTAACACCCACAAAGCCCAGAACACCACCACCACCACCACCACCACGACGCAACAAACCAAACACAACCAAGCGCAACAACTCAAATGGGATAAAACCAAACAAAACAAAGCAAGTCACAAAACACAAACGGAGGAGGCCGGAAGAAGGCACATGTATGTAAGGGTAGTAGTAGTAGTAGTAGTAGTAGTGCAGCAGAAAAGAGAAGGCGAGAGAAGTGCATAAGATGAGATGAGGAGGAAGAAGGCAAAACACAAAAAGGGTGTAATAGAAGAAGAAGAAGAAGA
>Ga0209208_10001824_pt1 | contig 30369 bp, 28 predicted proteins | sample S1TSphfallax_3_FD_187694 | JGI IMG/M metagenome (GOLD analysis project Ga0209208, IMG submission 187694) | Host-associated microbial communities from peat moss isolated from Minnesota, USA - S1T2_Fd - Sphagnum fallax MG (SPAdes) (version 2) | ecosystem: Host-associated > Plants > Peat moss >...
GCAGCCTTTAGAATAGCAAAAGCAGTTTGATTTCAAATAGTTCATGTCAGGTTTTATTAATGGGTATCTTGACCACATGTTCCAGCATATTGTATTCTTGCAGTTCTGTTGTTTTGGAATAGTTTTGGTTTTGTGTGGCTATGCTTTCTTGTGGCAATGGTGTACTGCTTTGTAACTGCAATCCTGTTTTGAGGCTGTAGTACAATGCTTATGAAGGATGGACATGCAGGTGGACAATCATATCCAACGGCTAGACAAGGACCTGAAGAAGTTTGAAGAGGAGCTTAGGAGAGGCAAGTCACTCTTGCTCTTTTTCCTATGAGTGAGTCATCTGGCAGCCTAGGCAACACAGCTGGTTTTGTAGCTCTTCATTTTGCTCCTGGTGCTCTGCACTCTTGAATGCATTGGGCAGTTCATGTTTGTGATTTGTCTTTCTGTGTTGAATGCAGGAGATGCAGGCAGGGGAGGCTTGCTGGCATCAGATCCAAGTACTGAGGGACTTGCAGGAGTAGCTTTCCAAGAAGGTGGAGATGGAACAAAGTCAGGTCGCAAAAAGTATGTCCAACAACTTTTCTTGGATGTATTGTGTCTCTGACAAGTTCAAGTTCAGAATCTTCATTCATTTATTTGCAGGCACTTAGTAAACTCATGAGCAAGTCCTGCATTTGCTGTATAATGTTTTCCTTGGATTGATGGATTTGGAGCTGTTGCAGGGAATTCTTTTAGATACATGTGCTCTCCAGTTGTCTGCCTAGTAGTCTGCTCCAGGGTCCCAGTTGGTCAAAGGCTAGTAGTGTACTGATGCTGAAATTCCTTCCTGCATATACTGTTCATGAATAGGCTAGTCATAGTTAATTTGGCCAGTTAAGGAGAGCTTCTTAAAGACCAATTTTGCAGCTCAGTGAATTGCATTTGTTTTGAGCTAGTCACTGCTCTTGATGCTTGGGTGATGCTCTGCTGCTTTGTGAGTGACAATCACAAGGTTACTACTGCACTCATTTTTTTTGATGTTTGTTTCAATTTGGCTGGAACAGACAACATTTTTTTCTTATGTACATGATATTGTCAAGGATCTCTCTGCAATCACATTGATATTTTTTCCTTCATTGCAAAAGCAGAAATACTGCATCCCAAGTAGGTGCCAGTGGTCTGATTACAATATATTCAGGGTTCAGGAGACACTGACCACTTTCTGCTGTGTAGGCCTCCCTATGCTTTTGGTTTAGATACGTGCTTGTACAGGGGCAGCTAAAACTAACTGAAGCTTACCCTTACAAACTTGATGCAGCTTGAATGAGGATACTAATCAATTTTTTGACAAGCTATTGGCATCCTCATTCAAGCTCCATTTCAATCTACCTGCTTATGGCGGAATATTTGACATACTTGGAACATGTCTTTTTGTATAATTGTTTGGCCTAAGTATGGAGTAGATTTTTCATACTTATCTACATCTACTTCCCAATCTGATGAATTCCATGGGGAGTATTGGCAGCCAGTCACTGCCATTCATGATGAAGTTGATGGTCTGATACTTATGAGTGGGGTTGCATTCTGCTAGCTGGTTATTATATCCTACTGTTGTGGCTCTTGCTTAGTGGCTTTCATCATATCTCAAATTGGTGATTCACCAGTGATTCCTACTGTGTCCATAGGGTCTCTTCTAGAATACCAGACTCTCAGAGGGTGCCAAGATTGAAGCCTAAAGGAGCTATTGAAATCATTGTCTTTTGTGTAAGCTGTACTACTAAATTTACTGTTGACGTACTGCTGCTTCAGAGGAGTCGAGACATTGGCTAGTGTCAACATGGACTTGGATCTTCCGGTTGATCCCAATGAGCCCACATATTGCTACTGTGGTCAAGTTTCTTTTGGCGAGATGATTGCATGTGATAATCCTGAGGTAAGATATGGCATTAACTTCAAGTCCCAAACCTAACTTTGGAAGCATTTTTTTGGAATAAACTGACACAATGTAAGGGCTAGGCAAATTACGACCTGGAGTGATTGATGCATTATGTGTGGCAGTGTATGATTGAGTGGTTTCACTTCGATTGCGTTGGGATCAAGGAGCGACCCAAAGGCAAGTGGTATTGCAGCGATTGTTCAGCTTTGATGAAACAGCGAAGAGCAAAGGTTTCAACTGGAGCCAAAACTGGTCAACATAGTAGGAAGAAAAACTTCAGTGAGCTGCCATTCCCTTCTGAGTAAGCTGCAGCATTATCAACTAAATGGTGTAAAACATTAAAAGGCTAATGCTTTTCTACCATTTCACACTCTGGAAATGAGCTGAAATGTACACCTGTTTGGCCTTCACAGAAAGATGAAGGTTCATACAGTGTTTTACCAATTGCTAGTCTCCCTTATTCCATAGTGTTATTCTTCACTGCTAGATCATTTTGTTCATGGTCAATAGTGATGTTTTATTCATGATCACTAAATCATGAATAAATCATCACTGGTGATCATGATTTGAGATGCAGATCAGGAATAATTAGTTATGGCTGGTACCTTTTCAGAGTTATTGTGAGCATGGCCTTTGTTATGGTGGATTATCTAATATAGCTGTTATGCAGAGTTGGGGAGGTGACTGTAGAAATACAAGGTCAGCTTCTGCCATATGAAAGATCAGATGTATTTCACTGAGCAGATGAACAAATTCTGAAGGTTTGATGTGTAAGAAGATGCTTGATTTTGCTGGTTTTGGTGCCCAGTTCACAGGAAAGTTGTTATTGAAACTTCTGACTGATTTCATGTGAGATGTATTAGTATGTGAGTGTTGTTTGTCTGAAGACAGCAAAACTTGTTTAGAGTTGTAATAATTGCACTTCCAATATCTTGGGGCTGTTTGTGACTGCACAGCTCATTTGTATTTGTGGTGAAACCGGTGGATATCAAGTGACCTAAACTTTGCTACTTAAAATGAATCCATGAAGTCTAGGGCAAATAAAAATCTCCTCTTGAGCACATGTCTGAAAATTTGCTGGGGACTACAGTACCCTCTGGTGTCTTCTACAGGTAAAATCCCACTAATATAATTTTTTCTATGCTAAAAGAGTACTTTTATCTTATGGTTTTTCAGTATTATCACCTGAAGGAATACATATTATTCCTGTGAATATTATTTCTATTTGCTGTTTGTCTTTAACATATTATGACTTTCAAATTAATTCTATTGAACTTGAGATTTTCAACTCTGCATTCTTCTGGAGTTATTTCCTCTGTTCAGCAGGTGTGGCTGCATTAAACCCCTTTGGTGTTAAATCATATCTTGTCCAAGGTCAATGTATGAATGAAAATATTTGCAACTGGACATTTACTGACAGTGGGTTTTTTGTGGTCAGTAATAAGGCTGGAATATGTGGAGGATGCCAGGACTTTGCAGTTTTCAGATCCAACGGATACACTTTCCAGATTGATTTTTAGTTTTTCCATCTTGAAACAAGCTGGAAGGAAACTCGTTTTTTTCAGTTACCACGGGAAGTAACACTTGCATGCTTTTGACACTCAGAGCTCATGGCAATTATCTCAACACCATATGCATGGGAGGTTTAGGGGAACGGCATATTCTACTGAACTCAGCAAAATTCTAAGGTCAATACATAGTGGATGGTGTTGAGCTAATACCTTCTCTAGCATTTGTGACACAATTTGTACACAAGTTTTAGTAGATCAAGTCCTTTTTGTTAGTGGGGAACACAGGAGGTTGGCTGTATTCAGATTGCTGAGGCCAGCAATCTCCAAAAAGTTTCCACATAGTGGCATCTAGCAGTCCCTCGCATTTAGTTAATGAGAAGCAAGGTGAAATTTTTGTCAGCTTCTATGAGCTTCAAGGAAGAGAGAAAAAGCTGAAATTTCAAGCTTTGGTCAACTTCAGTGTTGCTCCTTTCCAAAGGACTCATTCATATTTCATATTCAACTTCTATCTCCAACATGTGCTATCTGTTTCAGTGGAATCAACATTGTTGGGAAATCATTGTTGACTGAAACATCTTGGTCATTTGGTGGTTCACAAGTGGGTCCTCAATGCTACTGCTCACAATAGCCAAACCGGCTACAATGGGTGACACAATATAAGGACTGAAAATGGCTAAATGTAGGAAGATAGTGACTTCCAAATCCTTTGGAGAAAATTGGACAACCAAGTACACATTGCAGATTTGCTCAATTGGAGCAAAAGATGGTAATCAGTAATTCAAATAGCAAGACGAAAGTAGATAAACATTCCATCACAGATTCAAAACGCAAGCTTCAATGATGGTCATTGTTCACATCTGGAACAAGTACAAATAGGTACAGGTCAGTCAGAAGTAAACCATCTGCATTCAATGGAAATGTCACTGATTAACCCATCAAGAAAGTTGTTGATAGGTTCAGATGGCTTTCTTCAAATTACTTCTCAAAGCTGTCACTACCCTTATAAGTTATTATACAATCTGTCCAATCAATTAAGAATTTGAAGATATCCAACTTGAAGCAGTGCAGCCCAAAGGATGTGATAGGCAAAACAGTTATCCTTCCTGTCACCCAGTTTTTGTTGGTGGGTATGTTCAAGTAAGCAACCTGTGGACCCCTATTTTTCAAATGTTGGTTTCCAACTCCAGAACCCCAATAGCATCTCCACTTTGCCTCTATCAACCATCCATTCCACATCAAATTGCCTGCTGAATTCACAAGCTCAGAAAGGTAAGAGTCTCTGTGTTATCTACCACACCATTTCAGGTGCACCCTAATAGCAATTTCCTGCACCCATGCTTTATAAACTCACAAATTATTCCAATACATTGCAACACATTGAAACGCATTGCAAACACATTGTTGTCACCAAAAAATGGAGTTCCTAGTGTTGGTGTATGAACTGGTGGTACTTATAACCCTAGCTTCCTGCCACCTGGACTCAACATGTCATGCAGGTGTTCCCAGCCAAGGCCATTTCAGATGCTTGTCATACCTGGACCAGTTACTGTGCATCAGAGACCTTGGCAGTTTGCACTTGTCCTCATAAGCCTTCTCCTTTTTGAGAGTTCTCCAGAGAAACCTGAAATTTTGAAATTCTTTCAGGTTATAGCATAAGTCCAGTCTTACAACAGAAACTGCAGCATATGAACCATCTTGTTCCTGAAGTTTGAGTTCATGAAACAGGACTACAAAGCAAGTTAGATAGTCAACATAGTCAACATATGGAACTACACAAATCTGACTATGTGATCAAAGATCATCCCTTGTACCAGAATTGAACGAGACAAGACATACTGCAGCGCATTGCAAGATTTGAGTTCACGACTTTGTCTCAAAAAATATAATTAGCAACTGATGCAATACTCAAACCAGGAAAGGAAAGCTTTAGGACCCAAGCAGAAGTAAATGCAATAAATACACTGATCTCTGAGGCCATTGTGCAGTGGCTGCACCAACCTGTTCTTGAAAGCGCTTCAATGCTACCACATTAGTACTGCATCTTCTGCATTGAAAGTTGGCATCAGCAAGGGTCCGGGTCCGGAGACAGAAGTAGCAATAGAGGTGACCACATGGAATTGCCATGAAAGGAGTTGTAATAGGATATGCTTCACACACAGGGCAAGTGCCTTCTGGCAAGCTGGCCGCTGAAGATTGGTCATTAGAAAATGGGAACATCAAAATGCTCCTTATTGACATCATGTTAAGAAGGGGAAGAACCAACAACAGTAGTTCCTGCACAGAAATAGTATCACATTGCAATATTTAGGCATCTAGCTCCAATATCATCATGCCTTTTAATACCATAAAGTTTCTTCCCAGATGAGGTGGGAAAAGTAAATTTTAATGAAAATTGAGCTGCTACCTCATATTTGTTCATGGCAGACACAACAAGCTCTACAGAAAAGTGTTTATGTTCAGCACTCTACCAGAATAAAATGTCCAAAAGACGAGTCAAAATCATCTCTCAAATCTAGATCCTGAACATTGTACACTCAGATATTATCTTGTAGAAGTCATCAAAATAGCACCCACTTTAAGAGGCCAAAATTCAATAGACTTGACAATGATTCAACAATGTGTACTGGAACATTAGACTGACAATTGAAGTGTCTCTTTCACACAAATTACATGCCAAAGAAACTGTATCAAGGGTTACTTTTTTGGAAGACTGAAATCCATCCCCAACTTCCACAACTGTTTGCCAAACTCAAATTGTTGAAATGCCAAACATTTCAGATTTGGTCATATTGTGGCCCAGACTAGGTCAACCCAAATGAAATGTACTGAAATAAAATGACAGACCATTCAAAAAATAAATTGACTTACTGAGAACTCATGCCAGACAAGTTGCCGATTCATATACTCAAAGCTCACAGCTCGGTCCATTTGGGGTCTTTGGTACACTAATCGTGCTCGCAGTAGTCTTTCCACTATGCTGGGATATCTGGGAAATTGATAATCAGAAAATCAGTTTGGAGCATGAAAGAAAACCAGTGGAAAAAATATGCATATGGGAACCAGAAACAAACAGGATTACAACTGTCGAGAAACACATACCTGCCAGAGCGGAGGAAGAAAAGGAGGTTGACAAAACAAGCAATCTTGTATACACTCTCTGCTCTTTGTAATAGTCGCCATGCACGACATGCCCATGAACTCTGGCAGAGACCATACTCCATGAAGATTAGGAATATCTTTTCAAGTATTGAGAACTTCTCAAAACTTATGATTTTAAGACAACCTGAATAAAAGTTCATAATAAAGTGAGAAAAGTATTACTGGAACCTGACTCTGTGACTTGATGATGGGGATTTTGAAAGGGGAGGGAGGGGTTCACGGCAACACCAATTGAATGAAGGGTTCTTACCCGTTCTTGGTCACCCCAGCGGTGAAATGCAGAAATCAGCTGCAGTCGCCCCCAGCTATAGCGGCCCCCCACCATAGCCAAGCAATACCATAGTTTCTGAGATTTTGTTAACCCAGGTCCCTCCAGTCCAGTCCTCACTATCAAGCAACCATCAGCAAAGAGTCCAATCAGCAACACTTCAAACCACACAATCTACCAGATTCAATTGGGATTTCCCTGCCACCTATTGAAGCAAGAAGGCATCTATAAAGTTTCTCTGCTGTCTAAACACAAAGCTACCTTCAATCTTAAAGCCAATACTTCAACCTCCTGAAAGCCTCAGTCTCTAAACACGGCTTCTGAGTTTTCCTTTCTTGAGCAGATGAACATGCATTGTTTCAATCAATCATGATCATAATGAAAAGTCACCAAGAATGTAGTCTGCAGGGTTCAAAAAGAGACCATTGCCAGCAGCAAGAAGAGAAGCAAAGGCCCGCTCATCCCTATATCGCAGGTTCATCAAAGCATTCCCTGGTGTTGGGCGATCAACCCACACCGAGAACTGCCAAACAAGAAACTCCAAGAGTGCATTCAGCTCCAGCTCATAGCGTAACAACAGGCCTGGCTGCACCAAACTCTTTGAATCAGGTCAACTAGCATGAGGCAATTTTTCAAGAGGAACAATAGAACTTCATTGCATGTGAGGAGCTCCAATATTGGAAGTTATGCCAGTTTTTCCTTAAAAATGTCTGCTTATCTGCTCTGAAGAGATATAGAGATGAAAAAAAACCTGATAGTCAGCCGCAGTAACACTCACTTAGAGATTCACAGAATGGTACCTGTGCCAACGAGAAAACTTTATTGAGTTGCTCTCTGAGCATTGCTGTCATCTCAACATCAAGTCTTGCAGCATCTATTTGGTTGACCCGCAAAATAGGCACATCAGGAAGTTTCTGTTTCAGTAGAAGGACCAAGGCACCATACACACAAGTCAGTCCATACATTTCCAAATGTACTGACATGGCTTCAAAAAAACCAAAATCTAAAAGCATGGATGCACTATATATACTTCTATGTTCAAACCTCTACTTACATCCCTAGATAGCCCTTTCCCGCATTTCCAAACCTAAATTGTATTTCACATTCTCGTACACATCACCTTTCAAACATGCCTATCCATTGCAGTCATATCCACAAGTTTCCTAATCCAGTTTTTACATACTCCTAGGTTTTTCTCCAACAAACTCTACCTGAAGCACACACCCAGAAACCCTAAACCCTGGCAAAAGCTAGGAAACAGATCTGAAAAATCCATTTCCAGGAAAAATTAAAAAAACTTAAAGGAGCTGAAATATGAGAATCTAATCTAATCGCTCACAGACAATCCCATATAATTTCAGATTACAGGATGCTTCTATAAACTGCTGTTTCTCCGGTTAATTTGTGAGAAACCCTAAACCCTACAAAAACCTTTTTTTCTATAGACTCGCACTCTAAGTCAGAAAAAACCTAGGAGGAAAACCAAGAACGAGAACGAGGAGCAGGGTCGAGCATACATACCTTCAAAGAGCCCCGAACTTGATTCCACTGGGGTACAAGTGCTCTCCATGCTCGCTGCCAAGCGTCAGCTACAGGAGGAGCAGGAGGAGCAGCAGCAGCAGCAGCATCCGGCAGTGCCCTTCCTACTACTGCTACTCCTAGAGACGGTGGTGCATGTTGCGCCGTAACTTGGCTACTAGATGATTGCGACGCTGCCTCCATCTCCATTTTCTCCTCCTCAAATTTCATCATCTACCCTAAATTCCATTTTCTAGTTCGATCAATAGAGAAGATGTTGAGATGATGGAAATGGACATATAAACCCAAAAGAGACATCAACTTATCATGACCACCCTTTTCCTTCACAGAAGGAAGGATTGAAACTACCTGCTCATCGATTCCGAAGTCCCACCAAACTCCTTCAACACGTCCAATCAAACCCTAATCTGCTGCTTCTATCCAAAACCCTAAGTCTCAGTTTCAGTTTAATGGGTGGGGTTGGAAAAAGTAAATAACTAAACTTGGAATGCGAGAAATATTTTTGGAGCGTGCCATGCAGAGCACCGCTGCCCTAAAAGGTACCCCACCAGCTCTTCGCAAGTATTAGCCCAGGCGAAAAATGGTGACGAACAGTTTTGGAAAGAGAAATATCATGTTGCCAATAGGCGGCAGGGGGGAGAGGGATTTTTTCCCCTTGTTCCCAATGGGTTCCCATGGGGTTCTATAATCTTCCCACGAGGTTTCATTAAGTTCTCAAAGTGTTCCCAAATACATTCCCCAAGATGTTCTCAATAGTAGCTTTGTTTTATCCAAAGGTTTGCCCAAAGTTCAACTCCCATGTATATAAACTGAAAAGGTGGGCTTTAAGGGGAATACATTTGTTTCTATTTTGCAACTGGGGGTCCAAATAGGGGGGACTTCCATGCAGGAGTGCCCAATGTTCCAAAAAAAATGATGATGGGCCAATGAATATGACTTTTTTTCAAAAATAAAATAAAATGCACCCATGAATCAATTAATATGATCACAACAGGTGTTCTTTGCAAGGGGTATTAGCCCAGGCCAAAAATGGTGATGAACTCTTTGACAAGAGAAATTTCTCCCTGGTTCCCAGTGTGTTCCCACTATGTTCCCTTTAAGTTTTCAGCGGGTTCCCATCAGGTTCTCAGTATGTTCCTCAAGTTCCCAATGTGTTCCCCAACATGTTCTCCACAGCTCCTCACCTTTTATCTCATATGCTTTGGCAAATGTTGTGCTTCTTTCACCCATTTAGGTGGGCCAAAGGTGAGGAACTCTATTCTTGAAAATAAAACCTTCTATTTTGGGGAGCCTCCATAGTTTTATTTTTTTTGAGTGATGGGCCAATCATACTGAGCACTGCTGGAGATGCTCTTACGGCAGCAAAAGCTAGCTTTGCTTTTCCGGGCACACTCCGTAGGAGTAGAGACACTTTATGTGGAATTTCATCAATTTCACAGCTTTTGTCCTTCGTTTTCGTGACAAAAAATTATAATGTGTTGCTGTTGTTGAGCTGCAAAATTTGCTCTTGGAATACATCGAGGATCTTCGGTTTTGTAGTTCCAAATCATCACCTCTGGAGCAGTGCTAGGGTAAAGCTTGTTGCATCGATTATGGAAAGCTCAAGCTGGCGAGCTGTCGGGAACCACCTACTGCTGCTGCTGTGTCTAGTGTTGTGCGGGTCATCACCATCAGCAGCTTTGGGAAGAACTCGGATGATCCAGAAGATTCACAAAGGAGTTGGAGAGTCATGGCTTAGTCGTAAGCTTGAGCCATATGAGTGCAATTCTCTTCTAAACCCCGGCAGGAATCCGGTGAAGGTGGAGACTTACATATCACCTGCGATTGTGTTCAAACCCGGGGATGCAAAGAACAAGTATTTTCACATCCAAGCTCCCAAAGGTCACTTGGGACTTAGGAATTTCGTGGCGGAAATCGTCGACAGTCATGGGGTTTCAGTGCCGCTCCATGAGGTTTACCTTCATCACTGGTTCCTGTTTGAATACGCTGTACCCAAGAACCAGTCAGTGGAACATACCCAAACCTTGTTGAGAAGCTTGACTGCTAAAGAAGGGAAGAAGAACAACTTGGGTTCACATTTGATCGGACATGGATTGATGAAGAGGAGGAAGACCCACGAGCTCGCTGACATAGGCGATGACCAGATATTCAAGCTCTTGAATACTTTTGGGAAGGGAGCTGAGACTCGGCGCACTGAAACTAGGTTGCCGGCGCCTTTTGCTTTGGAGCTTGCACCTCCGTCCCAGATACCCATGGGTTATGAATCCGTATGGATTCTGAATGTGCATGGACTTGACACAAGAGGAGCCGTGGATAGAATGGGATGCACCGAATGCAGGTTAGTCTCTATTCATTGTTCTCTACCAGGGCTAGTCAGATGTGACGTTGAGAAAGAACTCCTCTTGCAAAATTCCTCTATACCTGCACATCTGCAGACCTCTATCTGTGAAATCTTGAAACATAGATATTAGATTGTGCAGAAAAATTGGCAGAAGTATCACAGGTGATTCTTCCTCAAGCTCAAATTGTCAAATCTGAGATAGACTTGGTACTAGATTTCTAACTCAGGCACCACAGATTGTGCAGTAGCCATGTGTTGTTGTATATGCTTCGGGCAATGGTGCATGACAAGAACCCTAATTCTCACCTAAAATGAACTTAGTGAAATGTAGACCTAAGTGTGTGCACCTCCATCTGCTTGAAAGATTCTCCAAATTTCTGTGAGCAGTGGTCATGTGTTGTTGTATATGCTTCTGGCAATGGTGCATGCCAATAAACCCTAATCCTGACCTAAAATGAACTTGCTGAAATGTAGACCTAATTGTGTGCACCTCCATCTGCTTGAAAGGTTCCTTGAGCTCCAGATTTTGTAATTTGCAACTTTTGCTTGATCTCATGAGAAAGATGGTTGGAGTTTATATGTATTCTGACGTTTGATGCATTGCAGATGTGACTTGTACAATGCAACAACAGATGAGGAAGGAGACCTGTTGCCAGAGGGATATCTGGGAGGTTTGCATTGCTGCACAGATGGAAGAAAATGTGCAGTCAAAGAAGGTTTTAATGGGCCAGAGAGGGCTCTCTATTTGAAGGTGATCTGGAGCCACCCTTCCTTGCATTCTTTTTGTAGGCCCGAGATTGTTGTTTTTTGGTTATCTCATAATACTATGATATGCCCTCAAGTTGAAAAGCACCCATCTTTCAACATGTTTTCAAATGTTGGCAACTATCACAGATCAACATGTCTGAGAATGATGGTTCCTGCACATCAATTGTGCAAATTCTTACACACACACACACACACACAAAAATATGTATAGCTTCATAGAATAAGCTTTTGCTCATAAGGCTTTGGCTGTATGTGGTTTCCATTTCTGACAGAAACGCAAAGTATGAACTCATGTAAATGGCATTCTTGAAAATGTATTTAAATTTGATAAGTTGAAGTGGTGTGGAAGAATCAGGAGATTGGGCACTATAGTGATAGGTTCAAAAAGTAATATACCTGGGTGAAGTTTGTTGAGGAAATTTGTTCAAGAACTGAATTATCGTGTGATTTTTTTGGGGATTTTGCAGTCCTCTTGGGAGTATGTGGACTGGGATGAATGTGTGGTCCCACTGGATTTTTTTGGCATTGATATTACAAATAAGCTGCATGGTTTTGGAGGGAATTTGATTGAGTTCACTGTGGAGGGTTGTGGAGATGCTGATCCCAATTCTGAAGCATGTGTTGATACACAAGATACTACCGTAAGTGCTCCAATTGGAGGACGAGTTGTGTATGTGGTCTCTCATCTACATGCAACAGTCTTGGATGCCACTCTATGGGGAGAAGATGGTCGCGTTATTTGCCGCACTTTGCCCATTTATGGTCATGGAACTGAAGCTGGTGATGAGAATGGATATGTGGTAGGTGTTGTCTCATGCTATCCTCCAGCAGGGAGTCCTCAAGGATGGATTACACAAGGTGAGGAGTTGCATTATCAAGTCAAGTATAGCAAAGTTGGTGGCCCACATACAGGCTTGATGGGAATTGTTGGTGTAAAGATAGCCAAGGATGAAGCTTCATTAGCTATCTGAGTTTTGCTTGTGTTTTTCAAGTAAAATTGTATCATATGTATAGTTTGTATTCAAGGTTTGAACTGTTGGTATTGTCCATGGCTTTTGAATTGGGCGAATCTGTTTTTAAGTGTAGAATTGATGACAATGAGATTTCTCCGAACATACGAGGGATTATTACACTAAATAAGATATCTTTCATTTATACTAATAGAAATATTTTGCTGGGTCTTAAGAAGCTGCTCATTGCATAATATCAAGTTCAAACTTCAAACTGGCAACACTTGAAATAGGAAATCTTCAATGAAGTTCTTAATAACATCTAGTGAATCCTCAAAATGTGCTACCAAATGAAAAACTGCATCGCTGTGTAAGCCCTCAGCCAAATAAAGGTGTAATGTACACAAGGGCCATGCCACTATGTTTGCATTAGACTTATTTAGTTATTTAGTATTATAATTAAAATTCAGATTGAATTATTCTCTCTCTCTCTCTCTCTCTGTCTGTCTGTATATATATATATATATATATATATATATAACAACTTATATTCCTCAACAGAACACTAATATTATATCTAAACAAAAAAGTGTACAAGAAGGAAATACAGTAAGACACCTAACTACTTAATTAGAATAAATCGTTGAAATAGATGTAATATAAAATCATTTGCCTCTTCATACTTCCTTCTAGAGATTTAAGTTCTTGTTTTGTAAGCTAGTTTTAGATTACTAAATGTTTATTTCTAGAGCTTTGAGTTTGAACCTTTTAAGCTACTTCTAAATAACATAAAGAGTCGGTAGAATTTTTGCAGTACATGTGAAGGGTGCCTTACTATCAGTAAAGTTTCTTCCTCAATTAAGGAGACACCTTGGGGAGTCATGGGTGCTTGCATAGACTGTCTTTCCATGTTCTCATAATGTCTTATGGATTTCTTTGTGCAAGTTGATACATGTCCTGTGAATTTTGTCCCCAGTGATGTTTAGTTTCCAAAGCATTAGTGCTTATATGGCATTGTTAACTAAAGAAGTTTCAATATGTGAATCTCCAACACCTCACACAAAACACAAGATTTGCTCCTCAGAAATAAATTGCAATACTGGGCACCTAAGTGTGGTCATGTTGTCACTATATCTCAATTGTTGTGTGGCAAGTCCCTGTACACTGCAACTGCAACTATGAAATTTTCAGTGATTGCATTTTGTAAGCAAGCTGGTTAATTGAGAAGTCAAAATTTATTTGCTTGGAAACTTTGGTGACAAGTAAAGTTTTTCTGATAGTTTTCCCTTTGCAATAGACCACAACAATCAGTTAGCACAAAAGAGGGATGCACAGATCTGACAACAGAGTGCACAAAGGCCTGGATCAAGCCAGCCACAATGGGATTCATTGAAACTGAGCACAGATGTTGGGAGTCTGGACTAATGCATACAACTGACTCAGGATTTGTATCAGAATCCAGAACAGCACAGAAGAACAAGGAAACAGAGACAAAAGCATACACAGTAGTACTACATCTTTGGGAACCTTGTCATGAAACTCACTCAAAATCCATAACTCCACAAGAGCAAATGCTGAGCATCAAGAGAGAATGTAATCACCAAATGCAACAGAAACCCAATGGATCTAGTGACCCTAGACAACAAGAATGTGACCCACAAAGCCAACTGTGCTAAGAAAATGTCTCATTAAGTGAAAATTTACAATTTTGTGGTGGTCCAAGATCTATGTATACATTCTGCCTAGTACTGAACAGTGGTTGAACAGAGCTGACAAAAACCTCATGCAATTGTGTGAATAACCTACAGCTTGTTCTTTTTATCAATCAACAAGCAACCTTGTAGCTTTCAGACTCACTCTACACCATGAGACATCAGATCTTAAAACATGAGAGCAGCAACAACTGCAGATGGTAGATTGTTGCAATTCATTCCAGGCCCAGAAATTTAAAAGAGTTGTGTCTCTGTTTATTTTTGCATTCAAATCCTTTGGAATTCTTGGCCATCATCAAAGTCATATTATGGAGCTCCAAGGTAAAGATGGTCCATTGTTGAGGCATTCTCAGTGACTGATCATCTGGGCTCATAAACCATGTACCTGGATTTGATCGCCTTGCAGTCCCCAGAGGTCCATCTTTATAACCAATAATCCCACTATCATCAATGGATTCTAAGAATCAATCAAAAGCATAGTTGTGCCTTCTGTTAAGCTCTGTTGAAACAAGAGTTAACACTCTGGAATGTGAAACCTGGCCCCATCTAAAGCAGTCTTCAACCTCCCATAATGTTGGACACAGTACAACAATAAAAATGTAACACAAAATGCTCTCTGTAATAATAGTAAAATATAACAAAAATTTCACTACCAGATCCCCTTGAGCAGAAAAGACCTTTAACATATTTCCTGAAAGAAGCAGGAATGACAATCAAGACAAGCACCCAGCAGCTGCTTTCATCACGTGCTCTGCAGGTTTGAATGGTGAATTGTTCACAGTTTGTCTTGTGAATCTCATCCTCAAATACTACATAGAAGCACATTGACCTACAGGCAAGAAAAGCTCTTATACTTGTTAAAAAACCCTCTCAAATAATCCAAGTACAAAATCTCCAAATTGTCACTAAAACAATGTTGAGTACATACTGCAATCTACTAAAGACTCAATATCTGCTTGAAACTTTGATTCCTTTCTGCAAAGAGAAGAAACAATGCAATGCAGGCTCAGGATATTGGACAACAAACCTGTTTGCAGTTCTGTGGTCTGAGAGCTGATCTTTTGTTCAACCTGGCATTGCAGGACATGCTTCTGTCATAAGGAAACTACACAACTTGGAGAGTAAAATCTTTGCCATGATGCTGGCACCATTGACATCCAGAGAGTTTGTTTGAATAAAATGTAATTGTACCACAAACATGCATAGTAACTAGATGCATGCCATAAGCTTGTTTCTGCAGAAAGCAAAAATCTAAACAATAGTTTGTGTCTTCCCAACATAAGAGACCATTCTGAATGAAAGACCCACCATTCCGGTAAACATTTTGAATCCCCCATCAACCTATTGAGCCACTATGTTGCAAGTCCAGCAATCCTCCTGATCAGATTTCCTGACATCAGATCTAGTCACACCTTGTGTTACTCCTCAATCAATCTTGTTTGGAACACATTGCTCCTGCAACAATCTACTATATAGGACTAACTCTATTCATCTCAGTTCTGGTGATCTACATGAAAAGACTTCTCCAAAACCTAATGAACCCTTACAGGAACTCAGCTCTTGGATCAGACTCAGTTAAAAAAGAAATAAATGCATGTAATCAATCATCCCACTGAATCACAGAATTTACTGTCACTCAAAATTACTTGTGAGGATTCAGAGGCAAGTGAGCCAATAGACACAATGCGAGGCCTGCTAAAACCAGATGTCAGAACATGGGAAGATGGGAGAGTGTGGAGACCATGACTGAAAAACCCTAGAAAGGCCTCTTGCAGTGTTCCATTCATGAAATGCAGCGAGAGAAGAATAGGCTGAAGCAATATGCAATAGTAGTAAGGTGGTTGAAAGCTAGAAACTCTCCCACACACACACTGCTCTACAAAATCCAACTGTGGAAGCAACACAAAATTCTCAAAGCATGAATTCTAGCCAAGCTTTTGAACAGGGTCGAACGTAGATTTCAACCAGTTGCAACAGATTCCCATGGATTCATCATTCAAGGATCCAGCAACAGGATGATTAGACACATCCCAATCAGCAAGTTCAGCATCTTTAAGCTTGCGTTCGAGCCTGTCCAGAGATTCTCTCCTGATCTCCCTGTTCTCATTCTCTAGCTCATCATCTTCCCGGACGATAGGAGGAAAGCTGACATAAATTAATCTTTCACATCCGCTGAAAGTTTGTCGCAATGCCGTTTCGTCGTGGTCCTGTTGTGGAATATGCGCCTCCTCGTCGCAATTGGTAACAAAGACTGTGAAATTCTTCTTCTCAACAGCTCCTGCGAAGACTTGATTGAAAAACTTCCACAGTCTTTCATCATAGACGATTATCCTGTCTATTCTGACAACGTATAAGAGATGAGAATAGCTCACCTTTCTCACACATTCCTTCACTATTATGTTTGCTGCTTCTTTGGTAGGAAGAGTACCTCCTTGTGCCACTTCTCCAAAGCCAGGAGTGTGGGTAGCATGCCATACTCCACCTTGGTGTATTACGATGTCTCTAGTCTTCCCTCTTGCACTAGAGCTTGCCTGGAAGCTGGTGGAGTGATCATCGTCAACAAGAAGTTCGCCATGCGTCAGCATTTGTGCAATTGTGGACTTACCGGATCCCGTCCTTCCAAAAACAGGAACCTTTCGCTAGAGGTTCTTGAGAGAATTAAGAGCTTTTATTTAAAACATGAATTGATGTCCTTTACTCTCAGGATTTGAGACTCAATTGTTTAGACATGTTCTGAAAAGAATTAATCAATTTGCATGGGGAGTGATGACACAAATTCTACTAAATCAGTGCCCTTCCCCATCTTGAAACATCCTCCTGACATGACCTTTTCGACATAAAACTATCAAACAATGATCCTTTCAAGATTGTGGTCATTTAAGTGTCATTGCACTTGGTACAAAATGAGCAAGAATGGCTTCCTAAATGTGTGTGTTCAGACCTGCATGGCTTCACCCTGGATCTTCACTAGCTTCAGCCCATCCTCAAAACTGCAAATTGCATCACGTTACACATCTTAGCAAACAGGACTCTTAATTGATTCTCTTTGTACATATGCAGTTACTTGCAAAAGGGATAAACAGGAAATAGCCCCATAAAATGAAAACAATATCACCTCCTCATTCATAGAGAACAACTATGTGCCTTCCATGACTGCAACAAGATTTCTCACAAGCCAAACTGGGTACATCAATATCTATAAAATTGCAAACAAATCTCAACAACAACCATTTGAAGGTAACATGACAAGGTGTAACCTTATGAGACTTGCTAGCAAAGTGTCAGACCATCATCTTCACCATGAATAGCAGTGATGAGCTGCCATGACTACCTGCTAACTTAATCAGTTCCTGATGGTGGGTGCAGAGAAGTATCTTTAATAATCTGCCACATATTTGGAGAACCCAAAACTGGACACATTCAAGTGAACTTCAAACTGCCAAGTCTAAATGATCCAGGGAATACAATCACTGTTAGATCAAGGAAGAAAGGATAGGAGCACGCACCTGAAAGCACCGACAAATGTCAAAGCAGTATACTCTCCAAGACTCAGGCCACAGGTCACATCTACAGAGTCAATAACGTATTGGCCCTTTTCTTGTACCTTCAACCCCTCTACAAGTGCCAAGCTCACAATGTAGACTGCTGGTTGTATGTATGCCACCAACATAAAAAATATAGTGAAAAAAAAATTCAATTCCAACAGAAAAAACAGTGGCAATGAGTTTGTTTTCAGCTTAATTCTCTCTCTTCCATTAGCCTACTGCAAGGTTATAGGAACTAGAAAGCAACAATGTCCACCAACTTTGTCCCTTCTCATTCCTTCAATACTTTTAGTATGTCCTGGAGATGGCAGTACCTGGGTTATCACTGTGGAATCAAGCTTTTCTTTCAGTCTGTTGATGCATAAATCCAACAGATCATATATGTGCACACAAAACAAAATATATCAGACCATTCCCCGTTGGAAATCCTGGGCTGGAGAAATATCTCTCATAAGAATCCAGATATCTCCATTTTCACGATTAAGAAAAAGCAAAGTGAGGTTAACACTTCTTCAACTAGCAACAGAGAATTCCAAAAAAAGACAGAAAAACAGAGAACAAAGGATCAAGAATAAAAAAACTAAGTAAAATACAAAAGCAATATGAAACAACAGTGCCAATTTCACATCTGTTCAGGGACCATCAATAGAAGCATGTATGATAGTGACGTCTCCATCATAACTTTCCCACTGACTTCATCAGCTTCCCATAGTGGGTAAAGGCCAGTGAAAACACTAACCTGCATACCAAGTTTCTGTTGCAATTCCGCAAGCAACGGGAAGACTCAGCCATGCTACTGGGTAGCAACAAAGCATAACACTAGGAGATAGACAAAACACACATAAAAGACAACAAAGAAGGACAAAGACCAGGTGGGCTTACAAGAATCTCCCCACTTAACAAAACTTTATACAGAATCATTCTGAATACTCCAGATGCTGAAATTAAAAAAAAAGAATTTTTCCTTATTGATCCACTTTCTAGTCCTCTTTAACAGAATCTTTAGAGGGTAGCCATTTTTTTTCAGAAGGACAATAAAACTAACCATCTGAAAAACAAAGAACTCGTTACAACTACAAAGCCTCAAAAACTTGTAAAATTGACTATTGATAACTCCCAACTTAGCAGTAATTGAGATATTGGAATGACCATGAGGCATGTGAATCATTTCAAAACCTGCACACTTTGGTTGAAAATGTTTGTCAAAGATAAGACAGGATATACCTTGATGACTTTGATTCACAACTAAATCCAAGAAGTTACAAGAGAAGCCTTTTTAGAGGTACAATTCAACTCACAAGATGTTTTTGAGTATATGCTGCTGCTAAAAGAGTCTTGGTCTAGGTACAGAAAATTCTCAAAGTGTGGAAAATTAGGAACAAAAAGATCATCCACAAACCTACGAACAAGGGACAATCTATGAAGCATACCATGACATGTGTTACTCTTCAAGAGACACTTTAGGAAATTAAACTCATAAGAAAAGAGATAGAAACTAGCCAAATAGATAGCACAATTAATAGTACCCATAGGGATACCAATACCTACATTGTCTATAAGCACAATGAACAAAACAAAATAAACAAGTTATTTAGCAAGAAATCCAACCAAGAGATCAAATCTGAAGTCTTCACAACTTCAAAGCTATGAAGATTTTCAAACAAATTTATCTCTTCTTTATTTCCAGCTACAAAAACCTAAAGTTCAAAGCAGATCTTTGAACCAACAAAAACTTAAAATGATGAAGCTTCAGTATCCGATGAAACAATTTATTGATCAGAATTTTCATACGAGCTTTTAGATCCATTAGGTCAATTTTAGTGTCTAGAGTTAAGAAATCAAAAGACAGCAACAGGAGTGGAGAAGTTTTATCAACTTCTGATCTTGAAGGATTAAGTTGTTCTCTTACATTCATTACTCCTGTAAAGTCATTGAGAATGCAACTACTAACACAAGGAACATCTACCTTTCTGAGTTTTGACACCCAAAGGTCATTGACCATAGCAAAAGTAGCTTTGTAAAAAATAACTCAGCCACTTAGGAACTTCAGTAAGAGAAGTAGAGCCAGTTGCACAAATAAATCTAGGTTTAATTGGATTTTTATGAAAACTTCTAAACAACACAAAGATACGGAAGATGAGGGTCGCACTTTTCACCACTAAAATTATGAGCCTTATTAAAACAGAATTCAAGATAAGGGTTGGAGAAATTATAGGTAAACAAACCTTCAAGCTTCTTTGAATGAATTTAGTATCTGTTCTTTATTTTCCAGAAGGATGCACACAAGCTGAATGAACATAAGCTTGATGCAGCATATAAGTCCTCAAAGTCTCACCCTAGAATTTCATTAGCTTTGGCAAAGAGAATAGCTACAGCAGCTACTATCCCACCCTAGAATTTCATTAGCTTTGGCAAAGAGAGTAGCTGCAGCAGGTACTGCATGAGCATCCTTCCCCATACTAGTAGCTTGGACACCCTGCAGTAGCAACAGAATCTAACACCATTGTCAGCACCTCTAATCGCTATTGTCTTGTGGTCCATTTGTGTATGTTTCTTTTTGTAGTAAGCTTCATGCAATACAGTGAGTAATCTTACTCTGGATTCAAAATTAATTTGTTGCGCTTTTGCGATCATCTCATTCTTGGACAATTGTGGGGATGCTTCTGAGATGGAAATGCTCATGATTGAATGCACCCTAAAGATGCAGCCATTCTTTTCTCTCTGGCTTGGTTCTGGGATCCCATACCCATAATTTGCAAAGAAATTATGCCTCACATTTGTACCTGTTGATGAGTCATAGAACAACACAAACAAAGGTTTGCCCACTGTAGTTTGGATTTACTTGACCTGGAAACCAGAATGCAAATTGAAGGTTTGTAATTGGAGAACAATGAGTTGCCTGTTGCTCTCTCCATCTTCCCCAGCTGATAATGCTCATGCACAAAGGCCATGATATCACCAAAGGCTTCACAACTCACCTCATAATAGGCCCTTTAGTTTGGGAATGCTCCCCACCTCAATGTTTTACCTTCCATCGAATTACCTTGGGGATTTGAAATAGGGTGTTTAAGGACATACAAAAGCATGATCCATTATTTAGTTGCATAATTATATATTTCATATTTGGATAGAATGTGTTTTGGATATTTTCTACAACTTAGAATAAATTTGCATATACATATGTGATTTCTAGTAAAAACCTAAAGGTCACATGGGACATGTATGTTGTTTTTGGTTTCTTGACATAATATAATATTTGGGTCAATAGCAAGGTGCCTAATATTTATATTATTTTGGCTAGTTATATTCAGCGGTAATAATAATAGTAATTTATGATTTAACATTATACTAAATAATGAAGCTATTGTGCTTGAAAGCTTCATTCAAAAGTTTGCCATGGCAAGCACATATTTTTTTAAAATTTGACGATTTCAAATCAAAAAGTAATTAACCAACCTAGGTATTGTAGTAATCCATGGTTCATAAAAGGCACCTTTAGCCTCATTATCTCACTTTGAGAAAATTATAATTTCAAGGGCTTCATATGAGACCCATGTGAGCTCATAGGAAAACCCTAATGCACCTTCTTATGACATAATATATTACAAATTTTTCAAGCTTCTTCTATTCACTTTTGTTTACACATCTGTTGAGGATTTGAAATTTTTGTTTTGCTTAATAATTATCTTCATATAAATTTGATGTTTTCAAAATTTATTTATCTTGCTAGTTTTATCATAATTCATGTCCTTGACACAAGTAGGTGAGTCAAAACTTTTTCACAAATTGATTTATTTGCATTTATTGGGTTTTCTAACTAATGTTGATATAGTAGAACCTCTATAAACTGATCGCCCCAAATTTTATAACCTCTCAAATTTTATCACTCTGGCCCGGTCCATCAATGGGACCAGGCAAAAATTTTATATTCTTATAACTTATCACTTTTCCTCTTTCCTGACAATTTTATAATTTTGTAATTCGTTTATTTCTCGATGAGTTATGGTGGAAATAGCTAGTGATAGGCCTCTGTTTAAGACTATTCTGGTGGAGATGGCGTACTCTGTCATTCATCTTCACAATCGAGTCAACAAAAGCAAGATAGCTGTCCTTTTGTTGTGTCCAAAAGAGTTGGAGCTTGGAAAGCATCTTCGATGTCTCCCCCGATGTGACCACTGGAAGCTCCCGGCTGTCGTTTTCATCGTCATTGTCCGCGGGCAGCGGCGATGGTTAGAATTGCTCGTTGATAGCTTCTGTAATGTCATCGTCGATGGGCACGCTGGCAACTGTCTCCTCGTCAGGATAGTTGAGAAGGTTGCGGATTTCCATGGGGTTGCGATAGTGGAACTGACGAATCTGCTCTTCCAGTTTAGCAACTAGTTCAGCGGGGGGTTCGATTTCCTGGGTGGCGGTCTCATCTGAGTGGAGTTGATAGTGCTGGGAACAGTTCTTGATGGTCGTTGACTGGACATCTTGCTTCCAGGTTGCGATGGCGTTTTGGATGTCGTCAAGGAGGTTTGATCTTCTCTAGGTCTGCGACGTTGCTTTCAATCCTTGACAATAGTTGGTTATTGAATCGACAGCGGTAATAGGCCTTGAATGTGCGAATGATTCCAGTGTCACACGGCTAAATTTTCGAGGTGGTGTTTGGCGGCAGGTAGAACAATGTTGTGTTCCTCAGCTAAATGTTGAACTTCTCCATATCGGAGTCTTTGATGTGCGCACTACAATTGTCAAGGAGCAGTATCACCTTCCGTCCATCCATGCGCCGATCAAAAGCCATTAGCCACAATTTGAAAACATTATGTGTCATCCAGGCATTTTTGTTCACGTGGTACTTGCAGTCAAGGTTGTCGATGTTGATGTTCTTGAAGCAGCGGGGGCGAAACGACTTGCCGATGATCCAGAGTGGCAGTTTGTTAAACCCGTCAACGTTGCAGCATACAGTGATGGTGATGCGCTCCTTGTTCTGCTTGTGGCCTTCGAGCTGTCTGGTGGTAAGTGAGTTGTCGACTTGCATACGGTAGAAAAGCCCAGTTTCGTCCATGTTGTATATGTCAGCAAGTGCATATTGGTCCAAGATTGTGCGGATGCGTGGCAGGGACTCTTCGATGATCTCCGTGTCCGCAGCACCATTCTCGCCAAATCGACGGTGCGACCGTATCTAATGCCATTGCTTGAATTTGGCTAGCCATTCGCTCGAGAATTCGAATTTTGGTGCGTCAGGATGCAGCCTCTCCAGGAATTGGGCAGCCTTCTGGCGGATCATCTCCCCGCTGATGTTAATATTAACCTAGTATGCCTCCACCCACTGCGCCAAGGCTTCATCCACATCCTAATACATGACCGATCGCCGGGTTTTGGTGTTCCCATTTATAGTTTCCTCCCGTGCCAGCAGCTCCGCTGAACGCTGCAGAGTGTTGCTGATTATCGCTTGCGTCATCGTCACCTAGTGAATCTCCTCCAACCATTTCACCAGGGCCCTCTGACTAAGGGCTGGGTTGTCCCTCTTATATCGACAGAGGGCAATGTGCAGGGACTCCATCAGATGGCTGCGGGTTGGTTTAGGGGACTTCGCCATTGTTGGTTGCTGGTGAAGAAAAAAACGGGTCTTGCCTTGCTTTTATGCACAAGTAGTGTAACAAAGTCGATCTACAAGTCTTTGTATTCGCTCGGAAACTGAGCTACTGTACATATCTGGGGATACAATTCGAAGCAGAAACTGGTCGTTCGTCGATTTTCCAGAATGTTCCCTGATGTTCCGTCCCTACCGATTCATGTGGACTAACCGGATTAATCAAGTACTATATCAACAAGAAGGCTCCAGAACGTTCTGTGACTTTCCAAGGGGTCTCCGCAACCTTCTACAGAGTGTAGCTCAGATTTGTACCGTGTATATCTAGTTTAGGGCAAAATGTGAAGTGCGCTGGAGGGACAATACTCCGGTTACAAGCAGGTTCGGAAAAAAAGTGTTGGACTTCATATTTTTTCATTGAACCTACAGCTTTTGAACCCTGCGCCTCACAGTTCCAAACTCTCCCATAATTTATAACCTTTCAAACTTTATCACTGGCTGTCGGTCCCTAGGTGATAAAATTATAGAGGTTCTACTGTAGTATTACTTTGATTTCAATTGTTATATTTTGTTAGTAGGAGGAGGTCATTTGCCTGTAGTTTTGAAGTTAAAAAAGAAGAAGATATTGGCTTTAGTTGTGGACTTGTGATTGGTAATTAAATGATTTATTAAATGATAGGTCATGACAGTCACAAAAGTTGGTTGCTTTTGAATATTAACATCAATTTTGTGATCCTTTGATATTTGAATATGTGTGTTGTTTTTGTGTTCATGTTTTCCACATTATGTGGAGGTTTGTGATGGCATTCAAAATAGGGGATGTTGATAATGCATAGGATGGTTCGATTGTTGGTGTTGAAAAAAGGTGTGGGGGACCTTTAGTGCCTTTTTAGATTGATATCAACCTAGGTGCAATGGTGTGAGGATTAGAATTGTCGCAAATTGATTAGTGGGCAAGAGAACTTGTTTATCAATTCTTTATTGAGGTCTATGATGTTAATATCATAAAGGATTTTGAAAATGTAACTTTTTCATGGAGAAAGTTACCCAAGCTAGTAACATTGCTATATCATTGCATACCAATGTGGTCAAATTTTGTTTGTAATAGATAGTTCAATATGCATGAAATTATTTAAATTATGATCCTTTTGACAACATTTTAGAAGGAAGTAATTTTGTGATAAACAAAGTGTTTCATTTTCATTTTGCTACAAAGCTTTGCATTTGAATGTTGTTTCTTTTCACCTTTAATGCAATACATGTTTTGAGGGTCCTTTGGGTTTTGTGTTTGATATGTTGTGAAGATTGGGAAGATAATGAGGTTGCATTTTGGTTTTGTATATCAAAGTGATTCATTTATACTTAAAGATGATGCTGCCACTAGTTTGGGTATACTTTGAGTGTTGGTGAATGTTGTTCAACAAATGCAAGACTTTGTAATCATCAAGGTAGATGGTGAATGGTTATGTTGAACTCATTTTTTTTTTATAAGAGCAAGTTTGAAAAAAAAAACATTACATAGGATTAAATGCATATCGTTGGAAAAGGGAATGCATTGAGTTGTTTATCATGACATTGAAAACTCTTAAATGGGTTTGATGTGCATGTGAGGAAAATTAGACACATTGATTGAAGCTTTTACATCATGAGCCATGATTAGGCAACACATTAACCAACTATTAGTGAAGAGGAAGGAGAACAAAGACATGTCCTTTGGGCATTCTAGGATTTAGCTAAAAAGTTTGATAACAATGCATCATTATGTGGTGACAATGTGTTGCAAATCACAATTGTGGGAAGTCAACCTTGATGTTGCATAAAGCGATATAACATTGCACATTGTCCAAAGCAGATTCTACACATGGTAGTGAAAAGTTGGACATGCACTAGCAATGAAGGATACCCTTGGGGAAAGTTCCAGTAATTCCAAACTTCATGACTCTACTTCACATCACAACTTGTGTAGGATAAATCCATGTGTAAAATGGAGGTTAAGAATTGTTTGCTTGGGGAAGAAGCAGGTTTGGTCAACAAGAGTGGGGTTGGTTAGTCAGGTCGAATTGTTACTTGGTCAAAAGGCTTCAAAATGAGCAAACCCTATATGGTCATGGGTGTTGCAGATTGAGCTGCAATTATGGAGGGGGCTGGTTAATGAGGCTGGATTGTTGTTGGGTCAAGGCCTCAAAATGAGCAAACCCTATGGTCATAGGCATCACATATTGAGCCACATTCTTGCTATCATTTAGCACCCGCCCATGTGACATACCCTTCCTCAATGTAGAAATCTGACATACTCTGAATTTCTGCTACTTGGGGGCCACCTAATAGATGCCCATTGCCTCATGGGCTAAGAGGAAGATTATGTTTTATAAGGTACTTGCATGTATACAAAAGAAAGATAAGGTCAAGTTTTTATGTTCACTTGAACTATTTCTGTATACTTCCACCCATAATGAGCGTTCATCTGAACTTACTGTAGTATTTTTGAGATTTGTCACTCAGGATTGTTGAGACATGCAATTTAAGTGATGCAAAAATCAAGTTCAATGTGTTAAAGAGGGTGATGGTGGACCATGGGTTGAAGCAAAATCGACATCTTCTTCCAATTCTTCCTCATCATCTGGCCTGAGCTGCAATCTCACAACTACCTTGTACCCAGTTGGACACTGCCTGACTGATGTGTATAGACCACAGACAATCAAAGAGCTGATAAAGAGACACACCAAAGCTCAACAAAGAAGCTGTCACAACTTGCTCCTACACTGGGGACAGTTTTTCCTGCCCCAGGTGAAGCTCTGATGCAACCCAAGGGTCTGGAAATTACACTGATTTTGCTAGTTATCATCACAAATGAAACACAAGGGGTGGTGGGAAGGTCCAAATTCAAGAGCCTTTTTTGCACACCTTCTAGAGACACATGAAACATGCCCTTACTGTTAGGCAACACACATTGTGAGCTTGCGGAATTCAAACTCTGGAGCAAATAAAATCATCATCCAGTTCTAGTACTTCATTCTTCAATCAGATATATATATAGATATGCTTGTAGCAGAATGCCATCCAGTCTGTGAACACTTCAATGACTGAAACTACAACATCTTCACCTACTTATCACAAAGTCCTGGGTTCAAAAGTGTGCACATGAGCTGCTGCAGCAGCTTTAACATTTATTCCCTACACTGGGTAACAAGAAAAATATACCGCTGCTTCAATGATCTCTCATATATAACTTGTGAAAAACATGCAACAATTGAACTACATATGGTCCTGTCATTTTGTGGATTCAAATAACTCTTAATTTTACTTCCAAAATTGTGGACATGGGTCTTGCATTTTTGCAGTTTCATATTGTTGCCAAAAGAACTTCGTGTGCAGCATGAGTTTGTTATAAGTATTGATGTTATTGCATCACAAACTGCACCAGTGTCAAGGTAATCATTCTACAAATAATGCTTCTTCACTAAGTAGAGAAGAACCACCTGAGAGCTGCACTGCATCATCGAGTACATCTAGTCCAGTTACGGTTTGATTTCTTGCAGCTAGCTAGCTGCAAGCTTGACTAGAAGAACCAAGAGCTGCTGCATCAACAGTTCTACACAACTTCTACACTTTTACTTCAAGCATTGATTTCGATCTTCGTATAACCTTCCAGTGAAGCTGATGTGAAGCTCACGAGAGAGAGAGAGAGAGAGAGAGAGAGAGAGAGAGAAAGGAGTTTGTGCGTTGTACCAGAAGCTTTTGCTTGTTTATCAGTTAGAGCCGGACTTGCTAGAGGAGGGGCCAGCATGAGCAGCTCGTAGATCTATACAGCTTTCGCTTCGGGAGAGGCCCGTGCGCTGCCACTGCTTGGAGGTTCTGGTAGTCTTTGGGGACCTAGACTCCTGGACACTGCGCTTCAGAATTTGGCGTAAAGCTGAGGCCAGATGAACAACCGGGTCGAGTCGCGGGGCACTCTTGAACTGCACGCACATGGTCATGTGGGCACGGAGGGCGTCCTCCATTGAGGTACCTTCTCCCATTCGGTTCATCTCCTCTTTCACAGCCTCGGCGCACAAACCGCACACGAAGCGACCACATGAGATTCCTCTCATGCGCTCCGCGTAAGCGGGTGTACACTCTTCCGAAAGTCCGCAACATTCACAAGTTTCGTAGACTAGACACTTCTCCTGATCATGATCTTCAGGCATGACTGCAGCTACCCATTGACTGGCGTGGTTATAATTCTCTACCATCCCAGCTATGCCGGTAGCGGCCTCCGATGCCGCTTTACAAAGATGGGTGTCGCCACGTCCTTGACTCACAGACAGCGAGCTTGCACTAGTGGTCGCCATCAAATCCTCTTCACCCCAAACTCCACTCCACTGTGTCTATGTAAAACTTCTGCAAACTGCCTCTTCCCCCCCCTCACCCCCCTTAGAGCTAGTCCTCCTCCCCCACCTGTTGTCAGAACTCAGGAGGTCGCTACAAAGCTTGTCCACGGTTCTCAAACACACTAAAAAACTACAAGAGAAAGCCGCTTTTATCACACACAAATGAGCTGATCTGGGCGCTCATAACACACTTGTGTGAGATCATAAACTATGTGTGATTTCCTCCATTACAATGTACAATATGTGAAATTTATTGTGACATATAGCATAACAAAATTTTGCAAATTTGACACTAGCTAATAATGCCACACATATCTGTCCTATTGTATGGTTGGTTTCCTGGTGTTACTACACCTTGTCTTTCATCATGGTCGATATATATATATATATATATATCTCTCCCCTAGAATCCACAACTTGTAATAAGCTAAGCTTCCGGACTATATATAATATGGATTCTCCTCCGTTCCAAACTCAGGATTCGTGACACCCAGCTACATACTACATGTAGTACTAAACCTGGTCCAGCCTAGTCGTCCTAGAACCTCCTCTCTAGTGAACTCCTCCTGCGTGTGCAGTACTGTCTCAAGTACAGATATGTGTGTGTATGTATGGTTTTTTTCCCCCTCTGCGTCTACTCTCTCTCTCTTTCTCTCTCTCTCTCGCTCTGGTGACACTAGTGTGTTTTCAAGAGAAAATCAATCTCCTTGCAACGCACTTTGTAAGGAGAAGAGAACTAAGTGAGAGAGAGAGAGAGAGAGAGAGAGAGAGAGTGTGTGTGAGTTCTGTTCTGTTCTGTTGTGTCTAGTGTGGGATCAATGCGTGATCTCTGCAACAACAGCAGCAGCAGCAGCAGAAGCATCAGGGGTGCAGTCCAGAACGAGTGGTTGTGAGTGGTGGCCAGTCGGTACTTGCACTAGGTACCTACTTTCTTCTTCTTCTTTCTTCTCCGGGGCCCCTACTAAGGCCCACTACTAAGGCCCACTTTAGATGAGGGTCCAGGGTCCACTTTCCTACGAACCAATTTGGACTGATTTGAAAGCAAATTGAATCCTTTGAGTTTGAGTGTACCTTAGTCCATAACCTAATTCTTGGTTCTCCAAATGGGGAGCTCTCCTTTTTTGGTCCAAACCAATTGATTTTCCCTCGAAAACATCTGCCATGTAGGTTTAGCCCCAATTTGCCACTTTTTTATTTATTTTGGACCTTCGTCTACAGGTCTTGGGGACCAATTTAAAGCTTTTGACCAATAAGATTGCTTGAATTCATTGGTCCCTAGACCCTTGGAGATTGCTTGAATTCATTGGTCCCAAGACCTTGGAGATTGCTTGAATTCATTGGTCCCTAGACCTTGGACCCTCATCTAAAGGCGCCCTAAGGGACTACTGCCTATAAAGACCATGGGAATCAAATGGGAAAATGTTAAATCGGCTAAGGGTCTTTAATGCAAGCAAGTACAGAAATTAAGTAAGTAAGTGCCACATGGTTTTTTTTTTTTTTTTCTTTTCCTTGTTCTGTGCTTGCCTTTTGCCTGTTTTAAGATGAAATAATATTTTAAAGGTGCATTCACACTTGGTGGTATGGACTTTAGGGTTGAGTCCCTTAACACCATGCTAGCCAATTTAAGACTTAAACGTAGTTACCATGAAAATTTTATGTTGAATTAACATTCACTTAATGTTAAGCTATTGCCCATTTATTATCATTGGGTGCCACCTAGGATGCCACCTAGATTTTCATTTAACACTGACTTAACATCAAGTGTGAAATGCACCATAAGTGTGACACAACCCTAAAGACGAGTGTTGTGCGGGTTATTTAATTTGATGTCCAAGTTTTGCACAATGGGTTGATGATTTGTGATCTGTCTCCAAAACAAACTTCAAAATAAGCACTTGTTTTTAAATTGTTCAAAAGGTTTACACTTGATCCTGTTTGCTTTTACATGAGTTCTCTTTGCCCCCATTGCTTAACCCCACCAACCCATGTTAGTAGTATTTGGGACTTCCCCCCCAACACCTGGTTTCTAAAATACCACTTACATACTTTTTAATATATTTGAAATTGAAATGACAATTATATGTTAGCTATGTAAATGGTGTATTGAAAAAACCCAAATCTGAAGAAATTTAGAAATGGAGCAATGTGAAAACCTTGGTGTAGATGGAGAGAGCATTGGGTATTGCTTCCTTTTTGGAGGTGAGTTTCTTCGGTGCTATGCATCTTACTTAATGGGTAGTCAACGCTTTCAGGTAAATTTTAAGCATTTTTTCTGAGCATTTTTTTGGCTTGTTCTTTGTTCTCTTGGGAGGTCACCCACTTCAGGTGGGTTTCTATGCATATTTTTGGCATGTTGTTTTGGCATGTTGTTTTGGCCGGTGTTTTATATTCGTGGAAAGCCAGAAACTCCGGTCATCAAAGTAAAAGCTGGACCCCTTCTTAAGGGGAGAGGAACAAGAGTTTTATAATGTGAACCCATTTGCAGGCATGGGGTCCAAGCATTAATTTTGTCACTATTTTTGTCCTTGGGTTGCTGGATGGGTCGTGTAAGGGTTGCATTCACATATGTGCTGTTAGGTAGCATTGTTGATGATGCGGCATCCTTTTTGGGCAGGTGATGTTAATTTGCTTTTAGCATTTGCTATATAATTAACATCCAAGCCTAATGAAAACCCTAAGTTTTGAGGTCTTAATTTCAATGTTATGTAAAGAAACAAAAAAAAAA
>Ga0209208_10001825_pt1 | contig 30368 bp, 13 predicted proteins | sample S1TSphfallax_3_FD_187694 | JGI IMG/M metagenome (GOLD analysis project Ga0209208, IMG submission 187694) | Host-associated microbial communities from peat moss isolated from Minnesota, USA - S1T2_Fd - Sphagnum fallax MG (SPAdes) (version 2) | ecosystem: Host-associated > Plants > Peat moss >...
AAAATGCAATGCGTAAATTGACATGCACAATGTCCAAGTAACTCTTCATGCACACAATAAACAAACATGTCAACCAAAATTAGCCCAAAAAAATGGACAATCGAAACAAGGAACAAAAGTCACCAACAAACAAGCATTTGAAATAAATAAACACTCATCTTCAAGTCTCACTTGAAAAAGCTGGAAAAAGGAGGCAAGTTGAATTGGAAAGTTTGTTCCTTTTCCCACACTTGCAAAAACATGAAAGGGGGAAATATTAATCTAAAACAAGAGGAAAAACAATAGTTTCGAAAGGAAGAGCAACAACAACATTGAAGGGGAGCAAATAGGTACTTGAAACATGAGTTGTGTCATGAAGAGTAACAACCATGTCGCGAAGAACAATAGTTGTGTCATGAAGAGTAACAACCATGTCGTGAGGAACAATAGTTGTGTCACAAGGAACAACATTTATGTTGAGAGGAACGAAATCAACATCAAGGAACATGAGTAGGAGTGGTGTTGAAAAGGAGTAGGAGTTTAACAATTAATCAAACAAGATGACAAAAGACAAAACACACAATTAAGTTTTTTTGAAAAATAGTGCTACATATAATCCTTGCACTAAGTGGCGTTGTTTAAAGCTTAAATCTAACTATTGAATATTGATTAATGACCTTTAAACCTTAAACCTAATTATTTCACTAACCATGAAACCTTGATCTTGAAGTGTGTGTGTATATATATATATTCTATCAGTGTTTCAAATGACTGATTCTCATTTTACAGAGAACCTTACAAGCTAGGTTTCATATAGGGTATCACCCAACATGATATCTTGCGGTATTCAAATTAAGAATCAGCTTGAAACTTTAGTTGCTTCTTCTCATACTCACCCAACATTGGAAAATATTTGACTTTCTAGACGGCAAATGCAATCAACTTAGTGAAGAAACACAATTTGTTCTAAAAACAAATGTATGCCAATTCTTCTTGATTCAATCAAGGTGCCTACAATCAATAATTACCTCACAATATTGGCATATCATTCTACTTTTAGGCCTAAAGATGAACAGGTACAATGAATTAATTTAGAAGCCAACCCTAAAAAGAGAGAAGCCAACACATAACAAATCCATCAAGGTTGGTTATTAGCATGACTTTAAGGTTGAGTAAAATTATGTTGCACCTAACCTGACTATTACATTATTATTGCATGAAAATGTTGAAAGCTAAAGTGTTCCTTATTACAAGTGTTGAACCACAATGTTTAAAGTATGTGTTGGAAATATGCGCCTTGATTGGGGGAGGCCATGAAAGATTGGATCGTGAACAATGTTAAGCTTGGTTTATTAGCCGTGCAAATCATTTCAAAACATGAGAACATTCATTTGACTAGGACCCCATTAAAGAATCATGGATTTTTAATCATGTAGCCCTTGGGATTTGGGCAAGTGAACCAAATGAAGCAACAGGTGACCCTTTCAAGGAGGGTCCAACAGGTTTCGGTTAACCAAATAGTAAACAGGGAGGTTTGTGCTTTTGGTCAAGTCATCAGGGTTTGTAACCCTTACTATTAAGGCAAGGTATAAACTGCACCACATTTAATTTGTTGCTCCTATTTAGTTTTCAAAACTGGAACTTGATCTAGAACTTAAAGTGTAACCAAAATCTTTCTTTTTTGAAGAACTGGATTCGTGGTTCCATTTATTTGTAGAATCGAAACTAGACCCGTTCTAATTTATTTATTGGCTTTGCCTACCAAGGCAAGGATATTGTGTTTAGATTCATTGTAGAGTATAGTAGCTTAATGGATTTTTGGTCCCTAGGTAATAATAGGTCTATTATTATATGAGGATTTTTGAAAGATCATATTTTGGCTTGTGTTGAAACTTGAGATTAGTTATAGAGTTATAATGTGAAAGACTTTGATTTCTTTTAGAGGATTTTTTCAAGGTTATATATTTGCATGTTGAAATATTTGAGTTTCCATAATTCTTCTTTTGCCTTAAGATACTTTATCATGTAAATGGCAAGGCATAGTGTGACACACCCCTTGTTAAAACTGAAACCAGAGGTTCTCTTCATAAAAACAAAGAACTGCCCAACTCTGCTTTGAACCATTTCAGGTACTTTAAAATAAGTGGGAACTGTAGTACACACACACACACACTAGGGGACACTGCAAGTAAGTACAAGGCAAGTTGGAGCACACAAAAGCCATGACTGTAAAGGCCAAAGAGGTCCTTCTTTAGGCCTATTTCACCAACTAGTTTTAAATAACTGGGGACTGCAATACCATAGTACACCAACACTATGGGACACCGAAGTGACTCGTGAGTGAGTGTGAGACAAATTGGTACACACAACACACCCAAACCGTCCGTGAGTGTAAATGAAAAAGGACCCAATGCATACCCCCTTTAGGCCCATTTCACCAACTAGTTTAAAATGAATGGGGACTGTAGTATACAATCTATATGGGACACCATGGTGAGTGATTACTGATTAGCAGGCAAGAAAATGGAAGCTGTATTTTTTTTTCTTTTCAATTTTGTGATGTAGCCAAGGTGGTGGTGATTCTCATCCATAAGCTGTTTAAGCCAAATTTGGTTACCAACAAAAACATGAAATGAAAAAGTTCTAACATTCTTATGTATTTTTGGATACCTTTCTTGAACCAAGTATAGAAATTTGGCCATGTTATAAGTATTTTTTCAATTCAAATTTTGGTGATATTTTTCCAAAAACCCATTGATTTTGCTAAAAAAAAAACCAAAATTTCATTACAATGCAAACTTTTGCACTCAAAAAAAAGCTAATTGGGAAGAGGTGCCCTTTTTTGGACGACCTCATCATCTATGTAAAACTTTTACAGGCAATAATTCATTGGAGCTAGTTTAGGGTTAGGTAATTTTAGGTTCCATAAAATAATAGTTATCTAACCCTAAACCATAAACCCTAAGTTATCTAAAATTTTAGGTTCCATAAATAATAGTTACTACTTAAAGAGTTCCAAATTAGAATATGTTATTGCCGCTCCCGAGTAAAGAGACATGAAATTCTGTCTTTTCGAATCTGTGTCTTTTTAAAGGTTTTATTTCAACATCATATCTTCAACCTAAACTTTTTCTGCCCTTTTAAACTCACAATCTTCTTTATCTTATGTTGTAGCTTCCTTCCTCCAAACAACCATCATCTCTAACAAGCACCAATTCATATATTTCCATTTAGGCTCTCATGCACTTGCATTGCAAAAACAAAATAGTCACCATCACCTCCACATAAGCAAAAAAACAAGGCAAAAACACGACATATCCAATCCAACATCAAAATTCTTGTTACATCCCTCTTCTAGAACTTCCCACCGTAGAAAGAGGACAATCATTTTAATGAACCCAAATCTTGAACCTTGAACCCAAAGTGGATTTGATCAGCCCAACATCGGTGTTTTTTTTTGGGGGCAAAATTTCACCAAATTTCGACCTGAAAAATATGATTTTGACCTATACAGATGATTTTCCATGAAAAAATTGACTCAAATTCAACAGATTTAGAAAAAAAAAAGGTTTCCAGATCATCAGATTATTATGATAAGTTCCAGTAGGTAGTCAAGAATATAGAAGGATCCTGTGGCTTTTTTTTTTTTTTTTTTTTTTCATATTTAGTCTGTAACCAAATCTGGCTAAATCATTTTATGGATGATTCCACTTCAGCTACATCAAAAAATTGAAAAAAAAATCCCCTACCCAACACCCTAATTAACCTCCTTTCAAACCATCTGCAAACTTCATGCCATGTTGTAAATCTGTTTCAAATTAATTTGTGTTAGATTGGGTATGTTATCTAAGGTGATCACATGTCCAAAGTTCAAACTTACCTGCTAATAACTGGCATGATAAGAAACTTTTTCCCCAAAATATTTTGTTTTGTTGAAATGTAGGATAAAAAAAACATCTCCTACAAACCACATCAAACACCCACTCATGGTGCACACCAAATTCTAGGGGGTGGTATAACAGCCTTTGGGATTGTAGTATACAAACAGTATGGGACATTGTACTGAGTGGGTTATGAGGGAACTTTGAACATTTCAAAACCATGAACATAAGAAAGAAAGAAAAAGATTCAAGAGGTCCCTAGACCATTTCATTAGCTTTTTAAAAATAATTGTGGATTATAGCATACAAATGTTATGAATAATGGGATAGTACGTGTGCAATAAATAAAATCATCCATGGCATAGGAACGGTTTGAATATATGAGGATCAATTTTTAATTGAATTAAATCTTTACCAGCACATGAGTAGATTAATCAAACTAAAGTCCCACACATGACACATGACACATACCACAAATATAAAAATTTACATCCTTTCAGATTAAAATCAATTGGGTGCTGAAAGCTTGATTTTTATGTGGGTAATTAATGTAAGACCATTCAAAAAATTATTTGACTAGACCAGAAATAAAAATGCAAAATAAAACTTGTTTACCAAATGAATTTTGAGATCATGAAATAAAAGTGAGAAAAGAAAGTTTACAAAGTAAAGGACCCGATAAAATTTCTGAAATTTCAGAATTTCAAATAAAAAAATTCATAATCAAAGCTCAATTGGCTTTCAGCTGAATTGATTTTGGTAGGTTGTGAGATACTAATTAACTTTAAAATATAACCCTGAGTTTAGTTATCTTTGCTGTGGAATTATTTTCTATATTACTTTTCTTTCCTTTTCTGAGAATTACAACTGCAAATAAAAATAAAGTCATGGAAAACAAACAAGAATGTAAAAAAACCAAAGACAATATAAGGACCAGTAGAACTCCTATTGCATTGCTGAAAAAGTTCACATGAAAATGAAGTGCAAAAAACACAATTCATGTTTTGAGTCTCCAAGAACATAAGCTAAAAACTTCTTCAAAAAATCTCTTTCTAAACATGGATGGTAAAATTGGGGGTTTTATCCTCTCAAGACATTAGTGTTGTCCACCTTGTAGAACCATTGAGAAAAAATTGGTAGTGGTAATGTTAATCAATAAATTGGTTGGTACCTCTTATTGGTCTTCCAATGACTCCTCAAGGGCACATTGATCTACAAACTATTCCTATTGACCAAGAAATTAGAAACAAATTCTACTCTTTCTCAAGGTTTCAAAAATTCAAAAGATTTTTGCTACTTAACAATTGCATCCAAAGAGAAGATCATCACAAGTGCCTTAAAATCCTCACCTTGTGAGGAGCATTCAACAAATTCACGGAAGTCTTTCCTTGTGAACATTGTCACAATCTTAGCATATGCATTTATTGCATCATAGGTTCATTACACAATTTTTTTTATTATCATGACTTGATAAGAAATTAACACAAAAATATGAAAATAAAAAATGAGCTACAAGATTCACACACAACCCTTTAAATATTTAAATGAATTATGAGCACCATTCATATACATACGGTACACATCATCATTCATCAACTTCAAGCCAATAAGATTATGCCAGATACTAACCTTCTAAAATATCATCCTTCTATGGATGAATCACTTATTATTTGAAAATCTATTTCTTAAGATCTTGTAAGTACATATCCAATTTTTACAAATGCACACATTTCAAATGCCCAAACCATGAATTTGTTATATTTGCAGTAAGATTAAACAATATATATAATTTGTTATTATGCCCCACAATTCAATTCATGCCCCTACCATTACCCTAGGCCAAAATAGATGATGAACACAATTAATAATAAAATTTTTGCTCAACCAATGATGAATTGCAGCACACACCCAATATATTCATTTTTTTCCGTCTTGTGAAGGGTAGGGGTGTGTTCAAGTTTTTGGAATTTTTAGTTCCCAATGTGTTCCCATTAAGTTCCCAATATGTCACCCAAGTTCCCACAAATTCCCAATTCAGTTCCCAATATGTTACCCAAGCTCCCAATGTGTTTTCAAACATGTTGCCAATAGCACCCCACTTTGTCCCATAGGCTTTGCCCAATGTTGTCCTCTTGTAGCCCATATAAGTCAGCAAATATTAGGATTTATATGTTCCTATGTTTGGAGTCAAGACAATGTAAGTGTAAACTTTTGGCCTTTTGGCCTTCAACATTATGGTGGAGGCTCTTCATGCCCTCTGAATCACTTGCAATATACCAAATCTAAAACTTGATGGGGGTGAAGCTGGGCATGTAGAAGACAAGGTTGTAAAGCGAAATGACTCCAGCCCATCTCCACCCAAATTATGCATTGGACATTGGCAAAATACCCATGTTGCACAAACTTCAATGAATGAAAGTTGCTCCCTGCAGTCCTATTCCCAGTGGGACTCATCAGATAAAATCTAAGAAACTGCAGAGATACTCCACGAATCACACTTAAGAACTAGAATGCAAAGAATGAGTGAGGTCATAACCTCTGAAGTGTCAATCACAAAATATATTGGACCATCAGCTTCATCATGAATAGCAGTGACCACCTGCCAGGACTGCCCATTGACTTCATCAGCTCTTGGCTGATGGTGGGTGTAGATAAGTTAATATGGCACTCATCAGATACCTGAACTCTACTCTTGCGTATTAGAGACTGGTGTGCATATGCGATCCATCTGTGCCAGGGAAAAAGAGGAAAAAATTAGGCACCAAGGACAGGACATGTAGCTCCACATTTGGGTATAGCATCTGTGTACTCGAATGAATCATAGAATCCATGTTTTGTAGATGAGACACCATCATTAAGGATGGCAACGATGAGCACCATGAAGGGAGAGAAGTCAAACTGTCAAATCAATAATGCCAGCAGCAGAAATCAAAGCTCAAAGCCCACAGGTTGTTATCTCTGAGCCACATCCATAGCATCTGCAACTGTGATACCTATGCCAGCATTTCTTCAAGGCTGCTGGAGCATCTTTTACGCTGTTTGAACCTGTCATTCCACTACCAATGCTTCCTGTCTTGCAAATGCTTCACAATCTCATATCAATTGTGCTCTGCACACACAGTGTATAATAGCCTTCCATTTAGTACAATCTAAACAATGCTATCAAAACATGTTTTCTGCTACCTGAAAATGGATGAGATTGTACCACGAAAACACTCATAGGACTTCCAGTATAATTCTCATCAAAATGCCCCATCTATCCACACTTGCATTCCTTGTCAGACCTGCCTAGCAATAATGAGAAACAAGAATGGAATGTTACATCAACCTCAAGAATAGAAGTCGCATCTATTCCTCCAACTGGTACAAAAACCATAGTCAACCTTTTAGAGTGTATAATGCAAAAATGTGAAAAATTTACTGAAATGGTGGCAGAGGACAAAAGAGGACTCAGGGGGATCATGTGGGTAAGTGATGGCAGCCAATTGCAGAAAGCTCAGCATCAGCTTTCTGTAACACTTTTCTCTATTCAAAGCCAAGAAGATTTTCAACTTGCTTTCATATCCTGCATCCTACATCAAAATGGAAAGTCTGCTTGAAGGATCAGATTGCAGCAGCAAGGGATTACCTTCTGTTGTACAAGACAAATGACAGTAGGAGTTTCTTACTGCTGGAAGAATACTCTCACTTTGACACTGCAATATTTATCCCACCAAATCCCAGATCCTATTCCAGTTGAAGGATCAAGAAAGAAATTGAAAAAGCTTTGACACATTTGTAACTGCAAAATTGAAGTTTAGGATTCAAGGAAAGGAGATGACAGTATGGATAGTATGTATATGACCCCTGAAGTAGCTCCTCGCCCCCAATCCTCCTCCCAACTCTGAAATGCTGTGGCAGCAGCCAGCATGTGGAAGGTGAAGATACGTGCTCTGTTTGTGAGATCCTGCATACTGATATGGGAATCACAACCCAATGCAACAGCACAAAGTGACACTAGAAATCAATGAGCTGCTGATTGGAAACCATGACGGCCCAATTCCAGAAGCGCTTCGTTCATTACCACTTGAACCCTCTGGCTTCCTCAATCCTTCTGCAAAACTGAATCTGGGATGCACAGTAGTACCTTTGCTCATTTCACTCTGGTCTGAGCCTTGTGAAGAATGTGTGACACAAACCTTTGCTCATTTCACACTGGTCTGGGACAGTCTTCAAATCTCTTCCTCTCAAAATCTGCAACAAAGAGTGTATCATCTCTTCACCTTCCCAGCTACTACTGATTCACACTCCAATTCTACAACAAGAAGAACACAAGAGCAACTACTATCCGAATTCTATCAGTACCTACATACCAAAGATCCTCATCCTAATTCCTTGCAGATTACTGGAAGGAAATTGCTACCAAGAATCAGATCCAAATTTTGCTTCAGGATTAATCTAACACACAGGACTTCTATTCAAACAGAGAAAAAGAAAGTTTGTTCTCTTCAGACCCCTGAGCTCCAAAGAAATGAAATGATCATCTACCGTGCAAGAGCAAGAAAACAAACAAAAAACAACAACAACAACCAGCACCCCACTCACAGTAGCTGTGAAAGAAAGAACTAGTCTATGTTAAGAGTGCATACTTGCACAACTCATGGGAGTAAGTCATCACCCCTTCGAGACTATTGGTCAGCAAGCACGCGAACAAAGCAAGCATTACCAAAAACAATTACATTACTGAATTCTTCTGTCTTCCTTGTCTTCTTCACAAAACAAAAGGTTTCAGGAACTAGGGAACTTCGCAGATTGGACAATAATGCCTGAGACTTGGTTGAGTTTTCTAAGTTCTCAATTTTCTGTGTGACAACAATTTCTGTCCTGCATCATCTAGCATTTGTCAAAAGAATCCCCTCTCCTCCTCTGATTTCTGGAGAAACTGGTCTACAATAGCACAGCAGACATGAATACATACATACATACAGAGACATATCTAATGATACTACTACTCATGGTTGGAGATCAGGTTGCCAGGTCTAATCCATAATTCTGAAGGTTTTGGATATTGTCAATAAGAGCTCCACTTCTCCACTCCCGAGAGCACTCAATCACCCATGATGCTGAGGAAAGAGTACAATTGTATCCATCTGTGTGCAGTCTGATGCTGATGATGATGATGCTGATGTTGATGCTGCTGCTGATGATCTTTCTCCAGTCAATGCCAATTCCTATACAGGGGAGACGAGCACAGAGATGTGATCAACTTCCTGAGTTAGAGTGAGTCTACATATGCAAGAGATCATGGTCTTGGGAAATCATTTTGGATCAGGTCAGTTTGTTCAGAATTCTGGTCTAATGCAAGCAAGAGCTTGGAACAAATAAATTCTTCTGGAAATTTGGCAGCAATTTGATCTAGAAACAAAACAACAACCCACCAGGAATTCTTCACTGCATTGTTGTAAAATCGTTATCAGCTGCACTGCAGTCTGCCACAAAGAAATCAGCCATAGTGTTGATGATGTTGAAAGTCTCCACCGAGTGGGTTGACCCAGCAGAGTGGTAAGAGATTTGATTTGGGTCCATTTGAGTCTCCATGTTAGGCAACAACTCCAGGCTCTCCACCCCCACCAGAAATGGGAAACCAGTGATGCTGCTGCAGCAGAGATGACTGCTGCTGTTGTTGTTGTTGTTGTGCGCAGCAGGAGTGCTTGGTGGACCGTGGATCTTCTTCAATGCGCTGTTGAAGCGGTTCTTGATGGCATTGTCAGATCTGTCAAGTGAGCTCATCGAAGGGCACAATAGGCTAATTAGAATTCTGTCACAAAAGACATAAAATACGAGTCTAAAGCCTTGGAGCACTGAGCTTGCACTGAAATCATTACTGGGTGAAGATGGAGAACTAACCTGCCAGGGAGAAGCTTGGCGATGTCAGCCCATTTGTTGCCGAAATTCCGATGAGCTTGCATCAACGTTGCATCCTCCTGAGGTGTCCATGGATCTCTGTTGATGCTGGGATCCAAATGATTATACCACCTGTATACACACAACAACGACGACGATTTCGGCGAAGACCCGGGCATCAGAAATCTCCTTCACTCACCCAACAGGGAAAATCACTGCTTCTCTTCAGAATTGCAAACGAGAATCCCGGAGCCTTCTGAGAGGCAAACCTACCTTTCACGGCACTGCTTGCCAATGCGACCAGGGATGCAGCGAGCTATGGCCGCCCATCGTTTCGTCCCGAACAGACCCACCAGCTCCTTAATGCGCTCGTCTTCCTGCTAGGTATACATACATAATGTGAGCTGCTTCTTCGAATTTTGTGGATGAGAGGTCCTCGTGAGAGATTTGCTCACTCTGTCTCTGTCTCTCTCTCTCGTGTCTCTCTGCATGATTCCTCAGTCCAGCAAAATACGCACTTGAGTATGAACAGACAGAGAATCGGGACGAGGAAGGAGGAGTGATGAAAATGCATGCAAGAGAACCTCAGCGGTCCAGTATCCCTTGACGAGATTGGGATTCAACACTTTCTGCCATCGATGCAAACACTGCACATCGGTGCGATTTTCCAGACACGCCGCTGTATGCCAATTTCCAATCCCATCACAGGTCTCAACAGTGTCAGATGTTGTCAAAACTATATGCAAGGAAGGAAAGACGTTCGCGAGCTGAGGAGTTTTGATTGCTTCGCATTCTGCGCATGATCATCAGAATTGAAAGAGTAACAAGAGAGAGAGAGAGAGAGAGAGAGAGAGAGCACAAGATTTTCCTCCTTTTCCACCCACCGATCTTTTTCCAGGACCGGCCTTTGAAGCGCTGCACTGCTGTACGTAGGCACTCGTCCTGCATCCATATCCGACAAGACGCAGCTGTTACAACGAATAGATTTTGTTCATCTTCAAACAGATTTCTGCAAGAAGATTTTAAGCTCGACAGATACAAAGAAGCTCTGTTCACCTGTTCCCTAGTCCAGGTGCCCTTCGTTGTTCCAGGCTTCCGAATTGTGGATGGTGTCAAAGCTCTTTCAGTACTACTACTGCTATTCGAAGATGGCGAATTGCTGGAGTCACTGGTTGTGGTGTTAAGAGAACTGTTCATGAGGTTGTTATTGAAGTTGTTTTGGTTGAGGATGTCGGCTGATGAGGTCTGCTGCTGCTGTCGCTTTTGCTGCTTGCGGGAGTTCTTGATCCTGGACGAAGACTGTTTGTTGTTGCAACTTTTCTGCATCGTGGTTTGTTGCAATTTCCTTCCCTTGATGAATGCTTTTGACAGCTTCAATGATATTCTTGCTACTGCTATTATCTTCTCTCAGAACACAAGCTGTGCATATTTCTAATCTTCAAGCGACCTTGCATTCATTGATTCAGCTTCAATGTTCTTGCTCAGAACACAAGCTTGCTTGCATAGTCCTAGTAATCTTCCAAATCTCTAAGAGATCTTACAGATCTCTCAGGCTCTCTCTCTCTCTTGCAGATCTCTTTCCTCACATTTCCGGTCGGTGTAGGATTTAAGAGAAATCTCCAGAATCAGATCATGCAGCTGATGATCATAGATTAACCCCCGAGTGTTTTTTTTCTAGAGATCGCTTGTGAGAGAGAAGACTTCAGGTTGGGATTGATCAATTTACGCACACACTTCTTACTACAACTGCATCATTTCCACGGTTCTTTGATCTGGATCCAGATCAAGGCTTTCGATGCCTCTCGGATGGCGGCGATGGAAGGTAGAAGCTCCTCGTGATCACGACAAATCACAGAGAGAGAGCGTTGTAATTCAAGCGAAGAAAGGAACGAAGGAACGAAGGATTCAAAACCGAATGAATTCACAGATCATGCCTCCTCAGTAGTGTGTGTCATCATCATCAGCAGCTTGTCGAGATCCGTCGTCGTCGTCATTTCAACAAGAATTCGAATCCATTGTCGCTGCTGCTGCTGCCGCCTCGGTTGTTTTGAATGAATCCTTGGTGGTATCGCGGTGGAGTTGTCTCCATCTAGCTCTAGCCTGGCTGGTGGCGATTTGCAAGCACTAGGGGGAGGGGTTTCAAAGAAAGGTACTTATCTCTGGATTATCTTTTTACTTGCAATTTAAATCGTTTATTTTCAAATCTCCACTACTTGAGTGCATATGAGTGGATTGATTCTATTGAATCATCTATTATTCATTCAAAGGTCATTTTTACGAACACTTTTTCCTCACCCTTTGCATTGAAGAAGTTGAGTTCATGGCATACATGGCTATGGCTTATATGGACATCAATTATCTTTGTCTATGTCGTGACCATATATCACCATGGGTGTAATACAGTAGTACATGGGTGAGTTTGGCACATAAGCAACAAAACCAATTTGGAGTGTTCAAAGCTTCACCCTTGATGATCACTTAATTGACAATTTAATCGACCTTTGAAACCCCCCCCCAGATCCTCCTCTGCTCTGCTGCATCCAATACAGCACATCACCAGATCCAGATTTGGAACTTCTGTTTCTGACATTGAGATCTGAAGATCATTGTCAACGCAGACAGTTCTCTTGTAAGTGTTGTCAAATTTTTCACTTGATCATTGCTTGATTGCAATCTGTGATCCTACAATGCCTAGAAAGTTGCAAGTCTTCTTCCTTGAAAGGTTCACAGCAAGCAAGCAATAATGGCTTTGGTTGTTGGCTTTTGCACTCACAAAACCAAGGGAGGAGGAGGAGAAGGATCTTGAACCCTGCTTGAAAATCGTTGCTGAACCTCAAAACTTGTTGCTGTTGCTGCTGTTTGAAAGGGTTTAGGGTTCAGGGTCTGGTGATGGCCTGCACAATGATGAAACCCAAAACCTTTGGCTCTTGAATCTCCTTCATAGTTCTCTATCATGTAGTTCCCAGAATTTTGAAGCCTTCTTTGACACTGCAAATCATGATGGTCAGCAGTCAAATATCAGATTTCTACACAAGCAATGATTGAGACATCATTCAAAATCTGAGCTCAGATATCATTTCAATATCCTCCCAAGTTTCTGAGGTCAGTACAGGACTCAGTCCCATCTCTTACATTTACAGAGAGGTTGAAAGTTCAAGAGGCTGAATTCAATACGTATTGAGAAGAAAAGTGTTTGTGGGGAGTTCATCAACCTTCATGGTTACTGCTTTCAATGCTTCCCATGCAATTAAGTAAGCATGTACAATTGAACTTCAGGAGTTGTACGAATGTTTGCTGTTTAGAATATGAAAACACAAATGCTTAAATTCTCCCATTTTGTACACAAACTTGTGAGACTGTTTTATTTCCGAGTGGTTCTCCCCTTGAATCATCCTGAAGAAAATGCTTGCCGAATGCACTTAGTGTGACCTAAATGAAAACATTGGGACTCTTGTTACAGTTGCCGGACCAGGACTGCAAAATGTGTGCAAACCAGGAAATCTATATATCATGCAATCTGGTTTCTGCTCTGATTTGATATTGTACAAGATAGCTCAAAGATCATATGGTCTGGTGCTGTCCATGGGCAACAATGCCCAAAACTGAGGAAAACTGTCGATCAACCACCACATTACCGAAGGTAGTTCAAGATACTAAACACCTCATGGGATACAATGGAAAAAAGGCCTTGTCTGCACAAAGGCAAAAATTACTTGCCGTGCTTTCTGGGTAACATATATGCTCTCAAGGTGATCTTGCAATGAAATGCTGTTCATAGCATTACCTAAGCTTTGAAGGAAAAACTACTGGCAGCTAGGCTTCCTGTGATTAAGAAATCTGTAACATGCTCATAGCTCCCAGCTTCCTAACTTTGTGTCATGAGTCACCAGTGAGGGGGGAAAAATGTTCTGAACATGGAGCTGACACAACTGTCCAGTGAACCCATTTTGTAGTGTACAACTTAGAAGCAGAATGCCATCAATTCAGGGCTCCTGCAAACTGCAATTCACAATTCACACACTTTCGTCAGCTTTCTATTAGATCCACAGTACCCAAATTTCTTAGATGCAATCATTAATTTCTGTAGATGAGTATCTGTGTGGAGATGTTACAGGCCATTCAACATATATGTAAAAATACAGACCTGGGAATTTAGACAGGGGACAGTTTATGTTGAACATCCTCCTCCGCATCCTCTGCATCCTTGAGAGATTTGACAACCTGCTGCATAGTAGGGCGCCGGAGAGGATCTTCTGCTGTACACAGGGTGGCAATGTGGAGCACTTTGAGCATCTGTATCTTTGAAGGTCCACATGATGTCATGAAATCAAGTACATCTGGACCTTTCCCTTCCTTAATCATCTGATGCACCCAACCCACAAGGTTCCCACCCTCAATTTCCTTGAAATCTGCACCTGTTGGCTCCTTCCCTGTAAGAAGCTCCAACAGTATGACTCCATAGCTGTACACATCTCCACGGGTTGTTGAGCGCCAGCTCTGCCCATACTCAGGAGGGATATACCCAAAAGTACCTGCAATGTCTGTGCTCACATGGGTGTCATAAGCACTTATCAATCGGGCAAGCCCAAAATCTGCAATTCTTGGCTCAAAGTCAGAATCCAAGAGAATGTTGCTGGCTTTCATGTCGCGATGGATTATGTGGGGGATGAAACCATGATGGAGAAAGGCCAGACCTCGAGCGGATCCCATGGCAATTTTGAAGCGCTTGGGCCAGTCTAGAACCTCAATAGCATCTGCACGGTTGCGAAGCCAAATGTCAAGGCTTCCATTCACCATGTACTCATAAACTAGCAATTTTTCCTCTCCAAATGCACAATACCCCAATAATGGTACCAGATTTTGGTGCTTCACTTTGCCCAGTGTCTCCATCTCTGCAAGGAACTCTCTATTTCCTTGTGTGCGTGCCTGCCCAAGCTTCTTGATAGCCACAGTTCTTCCATCAGGAAGCACGGCCTTGTATACTGTCCCAAATCCTCCATCCCCAATGATGTTGGTTTTGCAAAAGTTGTTTGTTGCTTGCAAAATATCTGCAAGCATCAGCCGCAGCAGGGGCCACTCAAACATGGCCACATTGATGCTCAAGGGCTCCTTGTGATCTTTATCCTCAAGTACACATGAGCCAGGACCCATAGTCAGCTTTGTCTTCTCAGCATCCTTGATGCGGGCATTTTGCTGCATCATCATCTGCCATCTCATTGCTGCAAATACTATGGTCAAAGAAGCAACAACTATTCCAATTGTGATACCAAAAATGTCACCAATTCCCATTGGGGATGATGCTTGCTTCCCACAAGGAGTTGCCAGATCACACAGCCCATTGTTGCTGGCAAAGGAAAGAACACTGAATGTTCGACAAACTCCAGTATTTGGAATGGTACCACCTATTTCATTTGATGAGATGTTAAAAAACACAAGGTCCTCAAGATTGCAGAGGCTCTCAGGGAAATCACCACTGAGTTGGTTCTCTGAAAGATCCAAGTACATGAGCTGCGTCAGGCCCCCAAGGCTGGAAGGAATTGCTCCAAAAAAATGATTTGCATGAAGATCTAGATAAGACAAACCAGTGAGGTTGCCAAGGTTGGGGGGGATGGCACCAAACAAGGAGTTATGGCTCAGATTTAGTGTCTGTGTTTGGTGCAAGATTGCACTTTGAGATAGGAGACTGGCAATTGTACCTCTGAGCTGATTGTTTTGCAGATTCAGGATAACAATTGAGCCCAAGTTTTCAAAAGATGCTGGAATGTTCCCAATCAGCTGATTGTTGCTCAAGTCCAAGTGAGAAAGGCCCACAAGATTACCAAGCTGATAAGGGATCGGCCCAGAGAGGCAATTGCCAGTGAGATTTAGCTGCACAAGGCTCACAATGTCACCCAACTCAGCTGGAATTTCCCCAGTCAGCTTGTTGTAGGCTAGGTTAAGACCTTGAAGTTTATGTGACTCCCCAAATTGCAGAGGAATGGACCCAGTAAGAGAATTGGAAGACAAATCAAGTGTTGTGAGGTTTGTGAGCTGGGCAAGCTCAGGAGGTATGTTGCCTGTAAGTTGATTGCCAGCTAATATCAACTCCACCAGAACTACACAGTTACCCATTTCAGGAGGAATGTTCCCCAAAAGATTATTCCAAGATAGATCTAGTGTTCCATAATGCTGCAAGAAGCTTGAAACGGGCACTGCAACGACTTGAAAATCAGCACAAATTCCACTTGGAATCTGTCCTGTGATGTTATTGTGGGAAAGTACCAGGTAATCCAGGTTTATGAGCTCCCCTATCTGATTGGGAATTTCTCCTGTGAGCATGTTGCTCCCCAAGTTGAGTGTTGTCAGGTGGATGCAGCTACAAAGCTCAACAGGTATGCTCCCACTCAAGAAGTTGCTTGAAATAGACAGCACCGTCAAATTCAAAAGTTTCCCAATTTCCAGTGGAATGGGGCCCTCCAGATGGTTGTTGTCGAGGACCAGATTCTGCAAAGTCAATAGAGTGCCCACAAGAGGAGATAGACTCCCTGTCAGGTTGTTGTGATCTACCTGAATCTCCAGTAGCGTCTTTGAACTCCATAGAGAATCTGGGAGACTGCCTGAGAAGTTGTTACTACCCAATGACACAATGAGGAGCTCTGGAAGCTCTCCCAGGTATGGAGGGACAGGACCTGACAGCTCATTGGATGTGAGGTCAATCTGTGTCAAATTTGTGCACTCCTGGAAAGTTTCCAATATGCTCCCTGTAAATTTGTTTTTGCTCAGAGTTAAAATCTCCAATGAGAGGGCATTGCAGAGCTCTGATGGGATTGAGCCTGATAGCATGTTGTTGTCAAGAGCAAGATCTTGCAGTTGGGGCAAGTTGCCAAGCTCAATAGGGATGCTGCCATTGAACATGTTCTTTGAAAGAAGCAGACTCGACACACTTTTCCAGTTGCCAAACCATGTTGGAATTGGGCCGGACAGACTGTTGTCCTCCACTGTGAAGGAGATGACTTTGTTAAGAGAAGCCAACTCCTCAGGAATCAAGCCAGTCAGAGAGTTGAATGCAAGATCAAGTACCTGCTCACATCCCAAAAGGGTAAGGTGATTTCAAATTCACTTTTGCAATATAGCCATCACATTCACAAGGAAAAAGATGTTTTCTTCTAAGCAAAGCTTCAATTGCATGGAATCTTTTCCTTCAACAAGTAACAGTTTTTGGGACTGCAATATGCAGGAGGGAACACCTGAAGGTTGGTGCAGTTGCCAAGCGAGGGAGGGATGGTGCCATTGACTTGCAAGCTTGGCAGGTTCAAAGTGACCAAACTCTTCATGTTGGCAAATGCATCTGGTATAGTACCTGAGAAAGAGTTGCCACCAAGATCAAGCCTCACCAAATTTGTGCACAGTGAGATCTCCATAGGGATAGGCCCTGTTAGACGACTGTTGCCAAAAAAGAAGCCCTGTAAATTCTTTAGGTTCCCAACCTCTTTAGGTAGAGTCCCTGTCAACAAATTGTCCCCAACATCCAACTCCACCAGTTGAGTCATACCCCAAATCTCTGCTGGTAAGCTGCCTGACAAAGAGTTGTTGCTCAAGTTCAAAAACACCAAGTTGGACAGTGTGGCAAAGAGTGGAGAAATGGGGCCTGTGAGGTAGTTGCCACTGATATCAAAATGCTGAAGTTGTGTCATAGTGAAAATTGCTGGGATGTGCCCTGAAAGAGAGTTGGTACTCAGATCCAAGTACTGGATGTGGACTAGATTTCCAAGCTCCACAGGGACAGGACCTGAAAAGCAATTGGTGCTCAAATCAAGCCTTGACAAACCCAAAACCTGTCCAATCTGCGGTGGAATAAGGCCAAAGAAAGCATTGTTGCTCAGGACCAAAGTTTGCAAGCTGACAGCCTGTGCAAGCACATTGGGAAGGGTGCCAACAAAGGCATTGTAGCTCAAATCAAGGTACTGTAAGGTGGGGTGACCAAAGAGTGCTTGGGGTACACTGCCAGACAGGAGATAGTTTGAATTGACGTCCAGATATTGCAAGTTCAGGAGGCTTCCAAGCTCTATTGGGATGGTTCCATTGAGTCCATTCCCACTCAGATTCAGATGTTGCAAGTTTGTGAGGTTTGCAAGTGCTGCTGGGATGGTTCCATTGAGGTTATTCTCACTCAGATCCAGATGTTGCAATTGGGAGAGAAGTCCAAGCTCAGGAGCTATGGTGCCAGAGATGCCTGTTTGGTTGAGGCAGAGCTGAATGACTTGACCAAGATTGTTGCAAGAAACCCCTGTCCAAGAGCAGGGTGATGAAGACATATCTGACCATGTTGCAAGAACAGAGGCACCACCATTCTGGTTTAGCAGAGTCAGCTGCTGCTTGAAAGCCAGCAATGCAGCTTGCTCTGAACTCAGGCCACACACAGAGCTTAATCCCCCATACATGAAGAGAAGCATCACTATCAGCTGCATTGTAGCAGTAGCTGTGCTGCCCATGAAGACACAGAGCAAACTTTCGTCAAGACTCTGCAATCTTAGTGAGCTGCAGGCAAGCAATAATAACTAAATACTTGTCATGTGTGCACCATCCTTCATTGCTGTGAGATTTTGTCAAGTGATCTGCCAAGTTGCCAAACAATGGAATACATACTCTGTCACTTTGACAGATTGCGAGATTCCCAGCAGCTCAGCCCAAACACCCAAACAACAACTCCCTCTATTACCACCACTCTGATTATCCTGCGCACAAACAAATAAAAGAATCAGTATCTTTGTGAAGAGACTCTCTACCACCGCTCTGAGTTGAGCACAGTGTTATGTGTTTTTGCATTTGTGCAGAGTGGGGATCAAGCTTCTTCCAAAGGACAAGACTGCTGCAATGCAAGGTACAACATTTAACCTTCTCTGGTTTTGTCACTGCAATCCTGTTCCAATCCTGTTGCAACCCTAATCCTTCAATGCACACCTGAGAAGTGTGAGGCAGAGTTGCTTTGTGTTAGTAGTTCGGCAGCTCTCACTTGCTCGCTCAGTTTTCCAAGGAGTCCATGATAGACAGACATTATAATGAGCTTGCATTGTTTGCTCTGCTTCTGTTGCATCTAGGCTGGTTTGCTCTCCATGAAGCTTTGTTGGACTAGTTTAACATGTTTCTGCTGAGCAAGCTGTAGGGTGCTGAGAAACAATGGGACGGAAAGAAGAAAGGGGTGGTCAGGAAAATGCTTTGGAAACCAACTTCCCGACGACAGACAACGCCATTGCCACACCTTTGAGCGATGTCAAATGAAGGAGAAGGGGGGCTGGGGTGAGGGCTGTTTGTTCTGCAATACCTGGCAGTTAAGCTGATTCTTTCCCACACAAACAAATGCGAGCCAAAAAAAGCTTGAACAAAACCGTCTGCAATGCCAGAAAATGCAATCAGCTTGAGCTGCTTGCGCCTTGGTCTCTTGTAGCCTTTATTGCTGCAGCACAAAGATGCAGATAATCTTCTTGAGACTCTATCATTCACGCTGAACCTTCCATGAACAGCAAAGACACAGTTTTCTCTGTCGTGTGTGTGTGTGTGTGTGTGTGTGTATCTTTCTATGTGTCTCCGACCGATCTGTCGTCAGCTACAGCACAAATGACAGTCACCTTCCATTGGCAGCTTTTGAGGAAGAAGACTGAAGCTCAAACATATTATCCAATTGATCGATCTCCGTCTCCTGTCACTGCTGTACCTCATTGGACGTTGCTGCATTAACAAATGGCGGAAGTGATGATAAATGCAGGACTAGCGGGAAAGAACTGGAGGCTATGGCTGGTGCACGAAGAAGGTGATGAAGAACCTGCAGGTTTGCTGAAGAAGACAGTTGAGTAAATGACAAGACACAAGACACTACAACTAGCCCACCAACTTCTACGGCATTTGCTGCAACCCGTCCTGTACAGGAAGCTGCTGCTTCTGCTGCTGCTCCCGCTCGAAGACCCAAGAGAGGTAACTGCTCATACTTCCCGTGCTCCACATCATGCTCAGTGCCTGCTCACCGCTCACTCCCACTAATAGGTACTCTCCCCTTTCACAGCAACAAGAGTCTCCTCTTCCAACAACCCACACCGCCTGCCCCCTTGATGACCCACACACACACACACGAGCGACAGACACTCACACATACATACACAAAGGAGCTAGAAACAAACACACACATACACACACGAGCCAATAGACAAACGCACAAAACAAAATGATTGCTCATGTTGCACACTGCTACTAACTACTAACTTGCTGTTCAATGTAGCAGCCAAGCTCTGTTTCCCGTTTCAACTTTCCTCTTCCTTTGCTAGCACAGCCGTCAAACCCCTCTCTCCTCCTGAAGTAGCCCATTTTCCAACAAATCACCCATCTTCCAACACATGACGCTTGTTCTTCATATTCTTCACAGACAACTTTTGACCCAATTTGATCATATGCTGTTGTTGTTTCTTCCTTTGGATTGCGCCATTTTCATTCGTTGCATGGAAACTCTATTCATAAAATTGGCTGCCACTATTTTTGGCCTGGACTAATAGCCTTTGCTAAGAACACCCCATCCAATTGTCATTTTCTCTCTTCATATCTCTCATCCCATTGATGTTCCATTGGAATTTGGGGGGTCCTCCAATCATGACTTAATTTCTTTTTCTTTTCTTTTTTCCATTCTCCATTTAACCCCATTGCAACAATTTCATGGTTCTACTTGGGGTGGAGGGGGGGTCTATTGATGCCTTCTTCCTTTCATGTCACCCAATTGCATCAATTTCATGGTTCCATTTGGGGGTCCTCCTCTGTTGGAACTTTTTTTTTTTTTTCCAAATTTTCCATTTCATCCAGTTGGAACGATTTCATGCTTCCATTGGGGGTTCATTTATGACTCTTTTTTTTTGGTTCTATTCTCCACCCAATTGCAACAACTTCACAGTTCCATTTGGGGTCCATGGATGCCTTTTATTTTCCCATTTTCCCCATTTGGCCCAATTGCAACAATTCCATGGATCCGTTAGGGATTTCTCCGTTGATGATTTTTTTTTTTTTTCCCCCTTTTTCCATTCCCCATTTCACCCACTTGCAACAATTTCAATGGGCATTTTGTGGAAGGAAAAGAACAAAAGTTGATATAACAGATCAGATCAGGTTATTTTATGATGAGATTTGGACACCTCTTGCAATGCGCACAGAACTGACATGCAGTCATGAAGACATGAAGACCAGACTACTGTTTTCGCATTTACTTACAGCTGCAATGACTACTACTACTGCTTACCTATACTTACAGTTACCAGTACTGTGCACCTACAGCAAATTATGCAACTGTGGTTCTAGATTGTAGATCAGATCAATCTGTGCCCAGGAGTCTTTTCTTTTTGCCAATTTTCTCATGTTGAATCAAGAGTGGCGATCAGCTACCAGAGGATTTAGCCAAATCTGGCTACAAGACAAGACAAGAAAAGAAGAATTTTTTTTGAAATCCTATATTGCATGTTGGAGAATCAGTGAAACCTATTCGCTAAATGTGGCCATTTTCAAAAGAAGAAAACTAGAAACCTGCCCAACTCCTCCAACTTCCTTGAAATATGACAAATTTTTTTGGATTTGTTTCAAAAAGTTCATTTGACCAGTTGCTTGGGACCTTTTTTTTTGTAGCAATATGACAAATTTTTGCCACAAAAAAATCACTGGCAGTCAGCAGCTGTTGAGACTTTCTCTTTCCTCCTCGGTCCAGCTTTCACCAAGCATCTCTCTCTTCTTAAGCTAATTCTTGTGGGTACTATTAGTATGATGCAAAAGGTGGGAATAGAAACAAAACAGACTAGGTAGCTGCAATTCAAAGTGAAGCATCTGATTTCAACAATGAGTCAACCATGGACAAACATAAAAGGTGGCCGTTTCTTCTTCACTTTGATCACAAACCAAACCATCATCCCTTCTGCATTTCTTGAGCATTTCAGTAAGCATCAAGTCACACGGACACGTCAACAAGCCCCCCCACTATGATGAGCATCAATACATGACAACACAACCTGTTTGGATGTGCTTACACAGAGACAGTGATAACCAAATCTGCTTCATATATGTTGGGATTCTTCTTCTTCTATCAAAGAGACATATTTTCATTTGAAAAGGCAGCATTAGAAAATGCTCAACTATTTTCACAATATTATTGCGGTTGTTCACATATTTATCATACAAATAGCATCATCAGTCTTTGTGCAACCTGGTTGGACTCAAATGTTTTTTCTTTGGTGAATTGTTGCACTGTGGTGGCAACAATGGAAATCAAAGAATAATATTTTCTCATAAGATGGTCTTTTTAATTTGTTCGAAAGAATTAAAAAAACATTTTGAAGTTTGTAAATATGTCATCACTTTTTGACTATCTCCAAAATTCTGTCACAACCACTTGGCTGCTCGTCGGGCGGCCGTAGTAAACCAGCACCCACCAGTGCACCATCAAGGATGGATGATATGTGATCAGGAAACAGTTTTCTGTTGAGTTCCAGTTCCCTATCTAACCATGGTGGTTGGCTCAGTTAGTTTGTTTACTACCTACATACTAGGTAGGTAGTAAAACCAGCCCCCACCTACTATGTATAAACTATCTACATACCTAGTAGTCCCCTATTTTGTTACCTACCTGTCTATATGTTAGACTTACTTCTTATAGACTTCCCATGTGGTGCAAAACCAAAAAGATTATTAAACTTTATGCTTGCTGCATCAATTTGAAATCTCTATAAGCCTAATTTTTTGGGTTTATCAGGCATTTAGGGGTTAAGTGTGTGGGTATTGAAGACAATGTTGCTTGGATTGCTGAATTTTGGTGCATTGTCTCAAGCATCCAATTTTCAATGTCATCAGCATCTCCCTTCTGCATGAAGGTCTAAATTGATTCCTGCAAAGATAGATAGAGAAGTAAACACATCCATCCATCCATCCATCCATCCAGCCATGCATTTAAGCTGTTACTCGTATAATGTTTTCCTAGTAGGGGTTTGCAAGTTTGTGCATATGCACATATGCTCTGCATCCTTGTAGAAATGATCCAGTACTAGTACAAAACTTGAGTTCTCACTGTCAACTGTTTGCAACCTGAACCAGGGTTAAGGTAGGGTTTGAGAACCAGGTGGGGAACCAGCCGCTGGTTCTAGTATAAGAGGAATGGTTAACCGAACCCAATCTCGGTTCCTAAGTGGACCTGATAACTAGAAGTGGAGTAGTTGGTTAAACAAACCAATTTCGATTCCATGCTTAAACCCTAAACTTGCTGCCATTGGCCTTTTCTTCTTGTTCTCCTGGTTTGCACTTATCGTCATCGCCCTCCTTTTCATGTTCTTCTTTTGGTTTGTACTTCTACCATCACTCTTATATTCGTAGTTTTCTCTTAGTTTGCGCTTATTGCTATCACCTTCCTCTTGCTGTTTTCTTCCTAGTTTGCACCTACTACCATTGCCCTGCCCTTGGTTTCTCCTATTGCCATTGTCCTCCTCTTTGTGCTTTTCTCTTAGTTCACCCTATTACCTTTACCCTCCTCTTCATGTTCTTCTCTTGATTCACCTCTCTACCATCGCCTTCCTCTTCATGTTCTTCTCTTGATTCACCTCTCTACCATCGCCTTCCTCTTCATGTTCTTTTCCTAGTTTGCATTTGCCACTGTTGCCTTTCCTCTCCATGTTCTTTGTTAAGGTTTCAAGTTTGATTACATGGAAAGTGTTCTTGAAAAGTTATTTTATCCCATTAAGCCTCCATTGAAGGTTGATTGTTGTAGTTTTGCATCAATTTCTATTATAGCTATAGGACAACAATAGTAGCAAATTCTACAACCATAGATGTTGCATAAAATGAACTTTGTTGGCAAAACAATGGGACTTTTGGAAACCCAAGAACTACACTACCACAACTTGGGCATTCTTTGCAACTATTAACACATCTTCTTTTCAAGCAAATTTATGCTCAAACCAACCTAAACAATTGAAGTGTGTTTTTCGTTATTTCCTTGCTTTTATTACAAGATGTAAGAAATGCATCACATCACACAAAACAACAAATTAGATTTTTGCATTTCAAAAGCATACTAAAGGTGCTCATCAACAAGTGTGGAATGACTACATTTAACGAACGAAAGATGGACCCAAAGGATAGAGGTGACTTATAAAAATGGGGTTTGGCCCCCACCTAGGTATGGCTATTGGAATGACCTCATGGAAGGTCAAGATTATAGCCAAAACTTTTTTTTTCCTTGAATTGTTTTGTTCCAAAAAACTTTTGAATTCAAAAACATCATTGCCTTTTGTTTTGGAAATCAACAATCATTAGCATTTCAAGGTCATGTGTCAAGTCCACAAGTTTAAGTTATGGCCCAAATTGTTACAAATATTTTGGGTTTCATGGTCCAACACTAGGTGTTGAACCAAAACCAAGGTTATTGATTCTTTCTAATGCCCTTGTTATTGCACCATCATTTTTATGTCAAATGGAGGTGGATTATTTGACACCTAATTCTTATGATACTGAAGACTTTGATCGTGAGCTTCAAGTCCTATAATAATGCATGTAAAGGCAAGGTTTACAAATTTTGGATCTCTTTCATTTATGATATATATTCAAACCTACAAAGTTCACAATACCTTGGCAATGATGTTAAACCTTCATTATAAAAGCTTTAGGGTTGGTCATTCAATATGTTGGCAAGGAAATGACTTTTCAAATTATAGGTGAACATGACAAGTAAATAATGTTCCTACTCCATATTTGTGTATACAAGTTTCTCAACCCAATAAACATTATTAACAAATATGTGGTTAAACGACTGTGCAAACCATTCATTTTGTGGTGGTACCATTATAGTGGGTTTCTAATAGGTTTATTGGTTTAGGGTAGTGGTTGACCCCTAGTGGGATAAAGAAACTATTAAATAAGCATTGGGTGTTTGGTTCAAGTCTATTTTGGTTTGTTATTAAGTGCCTAGGCAATAGGTGTATTCATTAGTGGTTCCATGGGTGGTTTCTTGGCATGGTCATTAGAACAACTAATTAAACCTTATTCGAATGGTCAAACATAATTTTGACTTGTCAAACACAATGTGGCATTTAAACATTGGCCGCCTAGGCTAGGTAATATGGCATTTGAACACTAGCCACTTAGGTTATGCCATGTGGCTTGAACCTAAATGACATAGGTTAAACTTGAACTAGGTTTTAAACTAAGTACCTAAGTATAGGTCTAGGAACCTAAAACCTAAAACATAAATAATTAGGCTTAGGTTTAGGTGCTTAAAGTAGGTTTGAGTGCCTAAAATAGGCTTAGGCAACCTAGGCCTACCTTAAAAGCTTACACCGTGTCCTTTCCTAGGGTGTATCTAAAACTAGGCCTAGATGTAAATTGTTTATATTAAGTTTACACCTAGGCCACCTAGGTAGGATAGTCCTATTTTATTTTGAATTTTGCATTTAAGGTTGAACCATTTCAATTGGCTCGTCCTAAGTGGCCTTCCTTTTTTGAATATTTCTTGTGTCTTGAATGACGCGAGCACTTCCATTTATATTCCTTGTAATTTAGAAAGGATGAAAAACAATATGGGACAAACTTTTGAGAAGGAAAAAATTATCATATGGGCATACAACACTAAAACCTTTTAGTTCATACAACATCATCTTTAAGTATTACACATTAATGAATTAAATAATTAGATAAGGAGGAAAGTAAATAGGTATGTTAAATTAATATTTAATTATATAGTTACAACTAATAATTGCAACCATATTATAAATCTTTAAACTATATAAAAACTCAATATAATTATAATGAACTATATTATTGATTAATAATTACAAAAGTATTGTAACTATTTTTTTACAAATTTGACCTAATTGATTTTACATTATAACAATGCATTTGTAATAATTAATATTTAATTACTTAGTTACAAACCTAATAATGTATTTTAAATAATTAATTAAATAACCAACTAATAACTTATTGTAGGTATGATTATAGGTATATAACTTAACCCATGTGTTGTTAGTTTATTATACCTAGGTAAATAATGGGAATGTTTTAATAAATAATACATATACTCAAAAATCACATAGCTTATGTGGGTAGGGTACTAATTAACATAGGGTATAAGTAACATATAAATAGGGTTTAAGGTATTTAGGGTAGGGTAGGGAATTTAGGTATTTACCCTATATTCATTATTTCAGTTTACAAATGTAAAATAAGGTATGTATATAAGGTATGATATTTAGGTTAACATAAGGTATGTGTAAGGTAAGGTATTTAAGTAATGTAGATTATATATAAGGTTAAGGTATAAAAAAAACATAAGCAAGTTGGATAGGTTATATGTAAGGTATAAAGGGTATGACATAAATAGGGTATGTAAGGTAAGGTATTTAAAATATTCACCTAAACCAACATATGTAAACTAGGGTATTTACATTGTGTACAATTTATATGTAGGGTTAGGTGTGTATAAGGTAAGTATATATCATTATAAAAAATCATGATTTTTCAAAAGATTCAACTTGATTAAAGTGTTCACATTAACCAAAAAAATGTTCACTTTAATTAAAGGCATAGGGCATGAAAGACATATGGTTCTTTTGATTCAAGTAACCATTTTGACCAAGTGTTAAGTCCTATGTCTAGTCAAGAAAGACACAATTATAAAATGGTTCATCAAGATGCACATGGCTTAATCAAATTGGTTGTACTAGCCATGTTTAGTTGAATTGACCACATTAATTTGGTTAACTACTAACTTACTTGTGATGCCTATTAGATTGTCTACTAAACTACCTACCTACCTACCTACTTAATCGCTTACCATCTACTTACCTATGTCTTACTTCTTTATTTATTTATCTATCTATCTATTATCTACCTGCCTACCTATATCTATTTATCTATTTACCTACATACTTACCTATATATATAGTTAGGTACCTATTAACCTACTTATGAAAAAATTGAAGTACAAATATTGTTAAACACATTGACAAAAAAATTCATGGAAGTTCAAGGAAATATATTAAATGCATTTGGTATCATATTGTTTTACAAAGTGATGGGGTGGTTTGATGGCCAAGACATTGGTGTGGAACCAAAGACACCAAGGTTTAAACCCCTTTACCAACATATATTATATGGAGTATGTATATTTGTATATATACCTTGCACATGTGTGTAAATGTATAATATCTAGGTGGGTTGTGGATAGGTAGGTCATGGGTGGGTGGGTAGGTAGGTAGGTATTTACTATTTATTTGTTATTTACATTTTTATATTTAAAAATTGAGCTACTTTTTATTTAAAATTTTTTGGCTACCTAATTTTATGTTTGATTTGACTAATCAAAAAGACCATTTTACAGTCAGTAAAAAAAACCAGTAGTCAAGTTGGACATGTTCAAATCAACTTTTCTAGTATGACTAAATGGTCAAATTGACCAAATGTCAAAATCACTAATTTTTTGTTTAGTTTTCTAGTCAAATAAATGGTGATTTTTTATAATTATAAAGGTTATGTACATATAAATTAGGTACATATAGTTTAAATATGTATAAACAATGTACATATAAGCTAGGTTATACCTAGGCTATCTAAGTGTAATTAGGTAAGCTTAACCTACATTAACATAAGTATAGGTCATTATATCACTATTTTTTTTTTCCTAACTTATTTTATGCAACTACACATGTCATATGCAACTAAAAAATGTTACATGCAAATGTTTTTTAGTTGCATAAACCAAGTCACATAAAACAATTTTTCTATTGGCATATGTACTTAGGTAAGTACATAAAAAATCGTATATTAGTTCATAGCCTTAATACATACGTTGTGATATACTTAATTTATGTACATATTCCAATATACTTAGTCTAGTTATAGGTTAATAGACATATTTTAAATACATATCTCATTCTACCTAGTGTAAGTATAGATTGATTACCTTAGCCTAAATATCGGTTAATTATTTCTGACTAGGTCATATTTACTTTAGGTTAACAAAACATGAGCTTTGTTTACTTAGTTTAGAATAAATATAATAACTTAGTATTTGTTTATCTATTATTACCCAATGGTTACAAACTTAAGTATAAACATGTGGCATTTCAACATTGGCCACCCAAGGCAGGCCATGTGGCATTTATATTACATGATGGCTACCCACCCAACCTTGTAAGGTGGTTAGTCTTGTGCACAATGCCTAGAATGGTCATTAAGAAAAACTACCCAATTGGTTTGAAACGATGAAATGGAAAATTCGTAACCATGCCTAAAATCATTTTGTGCAAAAAATTCCTAATTTATTGTTGCCTCCCACTACATGACCACTTTGATAAGTTTCTATTGGGATTTGCCCATTCAACAAAATCATGAATGGTTTATGCCATGTGAAGACCAAAGTTGAATTAGGTGGTTGGCTATAGTGATTTGTCCACACATTTTTTAATAATGAAAGGTAAGTGAAAGAAGATCTCCTAGCTTTGCATCCTAAATTATTGAATTCACAAGTTTGTATGATTTCATGAAAATTGATGAGGAGATGGCCTCATATTTGTGAAATTAAATAAAAAACCTATTTCAAAAAATCATTAAAAGGAATGCCAAGATTCATTTGCATGGTAGAAACCCACTAACAAAATATTCTTATGCTGAATTTGTAGCCTCACAAATGTTAAGGATTGTTGGCTCTTGTATTGATGTAGGAGTCTTCAACATTGGAAGTATTTGCACAAACCTAAAATGTTGTTGGTTGGGTGAGGACAAATTTGAAAGCATCTACAAAAATTGACGTAATGATGCCCATGCTGGAGGTTTTTCATCCATGAATAAAGATGAGCATGTTAATGGTCTGGCATTGATGGAGATGGAAGAAACCCTAATGGATCAAAATGGGGATGTGATTGCATCATTTAAGCTTTTGGACTTGGAGCATGGCAACAATAGGCTTTAGGTAAATTGTATTTCTTATTATTTGCATCTTTCAAGGTTTTCTTTTCCCTCAATTCTGATGCCCAATTTATCAAAGTGGATGTATTCAATTTGTTGTTTTTGGTTGTCATAGGTCTTGCAATGGTTTTGGAATGGCCTGTGATTTAGGAATTGAATACAATGTACACAAAAAAATTGCCTAGTTTCATTTTTTTTTGTTTCGTCCTTGTGATGCCACTTTGCATTTGAGTTTCTTGATTTGGGAAAAGTTAAGCCATAATGACATTTTGGGGGGTTGCATTAGGGCATATTTAGAGTTGCTTGGGGTGGGTTTTATGGCACACTTAGGAATGTTTGAGCGCTGATTTCAAGGTGGCAAGATGGCACATTTCAAAGTTTGCATGCAAAGTTCATAAGACAAGAAAACATGAAACCAATTGGCATAAAAAAACCAAAATTGTACTGATCCATTCGAAACTAGTAATGTAGTTTAGAATTAAAAAGTAGGTTAGTTTGGCTCTTATTGGCCTTGTAAAAGCTTTGTAAAAATCTGGATGTTTAAAAAACAAATATTTGCCTTGTTTCAGTGTTTCCGGTGATGTTTTGGGTTTTGAAATCTAACCAAGATGCATCTGGAACCTATCCTAGAACCTCGAACTAATGTAGTTTGAAAATAAAAGGAACCAGAACCACCTGCAGAAATTAAAAAAGAGAACTGGAATTGGGTTCTGATTTTGAGAAACAAGAGGAACTGGAACCAAAACCAGAATTGGTTCTTTAAGAAAATTAAGAAGTGCAGAGGTTCCTTCTAGAACCTAGGAACTGCACAACACTGGCCATTTCAATTTACTAGCCCTCTTGGAGGCACGTTATCATGGGCATATTTGCAGGTTCAAAATGAGTTTCACAGAATGTGGCTGATATACTTCATCCAAAATAGTGGGTATAGGCCAATGCACTGTCAGTGGAGATGCTTTTATACATAGTTGCAAAAAACTCTACATTGAATCGCACATGTTACACAGAAAAAATAATTGTATGATAGGATTAATCTAGGGCAGAAAATGCATTTGCTTCCAGTGGACTTAACACACACTACATGTTATCAGTACCTTAATGATGCAATTCCACAGCTCAGGGTCTGATTGAAACTGTTGCAAAGTCCTTCACTATTTGTGTCATGAATTTGCTAATGATGTTTTCATATATGTTTCCACATCCATTTCATGGGGATTTGTGTTGCTAATCTTACACACAATCAGCAAAGAACATGTAACTTCAGTTCCAGTTATTCACCATTGAGCCAAGATTGTCCCAATGGTAAAGCATTGATGAATGCAAACCTGTTGTGTGGACAAGTCACACTAACATATAAACATTGTGTGTGACAAGTATTGAAACGGCCTGTCACGTAGTTAAGTACCCAAACGGGCTCCACATGCCTCAGGCTAAAATGTACAACTTCTTCATAATTTTGGTTTATTGTAAAAGGGTATAAGAAGGGGGAGGGGGAGGGGGCCATTAGAAGCACATTTTACCTACTCATGTTAATATCATAGAAGGATATGGTGTGTTTGTTGGCACACCTAAAAAAAGACTGGAAACTCTGATGCAAATCTTCGCACAAAGATTTGCAATGATTGGAATGATGAACTCCAGGACATGCCACACTTTTGACGCATCAGATATGACCAA
>Ga0209208_10001826_pt1 | contig 30361 bp, 24 predicted proteins | sample S1TSphfallax_3_FD_187694 | JGI IMG/M metagenome (GOLD analysis project Ga0209208, IMG submission 187694) | Host-associated microbial communities from peat moss isolated from Minnesota, USA - S1T2_Fd - Sphagnum fallax MG (SPAdes) (version 2) | ecosystem: Host-associated > Plants > Peat moss >...
TTTTTCCACAATTGGGTTTTAAAAAAATTAGTCATATATTATACACCCATAAATTTAAAAATTTTAAATCTCTTTTTATATCTTCCTAAGTTATGGCACCTCTTATGATATGATGAAAATACATATACACATAATCATTTCTTCTTCTTGTCATGAGTTGGCTATGGTTTCTTCATAAACACTCTTAATTAAGCCCATTCTCAACAAAATAGTATTGGTATGGGTGATCTTACAAGAGTTTCAACGTATTTGGTAATGACACATGGGTTCATTAGTCTACAAATTAAGGTTGGTGTTTGTTTTTTTGTTTGAATGCACAATGCCATAACCTTCCTACATGCCCCCCCCCAACTCTACTATTGATATTGCTAAAGAGCCCTTGATCAAGTGGTGTGCACTTTTGTCATTTCACAAATTTTGAACAAATGGAGCATAAATGTTAAACTTGTACACCATCAAACAAGGTATTGTTTGGGGGATATTAGGTGAAGAAAATTTTCCCTCCCACCCTATTATTACCTAATTTTCTAATATGCACATATTTAAGCCATCATAAATATAAATATAATATTTTTGTTTGCATTGAATTTTGATACCCTACATTTATTTAAATTCTTAGTTTTAGTACTTGATGAAGAAGAAGAAATTTTGGAACATTGTTATACAAATTTGAAACAATATTTTACAACCATAATGTACATATAATGAGAACAACACAATAAAAAACACAATTACAAATTTCCATTGGTTCATAACTTTTGTAAATAAAACACCTAATGCGACCTTATAGTTAAATGCAAGGTACAATGGTTCACTTTTGAAATGCAATGATATTTTCATGGGTAATTTTTGCCCAAATGTACGTGGTGATTAATATGTCCTTGGATATTACTAATTGAAACTTGAACTTAAAACTAACAACTTGATTATGAACATTTTATTCAAATTATTTTTTGACAAATGATTTGTCCACCAATAATAATGGACTTTTCAAATCCAAAAATATGGAGTGGTCATCTTAGTTGCAACATTTAGAAAATGAATAAATTTCTATTGATTTTCATTCTTTAAAAAAAAACAAAGATTTAGTATGTGTTGTAATATGAATGATAAATTCATGTCAAGAGCCCTTTCCTTGTTAACCTTAGCCAAATCAATAAAAATAATATCAACTTTTTTTCTTGTAAATTTTGACCTAGGATTACGAATGTTCATAGGTGAGTGCACATTTAATAATTAAATTGTTATAATAATAACATCTAAAAAAATAACAACCATGTCTATTTGAACATTTTTATTGAACTTTGTGTGGACTTATATGGAGTGTAAATTTTGTCACTTTTGAGCCACCATACCATGCATTCAATCTTATATCATTTAGGCTTGATACCATAAGCTCAAAATGGACATCCTCCTTTCAAATTTAGAGCCAATGTATGAAAGGAAAACATAGGTAAAGTATAGTTTAAAGTTGACGACTCATAAATATGGGCATCCATTTCATAGAAACAATATAGATGGATGCATTGTATCATCACATTGCACAAATGTGATGTCTTTTTATTGAATCAAACAAATATTGCACATGGAATGAACATCCAAACCAACAAACTATTCAAAAATTCACCAACAAAATATACCCTAATGAAAAGAATCCAATTTTATTTCATATAGTTTTTTTCACCAAAAATTACCGTTGAATATTTAGAAAGAAAATTTCTAAAGATGTTGTTGTTACACACCAAAATCTACCGATATCTAGTGGGGTTGTTTTAGTCCATATGGTGCATAAGAAGAGCACCTCAAAATACAAAAGGCAATTATAATGAATGCATAAACCTCTTAACACAAGGGTGTGCATTCTATTAAGGCAAATGAAATTAGAGGTAGCAATATCTTGAAAGGTGGAAAGAATTATTTTTTCTCATAGCATAAATCAATGAAAGCTATCTCATATTTATATCATAATTTTCATTTTATATTAGGTAGATTCAACACAACATTATGATATTATTAATTGAATTGAATCTATTGATATTATTAATACAACTAATTAAAGATATTAATTCACTTACTAACCTATTATTTGAACTTACTAATAACTAAATAATAATACTTAAGGTATTTAATACACTTATCATACTTGATTAATGGCTCTCTTCATGAACCAAAGTAACATCCATCATATACCCATTTGAAATATTTCATTAATCGGGGGAAAAAAAAAAGGATGATAGATAGGTACTAAATAAAAAATATATACAATATTAAAAAAAAATGATTGACGACAAGGTGTCCGATTGAATTAGTATGGTGAACATATTGATTTTCACAACAATATATGTTATGCTTGGTAATTGGCTCAAGGGGGCATTATTTATCGAAAATGGCATTAATGCTCCCATGCCTTGGCTATTTCCAATATAACCAATGGATTCTTGTCGGTTGGTTGGTTAGTTGCTGGTTACCTAGGCCATAATAATTTTAATTTTTTTATTTATTTTTCCTTTCATGACCTATGGCTATGGTTATTTCACAAAGAACTCTAAAGTTTAGCCCACTTTGAAAGGAAAAATTTCACAAGAACTCTAGAGTTTAGCCCCACTTTGAAAGGAAATGGTATTGGCATGGGGTGGTGACCTTACAAGAAGAAGCTTAATAATAATAATATATTGGGCCACCAGCACAAGGGCCCCACTAGAATGGATATAAATATTACCTAGGAGGTCCTTTACCTGACCCCCTTTTTAATTTTTAAAGTTTATTTTTTGGATGAAAAAAATAAATTGCCCTTGGGTACCTAGTACCTGCCCGGATGATATGGTGGAAAGCTGCAATTTCTGTCTGCCCCAAAGGGCGCACATCCGTCCCTCCCCCCCCCCCCCTCCCCAAACGAAGGAAGGAAGTGCGCACATCCGTCGTGGCCGGCGGCAGAGCTGCGCGGCGCCACAATGGTGAGCGCTCTGCCGCCGCGACGCAATGCACCACACTAGGCTACTGAGAGCTTTGCCGCCGCGACGCAATGCACCGCACTAGGCTACTGAGAGCTTTGCCGCCGCGACGCCACACTGCGTATAGAGAGAGAGAGAGAGAGAGAGGAGCGTTTCCGAGACAGGAAGAGCGTGTGTTGTTTGTGCAAAGGCGGAAGGGGAAATGGGAGGACTGAGTGAAGGGAAGCGATCTGAAGCTGGCAGAAGAGGAAGAGCATTTGGAGAATCATTATTATAACCGGAAGCAGCAGCAGCAGCAACAGCAGCAGCAACAGCAGTGGTAGGAGGACAAGAATTTTTTTTTTGGTTAGGTACAAGTATTTCCTGGCTGAAGCTTTTTGCAAGGTATCGTGTGTTTCTTTGACCTACTTTGTTGTTGTTGTTGTTGTTTTTGTTGGTTTTTTTTTTCCTGTTTTACAAATACATTTGGATTTTTCTGCATCTGGAGCTTGGACATGTATGTGTATGGATCCATGCTCTTTTAAAGCTTGTAGCCTGCTTGCTGTATGGATGTTTGTTCGTGGAATCAATTCTCTTTGAACGACTCATGGAGGAAGGAACGTTTTGGTTGAAGGTTTGAGATAGAGACAGAATGTCGCGTCTCTTTGTGGAAGATGTTGACATCGTCGGTCAGGGTCTAGTGGCTCTATAGATTGGAGCTTGAAGTCTCTAGTGAGTGAGAAACACTTACAATATTAAAGAAGAAAAAGAAGAAGAAGAAGAAGAAGAAGTGGCGCTTCGTTCTCCTCTAAGCAGTTCTCCAAGTTAGTCAGGAACAAAAGAGATGTGAGGTGATATATTGCAGATGTGAAAACTGGAAACAAAGGTTGAAGAAGAAACAGCAATGCTGCTGTGTGTACCAACAACAAACACTTTGTTTCTGATGATCTTCTTGGAAGGTTTTCATGATATCTTTTGCTTGCTCACAAACAAACTGGGAGGGAGGGAGACCAAGAACAGAGCCAAATGTGTGTGCTTCTGTTTGGTTGCGCCTCTTTGCTGAAGTGAAAGCTCAGTAGAATTTAGGTGTACAATCCATTTCTATGTATGAGTGAGGCTCTGAGAATATGCCTCATGAAGAAAAGAGATGGTGCAAAGGTAGGTTTAGTAAAATGTGGCTCTGCCATATCCTTACCTGATGATTGCAAGCCAAGGCCATGTTCTCAGCCCAAGAAGTTTCCCTAGTTTGTGTATTTCCAAAACTCTGTGTGTTCTGCTGCAGATTAGTCATTTCTTTTGTAGTCGATCCCTCCATTGTTTTTTCTCCCCCTTTGTAAGGACAGAGTGAGAACTGGTATACCCTAGAATTGTTGTACCCTGGACTCAATGTTGTCCTTTGGGTTAGGTCTATGATCCTGTTTCTCTCTGTTGTCTTCTGCTGTTCGCAATGTCACTTGTGGCATTCCCTGTATGTATGCAGCATGATGCAATTTTACCAGTGGGTGTAGGACCTAAGTGACGTGTTTTGCTTTTGCGGACCTTTATTCTCTCTTGAATCCACAATCAGAGCACAGAGACAGATGAGAAGGAAGGATGTATTTGCAAAGAGGCATTCTCTGTCTTGAGTTTCCTGTAGATAGGCATTTCTGCATCAAATAAAGTTGTTATTTTCTTTTTATATTAAGTTGATTGGCTCATGATGCACTGCACTTTTCTTTTCTTCAGGTATGATATGTGTTCTGATAATTTTTTTGAAGGTGCTGGTTGTGGACAGATGGAGCACAGCGGTTGCTGTGGGAAAGGATTTTTCTGCTTAGGGTCTTCATTACGGAAAAACAAAAAGCGCATTGTTCCAGCCACAAGGATACACGATGGTTCTGCACAGCCAAGTCATGCTTGGGGGCCTAATCGTTCTCCCACGACAGATGCACAAAACCAGTTTCTTTTCCCTTCTCTACTTGCCCCACCATCTTCCCCTGCATCATACCAAAATTCCATGGTTCCATCTTCTGTTCAATCCCCTTTGAATCCACCACCTTGTTTGAACCCGCAAGGCTCTTCAAGGATTCCACTGGAGACAAATTCAAACATGTTTGCTGTTGGTCCCTATGCTCATGAAACTGCATTAGTCTCACCACCTGTTTTCTCCAGTGCAACAACTGCTCCATCAACAGCACCATTCACACCTCCACCTGAGCTTGCTGCTCACTTGACGACACCATCATCCCCAGATGTCCCTTTTGCAAAACTACTTGCATCTTCCTTTTGTGATCAGCATGAACTGGCTCGGCAACCTAAGGTGCCATACTCAACCTCTTCATTTCCATCTCCTGAAGACTATCACTCTCAACAAGACAATCTTCAAGCAGCATATCAGCTCTATCCAGGGAGCCCACTTGCACGCTTGATCTCTCCAACTGGAGGTACTGGGGCTTCGACACCTTTTGCTGCTGGGGGAACTACAGGGAGCTCAACACCATGTCCAGAGGCTGAAAATCCAACACCGCTTAGAGTCCTTCCAGCAGTAATAAGCACATTACCAAACCTTGAGCATCATTTGGCTGAAAGCCTCCAGCAACATGGTCTTCTTGAGTCCCACGCCAGGGTTGATGATCACAGGAGTGACAAGGGGCAGGAACATGAGCAAAATTTGGACTCTTGTGGTAATTTAAGATACAGTGGAAGTCAAAGCGTTCTCAAAGATGTCTTGGATGTGGGAGAAGGCCACACACAGAGCACAGCCAATGAAGTCTCAAAGAACTTACAGTTCAAAGACAGAGCAACTGATACCAATTTAGGAGAAGATATGCAGGATGAAGACTTGCTTGAGCTTCCAATGCTTATGGATACTGATTTTACATGCCAAGAGAACTGTGACATGAAGACCTCGAGCCAATCCACCTGTGCTGATCTTGATGTTCCAAAAAATAGGAATAATAGTGAGGAAAACCTCCTGGAGTATGCCCTAAGCTTGCTGGATGGGAATGATGCAGACATGGGTCCAAGGCCCATTGGGTGGGGGCCTGTTGATACTTCTCTCTCACAGGAATCAGAATTGTCTATGCACTCTTCAAATGGTGCTGAGACTCAGCCTGAAGATGGGGCACTCAACAGTTTGAGCGTTAGGTCCTTGTTTTCTGGAGATGATGAGCCTAGGATCAACACAGATGAGAGTCAGAAGAACTCGACAGTAGAGGCAAAAAATGGGTCTGTCCAGGTGGCTGCTGATCTTGAAACTGTCAATCCAGGTGAGTATATCAAACATGAATCGAAGGAAGAGGCTGCAGACACTTCAACTGTGAAAGGATTATAGCCAGTAAAGTGTGAAAAGTTTAGAGGATCCCTTTTTCCTATATGGAACTATATGTTGTTCTTCATATTCCTGGACATCCAACCTGTGAGAATTATTCATGCTCTATCTTGAGTGTTGAGCAACAAAGTCTCCAATTTGTAGTTGTCTGATACACAATAGAGCTGGTATATTTTGCATGTCGTGCTCAAAATCTGTGAAACCTCATTACTGCAACTGAAGTTCTAAGTTTGTGATGGAGCTCTCATTCTCTGGCAATAAGGAATCCTGTGATGTCATGTATGCCACATTGAGATATCATGAATGAATGAAGAATGAAATCATGAGAGTTCAGATTGGTTACTTCTTCTCATACAGTATTTTAAGCTTGAAAAGGGCCTAGCATGAAACAGTTTTGTTCAAAGACATGTTATTACTTATGTTGCTCATATGTCATGGTGCTTTTTCCTTCTTACATTCTGATGTTTTACAGGATGCTGTTCACGGTGCGATGAGCTTGCATCACAATGTGAACAGCTGTCAGCAGCATTGCAGCAGGCTCAGGAGAAGCAGGCTGAGAAGGACAGACAAGTAGATGAGCGTGATCAACAAATTAAACAGCTCATACAGTTGTTACAATCAAAGGTATGTGCACAAAGTATGTAATGCTTTAAATTTTTGAAGCATTGGGTCTATGACAAACATCTTAACTGTTAGGCACTGTGCACTCTAGACAACATATGTTCAGGTTTACCAATGCTTCAGCAGCCAGCATATAGAGTGAATTATGTGAACGAACAGTTTTTGTTGGGTTGATACAATGCTGAAGTGTGTATTTCTGTATTTAGATTCTTGTCTGCACTTACAGCATTGTTCCAATTGGGTTTAGAAGAATTATTTTAGCTTAAAGGACATCCCTTTTTGTTTCTGCATTAGTTTGCTCATATCTGTTGCAGAGTCAACAGGGCCTTGACTTTAACAAGGATCTGGTGGAGATGGAGATTTAGTCCAAGGAAGCCATATTATTCAAAGTAAAAAGACGGAAGAGACATCATAATCACCAAGGTGCAGAAAAACACTGTACACACGTAATCTCTTCATAAAGTTGGTACTGGTCATTTGAGGTTGAAGCTCATTGCCACCCTACCACATGGAGCTCTTCAAAAAATGGGTATTCCAGGGAGGTGTACTCACAGAAGGATCTCCGTCCACTCAACACTGTGCCAAAATGCTACTCATCTTGTGTCTGTCTCCTGCACATCCACAACAAGTTCAATGTTCCTTTGGCAGTGAGCGTACTGGGTAAGCACAATCTCACAGGAATGTGCATTGGATGATGTCCTACACAAGAGCTGATGCTGTAATGTCAATTTCGTAGGTCAATTGCTCCCCAACTTTGTCCATCCAAACCACTATTTGGGTTCTCTATGTTCAGTTCATAAATTCCCTCCATTGAAAAGCTACTGTAGCATAAGATCATCTGATTGGAAGCACATATTTGATTCTCATAAAAGTATGATGTGATTATACTCGTGTGTTGTGATGATGACTGGGAATAGGATGCAGAATGATGGCTCCCAAATTCAGCTTTTGAAGCTTGCCAAAAGCAGCTTTGATGTTTAGAACAATCCATGATATTCGAATGTATTGGAAAAGGGAGTATTTTAGTCATGTATAGTCCTTCCACTAGATACTAGTGATTCAATTAGCAAGAGTCTTCTTGACAGAGAAGCTTGCAATTCAGAACTGGAGAAAAAATGAAATACTGAAGACAGATATGTAACTTGTAATGTGAGTTTCAGAGTGTCTAAACTCTTTTACACATTGTCAGATTTAGATTTCTATTTCTCATTCCTGCAGTATGCCAATTACACGAACATTGGTAGAATATAGTTGGGTTTAGACTTTACTTTAGAGTGTATACGGTCCTCAAGGCTAAAGTCAATAGGAATTTAGGCGATTGCTGCTGTTGAGGCTTCTTCTCTACAAGCCCAGTATTTGACATTTTCTTAGTAAAATACGAATTGGTAAGCAATTGAGCAGTTTGGTGTCGAAAGTAGTGTTTTGTTCTAGAACATGCCAGTATTGTGATTTTCTTTCATTGTCTTAAGTGTAAAGTATTTGGACAATTCTTTGCTTTGGTGGTATGTTCATGTCTTACGGCTTTTATTTCTAACTTCAGAACCAGTTCAGACAGCCAAAATCAGTTCCAATAGAGTCCCCCTTGTGCTTCATGCCAGGCAACGCCTTTGCTGCAGTAAGCCCTGAGTTCCATTTGCATGCATGGTGCCCATGTATTGATATCCTATAAATTTTCAATTGGACAATTTTAGATTTGATCAATTAATCAAAGATATGAAATACCAACCTCCTCCCAAAAGCATGGGAGATTTTAGCTTAGTCACTTTGGGACAATAGACTACTTGCAATTGCAAAACAAGTTTTGGGATCAGAAGTGCTTCTTTTGGTCTTTATAGTCCCATAGCAAATGATGGTAAACCAAAAGTACTGCAAGAGTAGCTTGTAGCTGTTTTAACATTGACAGACTTTTCGGGTCTGCAGTAGGATTCCACACAGATATGAATGACCTTTCAATGGCACCAAATAATCCAGCCACCAACTATCCAGCACCTCTTAATCAGGTTCCTTGAAATCAATGCTTTTGCAGCTGTCACATTTAATTCATATCAGAGCCACAGAAGAATCCACCTAATCAGAGAGTTCATGTACCTTTGTATTCAAGCACCCAATCATCAAGGAATGCCAAGTGCTGCACATTACAAGAACCATCATCCTTCAATCACATTTCCAAGTAACATCACAGCAGCAATAGCACCCAAATATCGAGGAATGCCAGGTGCTGTGCATTACAAGAAACATCATCCTTCCATCACATTTCCGAGTAACGTAACAGCAGGAATTCATACAAAACAGTTCATAGTATGAGTCAAGAAGAGAAGAACAGGTAAGAAAATCTGTGTCACTTGTAAGTGACAAACCTTATGTCAAAAATTTTACTCACATCTTATGTCTGATATTCTGGTGTCTCCACTCTCCGAGAGTGTTTCCTCTGTCATGTTCTACATAGGAGGAAGAAGGCATGATGAGGTCATGGAGAGGTATTTGATGAAGATGCTAAAAGAGAGCACAAGTAGCACAGATGTGTAGTAGAGAGAGCTAGATCTTCTAGCAAAATATTTGAAGACCAGGCTTCATGAGAGAGGAGAAGTAATGAAGTTGCTGACTAAGGTTAGGCCCTAGGTAAGCAGAAAAAGCCTCACTTTGGCATATTAAAGTCAAAATGTTTTTTCGTGTAATATTCCGCAATAACTTTCCTGTTTCAACAGCAGCACTTTTTTCACTGATGTTACTAATGGTGATAAAATTGAAGTAATGAATTCTAGAGCAACCAGGGGGACCAACATAACCAGCACACAACTCTCTTGGTACAAAAAATTGAGAGCTTTTGGAACCATTTTCAGCTTCAAGGAATCATAACTTCATCTCTCACCTTGTGTGTTGGAGACTATAGTTTTTCTAACCGTTCTGATAAACCAGTATCTTGTGAGCTGGCTGAGTCAGCTTGGATTTTTGATTGATGATCCATGACCTCCACTTATATATGAATCCATCTGACCAGAAGCTGCTAGAATGAGACCTGCACACTCACAACATTCACTCAGCATATGGTTGCAGCACTCTTGCATGTATGGGAAAAATGCACAAAAGCTTCTTGACAAGAAAACATCATTCCATTTGGAAGAGGATTCAGTCTATAGCACAGTTATACAGCACCCAAAAGTGGATTTGTAGCTCACCAAGAAAGACAGCAGAAGGTTTGCCAGGCCGAGATTTGAACTCAGGATGAAATTGAACACCCACATAATATGGATGTCCTGGCAACTCCAAAATCTGCAAGATCATGATTCCAATCTTTTGTTAAGTATACCCAAGAGATTTGAAAGTAAATGGCTGCAAAAGTGCTCCAAAAATAGGACCCAAATTGTCCTCAAACACATCCTTGAGCAACCTCTGAATAATCTTTGAAGTGTACACTAAAAAATCATAACAAGAAGTCCACAATCCAATCTATAATAGCAGGCATTTATTTGTTTCTACAACATGACCTACAACAACTGGCATGAAATGGATGTTATTTTCAAGGGGACAATTGTCAACTCAGCACAAAGGGCTGCAGCAAAATGAAACCTCACCTCCATACGGCGACCAGTTTCATCCTTGCCCACAAACTGAAGTCCGGCTGTCTCCAGCCGCTCAACCATCTCAGGGTTCACCTGTCCCAAACTTCAGTAGGTAAGCCAACCCAGCCTTGAACTCCATACCTCACAACAAATTCTATTTCTTATATTGACAGCTGTTTGCTGCCTCATACTTGTGAGGATGCTCACCTGCTACATGGAAGCTACAAAAGCATTGCAATGCAGAAACAAATCAAACACTGAACATAGACCACATATTTGAAAACAAAAAAGCCCTTGAAATAAATATTACTGGATTCTGAAAACTGACTACTGACTACTACAAATTTGACAGAATATGAAATATGAGAATCAACTTGAGGCATGCAATTTCATGTTTATCTCTGCATATTTTGGCTCAAAACATGGCCTCAAAAATGTAATGAAGTCTTTTGAATCTTGAGATATTGTTAAATCAAAGAGATGCAAGAGAAGTCATTATTAGAAATCAATTGACTTCCAAGGATGACTTAGGGTATATGCCACTGCCAACGGAGTCTTGTCTAGATAAATGACATTAGAGACATGAGGATATCAAGAACAAAAAGATAATTTGCAAACCTTCTTACTAAGGATAACTTGGAAAGGAAATCTACACAAAGCATCAAACTTAGTGAGAAAACCAAACTCATATGTTCAAATGTAGATGTCAGCTAAAAAAACTGCAAAATTAGTACCTAGTGCAATATTGGAAGGGACAAGTTTATCCAACCTCATAGCGATGACGATGTCGCTCATCTATGAAAGTCTCCTTTTGATACCTTCAAACCAGAGGCCCAGTCCTCCAGTCAGCTGAGAATGCACACACCTTTTGTATCTCATCAGAAGAAACCACACATCAAAATAGACAGGATCAAGTAATAGTTTCAACATACAATTTTGCAGTCATGCAGTCACTTGTTTGAAGAAGTGTCTTTCGAGATCCCAGCCTCATTGTGCCACCCATTTGTGTTTTTGAAACCTGAATAAGAAACAATTTCATAAGAAATATCTTTCATAAGAATAGAGAAATCTCCCTTCTCACAATAAAGAAGAAACACAGCAAGATTGACAGTTCCTCAGGAAGCTGTAGAAAGAACCAAAGTAGGAAAGACAGAACAAACAAAAAAAAAACACACACACACACCAGTATGAACAAAAGTGCCAGTCTTACACCTGTTCAGGGACAATTAACAGTAGTAGTATGTATGATAGTCATTAAACTACCACAACTTCCCCACTGACTTCATCAGGTCCTTACAGTGCATAAAGGCCCATGACAAGCACCAACTTGTGAACTGAGTTTCTGCTGCAATTCTGGAAGCAATGGGAAGACTCAGCCATACTACTGGGCTAGCAACAGACCACAACAACAAGGACAAGACAAAAAACAGACCGACAGGGGAAAAGAAAAACTAAGGAAAGGACAACAGGGAAAAACTATGAACAAGTGGGCTTACAAGAAGCTCCACAATTACAAGACCTGAAACAAAATCTTTTGGAAAACGCCAAAAGTGGAAATTCCAAAAATTAATTTTTCTTTAATAAGCAACCCGCTAGTTCTCTTTAGAAGAATTTTTAAAGGGTAGCCTTTTACCTTCAGAAAGACAATAAGACTGACCATCTGAAAGACAAAGAACATCTTACAACTACAAAGCCTCAAGAATCTGTAAAATTGACTATTGATAACCCCCAGCTTTGCAGTCAGTGAGATATTGGAATGAACATGAGGCATTCTAGTCATTTCAATACCTGCATACTCTGGTTGAGAGTGTTTGTCAAAAATGTCACAGGATACACCTTGAGGACTTTGTCTCACAGCTAGATCCAAGAAATTAGAAGAGAAGCCTTTAGATTTACAATTCAACTGACAAGATGTTTTTGGGTATATAAGCCACTACCAAAAGAGTCTTGGTTAAGGTACGTGAAATTCTCAAAGTCTGGAAAATCAGGAACAAAAAGTTCACCGAGGGACAATCTATGAAGCACAACAGGACGTATTACTCTTCAAGAGACACTTAATGAAATCAAACTCATAGGTAAAGAGATAGATATTTGCCAAATAGACTGCACAATTAGTACCCATGGGGATACCAATGCATTGTCTATAAACACAATGACCAAAACAAAGAAACAAATTGTCCAACAAGAAATCCAGCCAAGAGATCAAATCTGAGGCCTCCCCAACTTAAAGCGACGAAGATTTTCAAAAAAATTGGTCTCTGTTTTATTTTTCAGCCACAAAAACCTAAAGTTCAAAGCTGGTTTTTGAACCATCAATAACTTAAAACGATGAAGCTTCAGCATCTGATTAAACACTTTATTTATCAGAACTCTCATACGAGCTTTTAGATCCATTAGGTCAATTTTAGTGTATAGAGTTGAGAAATCAAAAGACTGCAACAGAAGTGGGGAGCTTTATCAACTTCGGATCTCAAAAGATTAAGTTTATTTATCACCTCCACCACTCCTGTGGAGTCATTGAGAATCCAACTACTAACACAAGGAACATCTGCCTTTTGAGTTTAGACACCCAAAGGTCATTGACCACAGGAAACATAGCTTTGAAGAAAGAACTCAGCCACTTAGAAGCTTCAGTAAGAGAAGTAGAGCTGGCTGCACAAATAAATTTAAGTTTAATTGGGTTTTTATGAAACTTCCAAACAGCACAAAGAAATGGGAGATGAGCCACACTTAACACCATTAAAATTATGAGCCTTATTAAAAGAGAGATGAAATTCAGGATATCAGAAAGTAAGAATTTCATAAGAAAGTAAGAAAAATCAAACCCAAATAGTTACAAGTGGACATAAGCTTGGTGACAAGTAGGCTGAAACTCAAGTAAGCAGCAAATTATGATACACTGCCTAAGCAAAAGAAGGAACATAGAGAAGAAAGCAAATTCTTCTGGGGGTTGCCAAAAGGAAATGAACTGAAGAGTGTAGATGCAGACCTCTGGCATGAACACCACACATGGGTGAGGTGTAGCAGAATCAAACTCAGTACTATTCGCATCCTCCAAACCAAGAACCTGATGAACAAGGTCAGGCATCAGTATCAAAGACACCCCATACCAACCACATACTTTCACTGAAAATCAGACTCAGCAAACTCTGCACAATTTCCCTACAATAAGCAAGGTTGCACACAGAATGATCAGGGTGCTCTTGAAAACCTCAAGGCGGCCTTTTACTGTTCAAAAGGGTGGGGAAAGAAATGCATGGTCAGAGGTCATCACACATTTCGAGCAAACTCCACAACTGCGATCTGCATTCCAAGGCAGATGCCTAGATATGGAATCTCATTTGTTCGTGCATAGTTTGCAGCCAAAATTTTTCCTTGGACTCCACGATCACCAAAGCCACCAGGCACCAAGACACCATCAGCTCTCTGCAACATAACAGCAAATAAAGCAATGTAATCAGAACACGCTGGAGTTCACAGAGAAGATACTTATTCAAATACAATTCAAACTTTTGTCATCACTTCCAGTCTGCCATCTAGTGAAAGGAAAAATGATGCAACTGCTAGTTTTTCTCTTGAGTTCACTATGCCTGCCTAAAGTCATATGGCTAATATAATTGCAGAGAAAACTCCACAATAAGACTTTGAAGGTAGCTGTACTATCAGTTCCAGAAAAACCTAAACTAATATGAGACTCATAAGTACAGACATAACCTTCAACTTCACTCTAAAAACCTGCCATGACTCCCCCACTGAGTTCACCAGCTCCCACAATGGGTGCAGATAAGCATATTAAGAATTCCCCAATACTTCCAAAAAACAAAGATTTTTTACAACTCAGTATTGGTGAACAAAGCACTGAGAATCTTTGTACTGGGAAAAAAGTACATGAGAATTTTACAATTATTACAATTTAAGGCAATCTGAAAAGAAATGAGGGAATAGCCAACAATAAGGTCATGGCTGAGGATTATTGGCCCTCCAGCTTAATAGGAATAGTGTGGCAGCTGAAGGCATGAACCAAGAAGATGTATCAAGTATGCTTTCAAACAAAACCAAGGGAGCAGGAAGTTACCTTCAACATTGCCCAAGCCTCAGTGTGTGAATCAGGTCTCTGCAAATACCAGAGGAGTGTCAATATCATTCCCTCCATTCTGCTCATTCCTATGCACAGACTATTTGTACATCAAAGATATATCTTAGGTTTCCTACAGGAATTTCAATCCCAAAAACTGAGAGTCTAAGGAGGTCATCTGATACTCGGTAGAGATACTCAGAGCCTTAAAGGATTTCATCAGTTTAAATCCAGCAGGTGTACCTCTGGAAACTAAAGCTTAAATAGTGCAATCAAGAGCCTGCAGTTACATCTCTTCAATACCTCTATCTTTGCACGTTCTTCAAGGTCTGTGGCAGCCACCCACTCCAGCACCAACTTCCGTGAACATGCGATACATGCATGCTGTAGAGCCTGGCCTCCCAGAAACATAAATTGAATGCTTTTCAGCACTACGTATCAATCAAGGGACACAGAGCATCTTGCCAAGCTGGACATGCTCTAATTGTTCACCATCTTTCAGAGATGGCTAACATGACCCAAGTTTCATACAGGAATCCAGGTCCTTCCATCAAGATGATATTAGAAGGCCAACGGGCAAAATACCTTCAATACTGAAAGGTAAGAATCAGAAAGGCCAGTGTACTTTCCAACCATCACAATTTTCACCTGCTCACCAGACCCATCAAGGCAAGGCCAATCACTTATATCAAGAGTTGCTAAGAGCTGTCAGTGAACCTACACACAGAAACTGAGAATATGTGTTCTTCTCCATTTACTTCTTGCAACATGTAACCAAAGCTTTTCCGCAGTGTGCAAAGTAGGGCTGAGGGCAATAGCATGCACCAGGTGGGCAAAGTCTCTTTGCATTCAGCTCATAACTAACTATTGACTCACCTCAACTCACAGAACACTTAGGATAGTTCAGTGAAAGAACCATGAAGTTTGAGCAGCAGGTCTTTCTCCAATACAAAATTCTTTGCACAGAATGTATGAATCCATCCACTTATGACAACTTTTAGAACATCTTTGGCCTGATATTAGGGCTAAGGAGCCAGTTGGGAAAGGCACATACAGGGATAGAGAGATTGTCGCACCGCAAGGCACGTGTCGCCCATGACTCCAGAGCAGGTGGTGGTATAGAACTGCACATTCAGGTTGCAATCCTTCAGCAGGCAAGACTGTAAGAAATAATAATAAAAGCCATGTAACAAAATCTTCCAATCCCCTCAGTCCAGTTCTCACTTGACAAGAGACCCTGCAGAAGTGGGAAACATTGGTGCCAACAGTTTATCAACATCAAGGTTGTTGTAAAGGAACTGAAAAAACTGACCTAAGATTCAGCTTGTTGAAGATTGCAATATGCCCCTTTTGGTCCTGTCAAGCAAGAGCCACATGATTCTTCTCAACACAAAAGGAAGGTGACTACTTCACGAATTCTCCTCCAAGCAACTATAATGATGTCAACAGAATACTGTGGATCAGCAAGAATCAAACAAACAAAATCCCAGAATGACATGCCATCATACAAAAACAACACCAACAACAACTATGTATTCTCAAATGACTGAGATATTGTGCCAGTTATTAAAGAGATAGCTTACTCGCAGCAAGAGAGGTACATGCCAGATGTTGGATACATCATGAATGTTGAGAATGTGATCTGCCTGTGTATCACACCTCCCAAACATTAGAATTAAAACCCCTAGCAACATTAGAATGGGCATAACCCTGTTGAAGGAGAAGTGCACATAGAGAATCTCAGAAGATAATACTGGATTGAGCTGTACTGAATAAGGACCATACCCTTTGATTTCTCTTGGGTACAGATACTGAGGCAGAAGATAAAACTTACTGGGACATCGCAGAACTGTGATAGCTTCTCTTTAGTTGCTTGCTCCAATGGCTACATCACAATTTCAACCAATGTACTTTGAGCCCTGCAACTGCATTACAACCTAAAGGCAACACAATAATATCTTGAAATGCACTTCTTGCACCTAAACTATCTCCTGAACAACAAAGATCTATTTGTCCTTATGACCCTGAAACCAACAACCCCAACACAAAACAAAGACTTCTTTGTAAAGAAGCAAGCCAGCTGCAGAATGATGCCTCTAAACATGCAAGATCCTCTAAAAATGCAAGCATCCTGAAATCTGAGTTTTGAATCATATCTGCAAGAGGTTTAAGTTTTAGGCAACAGAGGAGTCACTTACTTGAGCACTACGACAGGCAAGCAGATGTGGTGTCAAACCATATGCTCGGAGCTCTCGCACACTATGCTGAGTAGGTTTTGTTTTCTGTCAACATTCAACACACCCCAAAGTACATTAACACCATTCCGGCTTTAAAACCAGGCTCTTCCTTGTCCTTGGAAATTTTTCTCAAAAGAACGTTACTTACTTGCTCACCCACAACTCCCAAGACAGGGACCAAGCTAACATGCACCAAACAGAAGTTATCCCTGCCTGCATATCAACAATGACCAAATTATTGTCAGGCTGCATTGAACAGAAAAGAATATTGTCAATTGAATCTAAATGTTGTGGAGATGAGTGACAGAATGCAATCAACTTTCTTGAAACTTACCAACACGAAACTGGAACTGGCGGAGAGCTTCAATGAATGGCATCGATTCGATGTCTCCTGAAAACAAACCAAAAGATGTGTTACAGGGAGTAGCTTGCCACAACATGAGAGCCATCCTGAGAGTCTAAATCATTGACTAAGTTTCAAGCCCTGGGTATCCAGATCTCTTCAACCCTGGTATTCCCTCACATAATTCAGACATCTGTCTTCATTGTAGTCACAAGAGTCCGCTCCAAAAAAAAGAAAAAGAAAAAGGGTCTCTGTCAGACCAATAGACTACATACTCACAGTTTAGGGGTTAGATATTGCTAACAAAAGGACCTAAAGAGTTAGGCAAGATGGCAGAAAGTACCGACAGTTCCCCCAAGCTCTATCACACACACATCAGCACTTCCTGCAATCCCATCCACTGGAACCCTTGCAACACGTTCAATCCAGTCTTGTATGCAATCAGTGATGTGCGGCACCACCTGCTCAATTTTAGCCACTATATCAGCTTACTGTTCAAATGCCAAGCGTGTTCAATAAATGACACACAGTGCACAAGTGCACACCACCCATACAGAAGAACCAACCACAGTCAATTGCAAGGCATCACTCACCTGCACAGTTTTCCCCAGGTAGTCTCCTCTCCGCTCTCTTTCAATCACAGACTGCAAGACAGCAACAGTCAAATAGTCTCTAAAGATTCAACACATTAATCAACACAAAATTTCAGAGTACATCATGCTAAGGACTTTACTAACCTGATATATCTTTCCAGTAGTAATGTTGTTGTCTCTTGTCAAAGTGATGTCTAAGAAGCGCTCGTAGTTTCCAAGATCCAAGTCCACCTGACAAGAGGGGGAAAAACCCACAACTTACATAATTTTTTTCCTCAAGAAAAAATTCCCGCCACAGCCACTCTGGGTACAATCTTTTACCATCATGAAACTCTCAGTAGCTACAGATTACTACATGTTTCATATTGGACATAACAGAAAACTTCTCGAAGCACAATAAACCCTAAACCCTCGATAAACCCTAAACCCTAAGGCAGGTCAAGAAGGGTGTTACTGAAGAGGTGTGAGCACACCTCACCGCCGTCGTCCAAAACGAAAACCTCCCCGTGTTCAAATGGGGACATGGTGCCCGCATCCGTGTTAAGATACGGATCTGCATCCTCCTCCAATTGCCCACATTCCACATTACAACAGCTTGACTTCCTCTTGCCCTCTTCCCTCTCTCCCTCCGGCAGATGCAAATCCAGCGAAAATACACATGCAGCAATAAAACTACCAAGCCCAAGAAACCATTTAAAGGAGCGAAAAGGGGGGTTGAAAAAACTGACCGATTTTGACGGAAGTGACGCGCAGGCCACAAGCCTGGAGCACTACTCCGATACTACTGGCCGTCACACCCTTTCCGAGTCCACTGACGACACCTCCGGTCACCAAAACATACTTCATCTCTCTCGCCTTAAGCCGCTCTTCCTCAAGAGCGTGAGTGGTGACGGATCGGGCATGAGCTAGAGGCGAAGGACTAAAGATTGCTGCAGCTGATGCGAACTGCTGCTGCTGCGGCGGCAGACGACGAGGAGCTCGCGGCCGCCGCTGCAGTAGCGATGGCCACAGAGCTCGCTCGTCTTCTCCGATTGACATCCCCAAACGAGGGGCCAACCAGTTTGGGACGTGGAGTAATGAACTGCCATGAGGAGTCTCTAGGGTTTGGATTTGCCACAATTTGGTGGCAGCAACAACTAGTGGGCTTCTGCTTCTGCTGCTATTGTTGTTGTTGTAGTTGTTGATGATCTTCTTGTTGTGGAGGGGCAAAGTTCCTACACCTCTACTACTAACAACCCTAATCTCCCAAGCCCTCATGCTTGCAATTGCAAACACATGAGCTCTCCATACTTTACACATGCTTTTTAGCATTACCAGAGGGGTGAGCCAAAAAGTTCCCCCCTACCACCCACCCACCCAGCCACTTTACCCATTTCAAGCAACCCACCACCACCACCAACCAGGTAGGGTTTAGGGTTTAGGGTTTAGCCAGTATCCACAATAGGTAAATCCTTGATGAATGCATCGATGAATGTAGTAGCCTCTTAACATCCACAACTTAATAGAGAGCTATGATGCATGCATGCATGCTGGCTGTGTTGTGTTCTTTCTCTTTTTCTTGGATTTGTTGTTAACACTTACTTGAGGGAGAGGGCTGAGGATTTGCAGATTTTGCAAATTTTCTTTGAATTTGTTATTAGAGTAGGGTAGAACTGTCTGTGAGTGAACACTTAAGCATTCAGGGCAGGCTGAATCTCGAAGGGGAGGGCGGGGAACGGGGAGCGCTTTGTTGTTTCTGATGTCTCAATGAAATTTCAATGCGTCCTTTTGACACATCTGATGCACTAAAAATCGTCAAAAATGGATTAGAAATGAGAAAGTTACAACCCACCCAAAGTCTCTAGTAGTAGTCTCTACTAGTCTCGATAAAAAAATCCCCCAAAAAAAACAATCACAGAAAGTTATAATGTTCAATATGATGTTTAATATTCAAGAGTGAGCGAAGGGCAAACATCTATTTACAAAGCAAGGTAGTTGTTCACATTGTTGAATTTTAAAAATGTGAAAAATAAAAAATGTGTTCACACTCAGGCCAACGACACAAACTACACTATGAACATTAAATTTGAATGTGCTAAATATTGTTACCACTTCAAATAGAGTGAATTGTCATAGTTGATGATATATAATCTCATATTCTACATATCCCACCCATTAGCCTCAACTAAAATATATGTTCAACAATTTTGAAAATAAAAAGTATATTCAACTAATGAAAAGATGTAGCATGCATCTCAAGGGCTTACGATTTGTTTGTTTTGGAGGGGTGAAAGGGATGTGAATTCTTTTTTTTTTAAATTTGGGCAAAGGATTTTTTTTTGTGGGGGTTCACTGAGAAAAATTCAATAAGTTTGGCCATGTGTGAAGCTTGATTTTTTTTCTTCAATAAAAGTTGTGTTTTACATGAAATCATTTAAATAGTGTCAATTTTAGGTGTGTTATTTTGGGTAAAGGGGGTGATAAGTGTTTTTTTTATGGGGTCCATAGGTGGGTTTTTTTTGTTGCTTGGATCTTGCCATTTCTTCTTTATTTGCTCACAATTGAAAATATGGTTGAGAATCAAATGTTTTCATAAAGTTTTTGCAAGAGAAAAAAACAAGGGGAAATTGAAAAATGAAATTTTGGGAAATTAACATCACAATTAATGTGCAAGTATTTTGATATTCTTAAAAGGTTGTTTTCATTTTTATTCATATTACAAACTTGTTTTCAAATCATGATTTTTGAAATTTGATCAAACTCAAAGTTTTCAATAAGTTTTGTTGTGTGTAAATTTTGATTTTTGTAAATAAAACTTGTCTTTTACATGAGTTTGCATGCATGAGTTCTTATTTTGTAGTTAGCAAACCATCTAGATAGTTTTTATTTTAGATGTGTCATAGCTTGCATTTTATGTTTTGGGCATTAGGCTTTTAAAAAAAAAACTAAAAAGAAAGAAAGAAAAATGCAAATTGTGCACTCCCGCCCTGATTAATGTAAGTTACATTATGTACTCACATTATGTACTTTTGCACTATCAAGGTGAATCAAACATAGAACCATTCTACACTTGTAAAAGTGAGTATCCCATAAAATATTTAAGTACCAAATATCTCTTGCAAAGACCTAGCCCTTAAAGGTAAGGTAATGTTTTGGCCAAAGGTGAACTAAGGCTAGACCCTAAGGATTGGGGCATAATCCCTATTACTAAAACATTCTCAAAATATGTTAGTTTGGTGGAAAATTTATGAGGCATTTTTCACCATATTGGCAAGAGGCCTTGCTACATGGGCCCATTTTTGCATGCAAATGTTGATTATTTGAAGGTGTTGGATTGTCCCATGATTACTCTAATCTCGATTTTTGGGTTTGAACTTATTTTTATTTCTATTTTGTTGAATGGTTTGTTATTATTCAAGAAGGCACCCATGAACATACATTCTACACCTTAAAGGAGGACTTCCCCGAGTGAAAATTCTATTCATGACAAATTTTGTACTAAATATTGCTTTAGTTCTTTCACAAATTGGCATGACCCTCAAAGTTGGCACTAATGTTTATTAATTATTGAGAAACCACTTTGTTATCAACCCAATTATCAATAACCTACCTAGCAATTTTATTTTATTTTTAATTAGGTAAAAAACCTACCTACTTAATAGATAACATCCAAAAAACATACAAGACCCTTATGGCCAAAATATTCAATTTTCAAATTTTAATAACTTACATGGATGGTTGAACTTTCATTTAAGTAGATTATCAATCTTAAAACTTTACACACATTTATGACATGTGGTAGGATCACCAAGTATTGTGCCATATTAATCTTTTCAATTTTTAAAAAATGCTTGGGTTTTCTATCCAATTGCATATTGTTGTAGAATTGCATATTCACATTTTTTGAAAAAACACTTCATGATTTGAAATGTGGCATTTCCCATCTGTTCAAAACAACTTTAATTATCATTTTTTGATGTATTATTCTTTTGTTGACATGTGACCTTTGATCTATATTGTGCTTGCCCATTAATGAGCTTTGTGTTTTTTATTAACATTTTTTTTTTTGCATGAATTTTTATTTAATTTATGAATGGTAACCTTATTCTTGAAAATACAAAGCCTTTGAAAAAACCCTTTAAACCTAGATTACTTGAACAATATAACAATTGGTCTCAAGGTGGCTATTTGATAATTGACCCCTATGCATAATACGCAATCATAAGGAGGTCATTTCCATTATATTCCAAATGGTGTGCAGCAACAAAAATGTGTAATTTATATATAATTTGTAACTTACTTGGATTTAGCAACCTAAAATTGATTATAAGAATATGCTTAACATATATATATTAAATATGTCATTATTTCATAACACATTAAAATCTATCTTTTTATTTTAAGTGCTTCCTAAAATATAGGAGGAGTGATTTCCTTGAGCATGTGGTTATAATCAAAAACATGATTGAATAAAATAATACAATGGGTATTTTTAATAATTAAGTCGATAACAAATAGTGTTTTTTATAAATTGTTCGATATTCATACCTTGTGTGATTGAAAAGTAAAAAATAAACATACCCAATTGGTTGTGAAAAATGATATTAAAATTCCAACACTAATCAACATTTCTTTAAAAAATAGCCAAATTTGGTCATTTAAAACATTTAAAACATGTCAACATCTATCCCCATAAAAGATAAAATGGAGAAAAGGTGGCCCCTAGGATGTGAACAACCCCTTATATATAAGATCCAAAAATCAGTGAAATTTTCTCCAAGTCTATAATTTGAAATTTAAAATGTGAAAAAAATGTTTATGGGTATTTCTAATCCTTGGATTTCAAAAAAAAAAATTAATCACTAGGTTTTGGTGTCATGGTACCTTGGTAACTTTTAACACCAACATTATTATTGTTTTTAGATATGTTGAAACTTCCACCCAAAAAAAATTCAAAACCAAAATTTTTTAAAAGGAAAATATTGAAGCTTTAAGAATATTTGTTAAATTAAAAATGAAAAATAAATAAATTATTCAACAAACATGTGTTGAAGTTACAAAGGTACTATGATATTATATTTTGATACATGGGCAACAATAGAAGATGTTTGAATTTTTTTTGTTTTCTTATCTTGATTGTAGCAAAATTAAATAATTATTTTCATGGGTGATCAATCATCATAAAGAATGCACAAAAAATATGATAAATTTTCAAATTTGGTTCATTCAAGTGTTAATATGTTACATAGGGTTGGGTTGGTTATAATGTAACATTACATTAAAATGCGTTTTAACTCTGGGTTTCATAACATTTTGAGTGAATTTGGACATTTTTATCATGGTGAATTTGGTCAGCCCCCTAGTGAATGGGGACCAATTGTTATGGATAATGAATTAATCCACTAGTCCGTAGGTTATTTCAAATGAAATAAAAATTTACTAAGCCAATTTACTTGTTAATTAATTAATTAAACAACATAAGAATCAATTAAATTTAAATTGTTTAATATTTCAAGTAATATTTAATATTATTAATAATTTCATGATTTTTTTCTTATCCTACATACATAGGCCATGTAATCAACTTAAGTAGGTATTTACTTTTAAAAATTAAATAAAAGAATATTAGGTCAATTCACCACTATAAACCACAAGAACACCATTTGTTGCGTTTGATTCCTTGACATCTAAAATGAAAGCAAACACCCTTACCATCAAGCCAACACATTTGTTGTGATAATGTGTTACATCGCATTCTATTTATCAAATATTTCATTTTAAACATTATAAAAACATAAACTTTGAAAATTCATATTTTATTGATATTTTGTTTAAATGAAATAATTGAAATTTAATCAATTTTTTCCAATAATGTACATAATTACATTTATTTCATTTTGAAAATGTAGAATCATTTGAATTTTATTTTTAATATCACTACTCAATAACATTTCAATGATCATTCTTTTGAAAAAAAAAAGTTTAATAAATGGATAATTTTTTTATTGATATAATAATACTACTTATGTTAAGATATTTTCACTTATTATAAAGTTATTTTTCATTTGTTTTAAGTTATTTCACCCTACATTATTTTTGGCTATTTATGGTTGTTCTTAAATGTTTTTACTATTTTAAGTTATTTCACCTTAAGTTATTTTTTATTATGTGTGGCTTATTGCTTTATTTTTAATTATTGAAGGTTATTTCACCTTTTGTTATTATTAACTATTATAAACTATATTAACATAGGTTATTTGTGGTTATTATATTGGTGCCTATTGTTGTCTATTCTATTAATGCATATTCTATTGGTGTTTATATATTTTATTAATGGTTATTGTTATCTGTTCTATTAATGCCTATTTTATTGATGCTTATATATTATATTGATGGCTATTTGTGGTTATTTTATTAATAGCTATTGGTTATTTTTTTATTGGTGATTGTCAATGATTATTTTATTAGTGATTATTGGTAGCTATTTTATTAATGATTATTAATAACTATTTTATTAATGATTATGGGTAGTTATTATATTTGTGGTTATTAATGACAATTTTATTAATGGTTATTAATTGATTTATTTTATTAATGACTATTAGTGGCTATTATATTGGTGATTATTAATTGAGCTATTTTATTAATGGTTATTGTTGGATATTGGTGGTTATTTTAAATTAAATTATCATAGATTATTGATGGTTATTAATGGTTAAATTACCATAAGCTATTAGTGGCTACTAATGACTATTTTATTAGTGGTTATTAATGGTTATTCTATTGGTGGCTATTGACAATTATTTTATTGTGTTTATTGATGGTTATTCTATTGGTGCCTATTAACAATTATTCTATTGGTGCTTATTGACGATGGTTATTGACAGTTATTCTATTGGTGCCTATTGATGGTTATTCTATTGGTGGCTATCAACGATTATTCTATTGGTGGCTATTGATGATTATTCTATTGGTGGCTATCAACAGTTATTCTATTGGTGGTTATTGATGGTTGTGTTATTGCTAACCACTGATGGTAATTATAAATTATATTACAACTATTAATGGTTATTATATTATAAAATATGGTTAAATATTTTAAGTTATATTATCATAGGCTATTGGTAATTATTTTATTGTAGGATGTTTTAAATTATTTTTCATAGGATATTATCGGTTATTCTAAGTTATTTTACCGTATGTCATTATATTTTATTTTTAATTATTTGAAATGGTTATACTCAAGACAAAATAACTTATAATAACATAAAGTAAAATGATTTTGAATATTATAAAATATAACTTGAAAAAACATATATTAACTTAGAATAAAAACCTATAATATGTTAATTATAATACCTTAAAGTGGAATAACATATAATAATTTAGGGTATAATAATTTATAATAACCTATAATAACTTAGGATATAAGTTAGAATAACTAAAGTAGCCTAAAATAATATAAGGTATTAGTGGGTACTTGTGACTTTCGAACATTGTGAAGTCCTCCGGTTTCTTTAAACCGTATTTATTTTGAAGAAACATTCTATTTTAAACAGTTGCACGTCGTGAATGTAACTTTTCGTGCTAACCCTAACCTTAATCATAACATCCTAGGCATACTTACATGCAACAATTTTCTTTTTTTGGGCTAAATTTAGCCAAATGCCAATTTATTTCACCATCTCTTTATTAACCAAATCTTTAATGTAAGAAAAATATATTTTAAAAAAAACCTCAACCTTTACAAAATTCAGTGTACTTTGGTAATCTTTTATATAATAGGCCACTGTTTTTTTGTTTTTTGTTTTTCCATATTGTGATGTTACTCAAGAGAGGATCATCAATAAGTATATTTAGCCAAATTTTTTGGTAATACAAATATGAATATAGAAAATTCCAAGGACCCGTTCATAGCATATTGTATGTGATTGTGACGATTATTGGAAGAAATTAATTTTTTTAAATTAAATTTTTAAAAAAAGAATTTGTAACAAAATATTCCCTTTCCAAAATACTTCCCACAAAATCGTCAAAAAACAAAATAAAACAAAATAAATCAAACCCACTACAATGGGGAATCAATTTTGAGGTATCATTTGTGTTTCTTAATGGTGATTTTTTTGTACCAGGGAAAGGCCAGCATCGGTGGCTGTCATCGCTCGCAGCAGCCCAAGCTCCTCACCACCAACAGGCTCACGAGCAAGCTCCATTGAACACATATTGGATCACATAAACATTTGGATAAAATGATGTTGCTGCCATTCGTCCACCTCCTTCCTCCTCCTCTTCCATCATCTTCTTTTTCTGGGATGAGGAACTTGGATGGATGGATGACGGGATGGATGGATGGAATGGATGACCAGACAAATAGACACCTAAAATATTATATACCAAGGAGAGAAAGGAAGGGGAAAAAGCTCCAGTAGAAAGCCAAGGAAAAAAATAAAACCTTCAATTCCATAGCAAAGGAAAGATTCGCAGCAACTCTTTGTTTGTCGCCATTGTTGCCACTGCCCAAGAGCCATTGCTCGAGCGTTCCCTCGCTCACTCGTGCGCTTAGTCTACTCCATCCACGGTCCACCACTGCTCCTCTGTTTTGCTAGGACCCAACCTTGACCTAATACTATGTGCACGGCATTGAGCCATCCGATCGATCGCATCCATTACATCGTATAGTTGAAGATGACGAGATGATGCAATCCATATTATACAAAACGTGCTAACCCTAACCCCCTTACCTTAAGGAGGACGACGACCACCACCACTAGACGGACAGACACCTAAAATATTATATAAGTAGATATCATAAAATAACGTAGGATATTTAAAACAACATAAAAATAAACTTATTTACCACAATAAATTATAATATTGTATTATTTTAACTAGGAATACTATGTTTACATATTGATATTATAATGAAATTTTTAAACCAAGGTTAATCATTAAAGTGAAATGAACTTATTTCACTTTTAAAGTACCATAGTGATTTAGGCTAATGAATTGCACATCACTTTTGTACTAGTGTAAAGTAAAACTAAATTTAATTAGGTAGATTAAACACAACATTATTCCTTCAATATTTGACCATACCAATTTGCATGTCATGATTTCAAAGCTCCTTCAAATGTATAGAATGTGTGAGATGGTTTAATGTAGGGTAAATTCATACATTCACATGTGGGTTTTATCCATCATGAAGGCAAGCTTGTCATGAACCTAAATATATGAAGATCATGAGGCATAAGAAGAAGGTTTTTAAATGGGCATAAAATTTGTCCATTGTTAAAAATAGTAATATCCATTTTCTTTTAATAGGAAAAAATTTCATGGATATAAAATACCTTTCAAATATATCAAGAAACTTTTCAAGAAACTACATGACACATCTAGATTTGAAAAATAACTAGATTATATAAGAACACATTCATAAAGGTTGTTCATTTGTGGCTTTGAACCAATAACGGTTGTTCCAAGGATGATAAAACATTAAATCACACAAAAATGACATTCTTATTTTTGATATGAAATGAGTTTAATATCCTTTCATTTCAAACTTGTTTAATACCATATATAGGGGAAATCGTGGTAAAGTATACCCAAAAGGTAAAATAAAATATGTAATTTAAAATTGTCTAGTTTTTTACACAAGGAAATTGAAAATCATTAAACATAGCATTATGAAAGCATACTAATGTTTTTTTTAATTTATTACAAAATTTGATGATTTTTTAAAAATAAAAATAAATAGCAAATATGTTTGAAATTCCTTTGTCAAATTGTGTTTCAAACTTACTATTACATTAAAATTTTAATATATTTTTATTATAATTTGGAAATTTTGAAAAAACTAAAATATATTTTACAACACCATTAATTTGAAGATGGAAAAAAAGAATCTTTCATCTACTTTCAATCTATTTTATAGAGTTTTGAAAACCTATTTTTTTCTCAAAAAATTCTTGCATTTTTTGAATATATATTATATGCATATTAAACATGTGGTTTTCAGCATCATTGTAATAAAAATAAAAATCATGTTCATGTTGATCATTGCAATTATTAATATTGATAAACTCATTACATCAAAGCTTCTTTTATGGTTATTCTTCATTTATGCTACAAGTAAAATGCAATGATCAAAATTTGTTTATTTTAATTTGTTGACACCCATTATACCTATTGGGATGTGATTCTTGAATTTTCATAACCTATACCAAAGATTTTAAAAAGCGGTTTTGGCTTGTTATTTATATGAGAATGGAATAAACTTTTTATTAAATTGGTATATTGAAACAACTCCATATTAATACAAGACAAACATATTGAAATAATCTCACATTTTTGTGAAATTTATATATTGAAATGAATATATGTGTCACACAAATAAATATGAATAGAAGGAATGTGTTTTGACCATTGGAACAAATATAGGTTAATTAACTTTAACTATAATGCACAAGAAGGAATCATATGTTTTCAATGAAATTTGACAAAATATTGATTATTATGCAATTTATATGGTATTAGTAAAAAAAATGGATAGTTAATTATAGCACTAAATAGTGTATTTGCATGTTTTTAGTTATTTTGGACAATCAGATATTGCACTAAAACAAGTTTAATTTAAAAAATTTAACATGAATATCATGAGATCCTAAATTGGTATGACATGGGTTACAATGCCACATCATCACACATGCTACTTCCTTTTCAAGTCATGGAATCATGGATTAAATTGTTTTCATGACATGTCGTTACAAGAATACATGTTATGAAAAAAAATAAAAAATTGGGTTTTGTCAACAAAATGTTTTGGTGTCATTCATTGCCATCATATGTACATGTTTGTATATTATATTTACACATGATACATCAATGTATGTCCACATTATACACATTAATGTATACAGACATTAAGGTTTGAACTTAAGATTTCATGGAAATGCACCAAGGTTTTAACCAAAAAATCACATCAGGACTTTAATACCAATTTTTGTTTAAAATTTATGTTTCACATGAAACTATTTAAAACATTCAAACTTTAACATATAATATCTTAATATAATGCTATAAACTAAAACATGTTTATTCAATAATGTATTCAGAAAAAATAATTATAATTCAATTTAAATGGTTAAAATAACATGTTATCAATGAGTTTAGAAGTTTACAAATCTTTTTGTTTAAATTGACCTACATTTTTATAAATGTAATTCAATTCAACATGAATTCAAAAATGGTGTTGTTGAATCTTTAACAATGTTATGTTCATTATGTAAAATATATGTTTTTTATTTAGTAATCGCAAGTTTTTCTTTTCCCCAACATGATTAACTATGAAAGACAATCTTGTTTTTGCAATGTTGTTCAAAAGTAATCACCCATAAAAAAATTTAATCACACTTGGTTTCTAAAAAAATTTAAAGTTAGAAACTTGTTTAAATCCGTCAATATTATGGTTACCTACTATAACCTATTGTAAAAATTCAATGATATATATTGTTTAAATTTGACAAAATTTGACTTTTTCCCCCAAAAAAATCTTATTTTATGTTGCCCCCTTAAAGTGGCAAAAAATGGCCACAACAAGAAATATGAATTAAATAGTCAATAACCATTTAATTTGCAAGGGGATTTTTGTTTGACAACATTAATCATACACTAATACAAATGATCAATAACAAAACTTTGAAGAAATATATCACAAGTTTTTATATTATTTATTCTAATGTTGTGCAAATACATTTTGCCTTTGTTTCCTTTGTAAAAATAAAAATATCATAATTTGTTGAAAATTCCGCATAAAATAGTTGATTAACCCCCTTGCCCAACCAAAATTTTTTTTGGTGGTGAATTTTCATAGTTTGGTGATTCCTTTTGGGAAAAATATGGTTAATAGTTCAAATTCAAGGAAAAAATGCCAAAAACCATAATTTTGCCAAACATTTGAAATCACAAAATTGAAAGGAAAAGAAGGCTACTCCTAATGAATAATTTTTTAAAAATAATTATAATAATTCCAACATCAAACCCATGAACTATTCCAACATCAAAAATTTTAAAAATATTTCAGATTATTATAAACATTGTCCCAAAAAAAATGGAAAAGTGAAAAAATATATTAATGATGTAATTGAGGGTTTTTCATGGTGAATTTCCACTATTTAACCATCATAGAAAGGGGCGACCAACATGAACAAAGAATTTTAAATCTAAAAATCAAAATTTGCTAAAAGCATTTATAAATTAAAATTAATGGGTTCTATGACTTGTAACCAAACTACATATAGATGTTCACAATTTTATGGTTAAATATTCAACAACAAAATCTTGTATAAAATTTATAAAATTTAATATACATTTATATTTCATTCATTTTTTAATTAAAAAAAATTTTTTTTTGAATGTTTGAACGTAAATTTTAAAATAATAAAAATTTAAAAATTCTTTAAAATAATAAGTTAAAGAAATTATATGTAGTTTTCAGAATTAAAATTTTAAAACATGGATTTTTTTTCATGCACTTAAAAAAAAGGTAAATCTTAAGGTTTAATATTGTGGGTTTTTGGAGTGGCATCCAACCCATGATGCCTAAAACAAACAGTGGGAAAATTACATTTTGATTTATTTTAACATATAAAAAAAATTAAAGGATTACATGCATGCTAGAGTTTACATGCATGAGCATTTCATTTAATTGATAACTC